>Ga0160505_100419_pt1 | contig 24899 bp, 34 predicted proteins | sample DIDeMG_FD_108225 | JGI IMG/M metagenome (GOLD analysis project Ga0160505, IMG submission 108225) | Enriched chicken feces microbial communities from UW Madison campus, WI, USA - DID2874_E49_Stillage MG | ecosystem: Host-associated > Birds > Digestive system > Large intestine > Fecal ... | reverse complement strand
TGTATCCCTTGCGGCGGTAGCTGCCGCAAAAGCAAAGGCTGAAAAGCTTTTGTGTGTGTTATCACTGATAGCCTGAATCTGTTTAATCAGTTTCTTTTTAAGTAATTCATCTGTTTTTTTCATTTAATGTTCCTGTTATTCATCGTTATCGTTTTTATCAGCTTCAAGCATTTCCAAAACTTGTGAGCAAGCATCTAAATCATCGGAAACATCATTAATAATTAAAGAGTCATTAATGATAAATAGATCTTCTTCTAAAAGAAACTCGTTTAACTCTTCTTCTGTGTCAAAATGGACTGCTTCATATTCATGATTTTTCCCATAAAAGTTAGTTATTATATTTTCACAAAAAATATCTGTTTCTAATGAATCTATAACGTCATTTTGATATGCTTCTATATCCTCTAAAACTTCATAAACATCTATATCTTCCTCATGAGATTGAAACCCAGCTAAGTCTTCATATTTAGCCAAACTCTCACAATCAAGTTTTTTTATTCCTTCATAAATGTATTTTGCCAACATATTAGTTGTTATGGTTGCTATTTTAAGAACGAGGCTTTGCTCATTTTTTAAAATAATATCTGTTTTTTTCATTCAATGTTCCTTCTTGTTATCTAAATAGCGTCAAGATTTAACCATTCGTTAAAAGCACTCGAAACATAACGAGGCCATTTAAAGCTTCTTTCTCCTGAAATATGTTTATAAGAATAAAACAACTCACCACATTCAAATAAACATGATGTTTCACAGCTTTTGTAGCTACCTTCACCCCAGCTTGTTATTGAAGTTATAGCGGCACAACTATCAAACATACTGGTAATATCAAGTAAAATATCCTCTGCATCATGATGGTTTTCATTATTGCTAATAAAATAAAAATCAAGCCATTCCTTCCGCTTTCTTTTTACCAGTATAAAATGATTGCTTTCAGTGTCTTCTCTTCTTTCAATCAATAGTCCATGATCTAATAGAAATAACTCTATGCCGTCATAATCGGTAATCCAGACTTTCAAAATGGATTCATTTCTTTTGGTTTTCTGAATACTTATAACATTCAATGTTCTGTTAACCATATTACGCCTCTTTGTTTTTAATAAGATTCATCACATAATCTACATCTTCACTATCACCGCTAATAACCATCAGCATGTAATAGAAATGAGAAAGATAATATTCGAATGAATAGCTAACCATTCTGATATCAAAAACACCATAAAAAAGAGAACACATTGGGTTTACATCATCAAACATGCGATTTAACCTTTCTGTCATTTCTTCAATGTAATCATCAGGAGCATATTCATTAACATACTCAAGTAAAAGATACTTAACAGCGAGAAGTTTTATATCAACATCTTCTTTACTATCAATGCTGTCTTTTATGTATCTCTCTTTATTTATGTTTAATGATGATTTTCCATCATTCATCCAAACTTTTATCAAGGGACTAACTTTACTTTCAATCGCGTTCAAAATATCTTCTTTCATAGTATTTTCCTTTTGTTGTTAAAAAATAATTACGCTGCTTTTTGGGTGTGTTCGTGCCTACTCCAGATCAGGAGCAAATCAGTAGCTTTAACAGCTTCATATCCATTCGCTGTTTTCTTACGTCTTCCAGCCGTATAGGTAATGTCAAAACGCACTACAGAGGCATCAGAGGCGTGTTCTTCAAAGAAACCATCATTAGCCTCACGGTTAGCTAACCAGACGCTACAGCCCCGTTCCTGTTGCTTACGACACCATGAGATCAGTTGTTGATGGTCTTCATCAGTGAATGCATGGCCATAATCGGCGTAGCTCGCCCGGTAAGGTGGATCACAGTAGATAAAAGCACCTTCCGGCACATCGAGATCAGCATAAGAGCCGCACTGGATAGATGTTCCCTGCAGGGCTGTATGCCACTCTTTCAGGAGAGAGTAATCAAAGAGGCTTGTTGTATGGTTAAGCAGTCCTGCAGCCGTTCCGTACCGTCCTGTTTTGCGTGAAACCTGCCAGATTCCATTGAAGCCGGTTCTGAGCAAAAAGAAGAGCAAAGCAGATGCCCGTACGGTTCCGATCTGTGCTTTCCAGTATTGTTCCCGGACACGGTAAAAGTGGTAGTTCCTCACCTCCAGAGAACGATAACCAAGATAGGCCGCTTCCAGCTCCTGCAGCTGGATAATCAGCTCATCAGGATCATGCTTGATAGTGTTCAGCAGAGCGATAAGCTCCGGGTTTACGTCATTGATGATTGCCGGGATATGGCTGTAGGTAGACTTAACGGACGCAAAGAGAGCGCCAGCACCAAAGAATGGCTCTACGTATGCGCTTACGCTGTTCAGGTCTGGTAGATAGGTCTGGTAGCTTTTAAGTAGCTTAGATTTGCCGCCAGCCCACATGTAGAGAGGCTTTAAGCTTAATGATGGGGTGTTTTTGATAGATACAGTCATAAACCAACCTTCTGATAGTTAGATCAGCCCCATCATTGAGATGGAACAGGCCGGAACCATTCCGGCGGTTGGTGATGCTCATCTTTCGAGGGATGAAGGTTTAAAACCTGTTCTTACGCATCATTTAACTATCAGAAGCAAATATGACCGCTTCGATGTGAACTATCGTATGGATTTCGTTTATGACGATCAACTACTTTTTTTACTTTTTTGAAAATATTTTCTAATTGCGATTGACAGGTAAAAATAAATTGATTACTTAATATCTATCCAGTTAGAAATTAATTAATACCCTATATTAAATAATGAAAACAGGTGTCAAACATAAAGTATCCTTTTATATAAAATGTTGAATTGGTAGTATTAGAAAAGCGCTTCTCCGGCGCTTTTTCTATTTGTATCTTCTGGACTTATAAACTTCTGTCAGAACATTTTCATACTGAATGATAAAATCTAAAAAACGGTCATTACCAATCTTCAATATGAGATCATACCCGCTCAAACCTTGCTTATTTCGCTTTTCAAGTGAAGCGCCATTCATTAACAGGAAGTTAAAGAAAGAAAGTTTATCCTGTATAACAGCCTCTTGAAGAGGCGTTAATGTATCAACAACAGTATTCAGATATTCAGGTTTTGCTATTAACTGAATCATTATATTGATAAAGTGATTACCTTGTTCGTCTTCTTTCAATACCCTGATTAAGTAAATAAGGGCATTAAGTTTAACTTCTAATGTTTGAAACATGAAGTGATCATAGATAATATCACCTCGATTCTGTTTTATTGCTGTAATTAACGCTTCTTTTATATCCATGATTAAGCCTTTTTCTTAGCCTTATTTTCTTCTGATAACAACATGCGAGATATTGCCTGACTGTTCTCTATGTCTAACATCGCAGCATAATCAGCGGCTTTTCTTCCGGCGTTATCTTTTATTAAAACATCGCCACCATTAACAACAAAAAATTTAATTGCTGGAACATTACCCATTATGACGGCGTGAAATAAAACTGTTTTACCTTCTCTGTCTTGGTTGTTTATATCAAAGTATTTAATAAGCATTTTAGACATTTCATAATCTTTATATTTCTTATAAAGTAGTGTGTATAACAATAGAGTGTGATGATTTGTTGTAAGCCAATCATCCTTACCAATGCCATTATCTATAATATATTTTTCAAACCCGGCAACATCTTTTGAAGTAAATAGTTCTTTTGGGAAGTTTTCCATAATATTCTCCTTAATAATTAAAATGTGATGTATTTTATATACAAAATTAATTCTTATTGGTCAATAATATAGAAATAAAAAACCCGCAATTAAGCGGGTCAGAGAGAAGGAGTATTAATTTAAGCGCTCAATAACATTCTTTCTTCATTCTTTTTTCTTACGTTATTTTTAAATACCTCTATAAACTGACTGTAGTTTTTTCTGTCTGCCATTGTCATGTTTTCATAGTGATAATGACCATCAGCACTTTTCAGGAATGGATTACAGCCCATGTTAATCAATCGGGCAACATTCAAAAGCTTGTTGGTTTTAAAAAGCACTGTCTGGCCTTTGTTGTTTCTGTGGTTGATTTTAGCGCCACAGCTAACAAGATACCTGATTACATCAATATTACTATTGTGAAATATAGGTGTTTCACCTTCATTATTCATAAAGTTAACATCAGCACCAAGTTCTACAAGAGCCTTAGCTACATCAACATTACGCGCCACTGAAAGCGGAGTAAACCCCTTGTAGTTCACAAAGTTAACATCTGCGCCCTTTTTTATTAAATCTACAACTTCTTCATAGGTGTTTACCAAAAAGAGATCGTAATTGTATTCTTCAATCAAATTTAAATCTTTCATATTTAACTCCTTCTATGTTCTCTCTCCTTCTTATATACACCATAATAATAATATTTTCAAGTATAGATTAGTATAGACTATACTATTTTCTTTTAAAAAAGTTGCTTTTAACAAGGTTAAGATGTATATTTAAATCTATTCATAATGTATTTCCTCCATTTGAGGAAAAAATCTTTTTATATTGTATGGTCGGGATTTCCCCGGCCTTTTTTTATGCGTAAAAAAGCCCCGCATAAACGAGGCTAAAGTTAAACCTAATCAATAATCAAAAAGGCACAAAATCATCGTCTAACTCTAATGGTTCTCCATCTACTACTGTATCAACATTGCTGTGCGCATACTTAATGATTTCCTCAAGATCAGCTTTACTATCAATAGAGTTGTTAATAAAAGCTTCGTCAAGAAGCGCATTTTTGGCCTCTTCGCTTTCTGTTTCAATCACGACAGGTCTGTTCTTAAGAATAAATGTTTTTTCGCGGGTAGAAGTTGAACCAAGAAGCAATTGTTTTGCTCCCCTTACTCGCTTAGTATCATAGAGTTCAAGTTTCTTAGCAGAAGCTACAAGCTCTGTAATTTCGAGTTTGAATGAACGTCTTAGGTGTTCATCACCCATCGTATTTAAAATAACATAACCATCAAAATCATTTGGTGTTTCCATAGGGCTATTCAAATGAATAATACCTAAAACATTACCTTTTGACTGAGCCATATCAGAATAACGCTTCGCTTCTGATTTTTGAGCCGCTACTCTGTTAGAGGAATCATCATCAGAATAAGCGTAAGTTTCCCAAACAAAAGAAGCTTTATTGGCGTTGATCATGAGTTTGAGAATGTCCATATTATCCCAATGTTTCTCATTTACATCAAATTGAGGAATGTCCTTATTTGAGAATCTTGATTTGTGTATATCAATAGCTTCATGGCAAATCATGCCATATTCTTCACCAAGAATAGCTCCCACAATATCAGCACCAATTTTTGAAAGTGCTATTGTCTGAATGGTTCTTCTTTCATCATGAATGATTTTATAGTTAGGGTCATTTATTAACTCACCCTCATAAGCATAAATATTAGTTCTCAACTCATCTACATGCTTAACGATATAATCAATAATAAGGGGGTATAAATGACCAAAATTCTGGTCAAGCTGGTTTAGCCACCATTCAACAACATCACCACGCCCTTCTTCTAAGTTAATACCAAAGATGTTTATCTCTGGATCTTCTACGTCAAACTCAAAGATACGTGAGTCAATGGCGCTTTGCTTCATATCCCCTCTTGTTAGTTCATAAAGGGATTTATTACTGGTAGTGAAAAAGATACTGTTCCACATTTTACCTTCTGAAACTTCTGTATCTTTATCATACTTGGAACGCCCACCATTGTTAGCAATAGTCATGAGCTTAGAGATCGCATCACTGGCGCTACCACGGAACATATCATCAATCTCATCAATGACGAAAAAGCCATTGGTGTAAGATGCCAAGAGTTCTTCGAGTCCGGGGAACGTGGTCTTACTGTCTCTGATAAGACCATACTCACGGTTAGGCGCTCCCTCAATACTGGCTATCATGGCCTCTAATGTAGACTTCCCTTTACCCTTCTCACCGAAAATGTTGTAGATAGGTGAGAAGTTGGCTGTTTTACGTATCAGCCCCTTTGTATAGGAAGCAAAAGCAACAGATATAAATATGCTTGCAAGGCGTGAGGACTTAATCAGTTCTTGGAATACGGTGATCTGTATAGAAGCATTACCAACACGTTTAGTTCTGGTCTTGGACACACCTACGAATTGTGGATGGCTTTCTCTTATGTGTATCAGGCTATCAACAATCCAGCCTCGCTTTGTGTAAGCAGGTAAACAATCAATGAGCTGGTTTTCATCATCAATGATTTTACCATCCAAACGTTTATAAGGACTCTGAGCAGTAGCAAGGACGGTGCTCACTGCTTTCTGTATCTCTTTTAACTGCTGATTATCGCTGTAAGGTAAAAGATACCCGGCCTTTTTTAGCTTAGATGATTTGAGATCAGAAAATTGGTCGAGTGGAATAGAAAGAATTTTCTTTTCATTACGGATGTTTTTAAAAGCTACATTAACATACATGCTATTAATATCTTTGTTAGCATCATTGTTATCGCCTTCTAAATCCACTGTGGATAGAATCTGAACAGGATAAATATAATAGTCTGTAATTTTAATCCAGTAGTAATTAGCTTTTTTGTCTTTGGCTGGATTGCTCTTTGCTAATTTATATATACCTGTTTCGTGAATGATATAATCACGAGCAGCAAAATAAGAAGTCTCTATTAGTTGCTTCTCGGTATATTGTTCTTCTTCATGGTAAACTATATCAGTTGATAGTTCACTTTTGATTGTTCTCATATTCATAATGTATCCTTTTATAATCTTTTTTGTGTGCTCTAATGGCACTTTTACTATTTATAACATTTTCTCACTATAAATCAATAGTAGAGTGAGAAATAATTAAGCAATCGCCTTTAAATTTCGCTTCCAGTTATAAACGTAGTTTTCTATATAGATTTTAGAAAGATTGTTTGGGGCTGTATTTCCATACTCATTTTGAATGTCATTTAATACATCTTTTATTACTTCAAGCTGTTTTTTTTGGTCTACATTGAATATTGAAACCGCAACGGGCAAGTTCCTTAGAATACACTCCTTAAAGAAGAAATATAAAAACTCATCATTATATGATTCCGGCTTGAAACAATCCCATTTTTTTAGTTTTGAACCGAAATAATCAATGAACATATTTACCTGCTGACAAGTAAAATTTTCGTCGCCATATAGTGAATAACTGTTTATACCTTCTTCAACAATAAGTGTTTTATTGTCATTAAATGGTAATGAGTGTCTGAAAATAATTTTTTCTTTTCTTGATAAGTCAGTTCTGTTCTTCCAGACATATCCAAGCAATGAACCATAATCAACCTCAACATTTGAGGTTGTAGCGGTTATTTCAACTTCTGGCTGTGGTTCCTGTGCTTCTGCATCTTTTCTGGATTGTATAGCCATCCTCGCTTGTTCTGTTCTATTCATCATAATGTCTTCCTTCAAATGTAATCGGCTAAAGCAAAGAGGGGCTTTTCAGCCCCTTCTAATTATTTGTTTTTAGGTTTCTTAGGGTCAGGATTATTATCTTTCTTGCTATCTTTAGCTTGTTCTAAGCGTTGTTTATTATCATCTTCATAAACCTTTAGAGCGTCATTCAGGTCTTTATTATCAACTTCTAATTTCGCTTTGTCGGATTTAAGTTCTTCAATTTCTTTTTGAACAGATTTAAGCTTTTTATTCAAATCGTTATTTTGAGTTTGAAGTTCATCTTTCTCACCTTTCAGTTTTTGAACATCCTCAACCTGTTTGGTTATTTCATCGGTTAATGATTTATTTGAAGCTTTTAGCGCTGTGATAGCTTCCAAATGACCTTTTTTGAGGTCATCAATGATTTTATCGAACTCTTTACGTTGTTTATCTTTCTCTGCTTTCAGTGTAGCAAGAATATTTTCCAGTTCTGTATTTTTACTTTCAAGATCTGAAATATTGGTATCTTTGCTAACAATAATAGCGTTAAGTTCTTTAAGCTCATTACCATGAGTAGTTTTAAGCTGTTTTATTTCTTCTTCTTTATCAGCTAAAAGATTGTCAAACGTTTTTTGCTGATTTTCTAACGCACCTTCATAGAACAATTCTTGTTCCTGAAGCTCTCTTTCATGAGTAGACTTAAGCTCTTCAATCTCTCTATTTTTAGCTGTTAATTCAGTAGTATGCTTAGTCGTGAGGTTAGTGATCTCAACCTCATGTTTTGCTACTGTAGTGGAATAAAGAGCATCTAACTCATCATATTGAGTAGTAATTTCAGTATAATTGGTTTTGAGATTTTCATGTTCTTCTTTTAATGTTTCAAGAACAACATTAGTATCTTTGAGTTGTTTCTCAAAAGCTTCTCTTGATTCTGCTTCAGCTTTTAATGTTGCTTCTGTAGTTTCTAAAAGCTGTTCAGTAGAGGTAAGTTTCTGTTTTGTCGTGGCTAAGGCAATAGCATTTTCAACAGAAGAACGTGTAATGTTAACAAGCTCTATCTCCCTGTAAGCCTCGGCAAGTTTTTCTTCGGCACGTTTAGAAATATCAGCAAGTAATTTTTGACCACTAATGATACTTTTATGAAGTTCAGCATCCTGAATATCTTTATCTGAGAACTCTTTTACAGCAAGCTCTTTAGATATTTTAAGATTTTCTAATTCTGAATTTAATTCTTCTTGCTCTTCATCTTTAATAGCATCCTGTAAAGCATCTTTAGCTTTAGCTTTACTTTCATCCATCTTCTCATCTTTATTTAACCAATGAGTTTTAGGAAGTCCAAGCGCTTCAAGTGCATCGTTAATACGCTTTCTCTTTAAATCTCTCCATTCTGCTTCTGAACTAAGTAATGAGCGTCTTGTAATGCTTCTCCAGTCAGGGTTATTGGGTAATATTACTGGTTGGTCATTATGATCAATGCCATAGTAGTTCTTATTATTTAATGTTCTTGATCCGACAATAAGATGGAAGTGGGCACTTGTCCCATCTTGGCTTATATGTGTTCCAGAAGCAGCAACAAAACAATCTCCAATATGGACAGTTGGAGTATAAACACTTCCACCCTTCCCTTTTTTATACCATTCATTAGGATGAGCAAATGTATCAATAACTATTTTTTTGAACTCAGGCCATTTTTCTACAGGAGTTCCCTCTGGTATCTGAACAATTAAATGTGTAAATTCAACATCAGATTCGCCCCCGCCGATTCTTCTCTTTGTGTTATACCCCGGCTTATCCTGTAGTTTTATAAATAATTCATCGCTTGGAAAATCTTCTGGTTTTATCAAACCATCAATATATTCTCCTGTTTCTGTATTACGATAGCCTATATACTTATCAATAAGCTCTTTGCTGTTAGCAGCAGTAATAAATGTCTTTGATACTGGATCATAAAGTAAAGCACCATCGTGAGAAGCCTCTTTGAAACTCTCTGAATGCCTTAAATCACTTATTACCCCTTTTTTTGTTTTTTCACCAAGTATTTTCATCATAATGTATATCCTCTTATTATATTGTCTGTTTTATGGGTTTTGGGTTTCAGCCCATAAATATATCCTAACCCATATTTAATTAATTACAACAGACGAAGTAATCCCTTTATCAATTATTTTTCTGAAACGATGATTTTTTTATTTTCTTTTATTAACTCATCGGCTTTCAAATCGGCAAGAGCCAAAATCACATTGGAATAGGGTTCATCAGAAAGAGATTTAATTTTCTCTTCCAGCGCTTGAGGAATACGGATAGCTGCCATACGGAAGTTATCTTTTTCACGGGTAATCTTGAAGGTGCAACGCACGTATGGCGTGGTTCCCGGAGGAATATCACCCAGATCGATATACTCATAGTTCCAGTAGGTTTCCGCATACTGGTTAGCAAAGGCGGTTTCAAGAGAGGTTTTTTCAAACGACTCCATATCATCTAACCAACTTGCTGCTTTTTTCTTCTTTTCTACTTTCTTATCAGTCATCACAAACTTCCTCAGATTTCACCAGAATGAATATAGTCTAGTCTATACCAGTCTATACTATAATGCATGTTTTTCAGGGTCAGGCTTCACTACCACCGGAGGCCAGTTGCTTAATCTTGCTACCCATAACAGATAACAGGTGTTCGAACTCGGCCTGAGCATCGTTAGCTGATGGCAAACCTGATTTTGGTTCGAATACTGTTATACCCATACCGTAAGCGCGAGGGTAGGCAACACGTTTTCTGATGAAAGGTTGTTCATAGCCATGAGCGCGTGCTTTCTCTTGGATGCGCTCTAACAGTTCACTTTGCTCTTTGTTCTGGATCTCAACACGGTTAGGAAGCAACAGATAAGGCTTCTTCATTTCGTTCTTCAGCTCATCAATGCTTTTGAGCGTAATTGAAAAGCTGGAAGCATCGAGGATAGTCGGCACGATCACAAAGCTACCCAAAGCCCCGCCGCTATTCACACCGGGGCTATGGTCAAAAATGATGTATTCAGAATCGGCTGCAGGTTTACGGCCAACGTGAAAAGGAAGCTCTTTACCGTTCTGTTTGGCATATCCGGCAAAGATAAGTGAACCGCCTTGAGGGTCTAAATCTACAAGACTTGTTTTACGTCCCTGAGCCGCAAACCATCCAGCTATCTGGATGGCTGAATTTGTTTTCCCAACACCACCCTTACGATTCCACACACTGATAGTCAACATAATACTCACCTTTTTCTAGGTTTTTCAGTTGGTTAGGCTTTCCGTCAAATTGACATTCCGCCGATATAGATTAGTATATATTAGTATAGACTATACTAGCAATGAGAAAGTTTATGCTAACCAAAACAATTACTTAAAGAGAGGAAAACATATGATAGACAATACAGAAAACTTGTTCGATGAGAATGGAAATATTCAGGATGTGTTCAAGGACAAAACAGTAGAAGAACTGGAAGCACTCTTCCCCTCGATGGACAACGATGAAGAACCGGCTTTACCAGTAGAAGCTAACCCGGCTGATGAGCTTATCGAGAACCGCCTTGTTTTACAGGAACGTATCACCAAGATTAATGAGCTTATCGCTAACAAAGATACGCATGGCTTCAATGACGCTGTTATCAGTGCGTTCAATGATGAGTTATCAGAACTGGAAGGTTCACTTAAAGAGATAAACAGCGTGTTAAGTAGTGATCCAGTGGCTGACGTTGAAACGCATAATCTCGCAAACAAGCAAACCCAACTTATGGAACAGTTTGATAAAGATATAGATGATTTATACGCTTTGGATTTTAAAGACATGACTACCGAAGAGTTAGAAGAGTATTTTGAAAAGCAAAAAGCACTAAATGAACAAGAGATAAGAAATTGCGATTGGGTCATTCATAACCACTATGATTTTGATGTAAGTGATGTTATAGAGGCAACACAAAAACGTGATCACTATATGAATAAGTTCGATATTATTTCTCAAAGAGTTAATGATGAGTTAAACGTCCGAAAAGAAAACGATGAAAATGATTTATTTAATATTTTAACGAATAATCAGGCTCCGCAAACAACTACCAAGCATGAAATAGATTATACTGATTTAGATCGTTTTACTGAACAACATCGCAACCCTAAAGATGCGGATAAACTTATTGAAGAAAGAAATAAGTTAGAAGCGAGTGTAGAAAATTTCTCTAACCTAATAGATAACAAGGATACATTAAATTTTGATGATGCTTTTATAAAATCCATCATAGAAAACAAAAATGATGCGTCTAATAAACTTGAAGAAGCAAACAAATCTATAAGGGGTATTCTGAATAATAAAGAACTTTCTGAAATGACACAGATTGAATTTAAAGAATGGGGTGATATTAAAAAGGATGCTTACTTGTCGGCTAACAGTAGAATTTCAGATGAGCTTATGACAACAGAGAATCATATTATAACTAACAGGCTTATTAATGAAAGAAATGAAAATGAAAAATGGTATAAAGAGGTAAGTGAAAAGATAAAAGAAGAAGAGCTTAAAAGAGAACGTGATTATAATAATTTTATGCAAAGCATACATCATGAAATTGATAAAGAAAATAGCCAAAAAGAAACACTTACTGATGAAGATAAGTTGTCAAGTGAAATATATAAAAATGTAGCTATTGAAGAAACAATGACTCTTAAAAAATCTTCCAATCTAAAAAACAAACTATCTCAAACAAGAGAAAGAATAGCTACCAACAAAAAAGTCGATTATGAAGAAGATAATCAAATGCCGTGGTATAAAAAATTAGGTGATGTTGTAGATTACTTTGCTGATGGTTTAAAAGGTAGTTCCAATGCAAAACCAGTATTTTTAAGCGAGGATAAAATATATGATACGTTTGGTGATGAGATTGATAAAATCATAAACAGATCTAAAACACGTATTATTCACTTTAAAGATAAAACATCTGTTCTTGAAAGTGCTCAGGAAATAAGAGCTAAAGGCAAAAACTATAATACAGTATCAGAAAAAATGTCTAAACTCGCCATAGCTAAAGGCTGGAAGTCTATAACGTTTGAAGGTAGTGATGTGTTCTTGGGTGTAGCTTATGAGAAGGCAACCCGCTTAGGGCTTGTTGTAGAGCCTCAGAACGCTGAACAAGAAGAGTTGTTCAAAGGTATCCATAAAGCCAAAGGTCTTGATGAGATCATGCCATTCAGCGGTATGAAGAGAGAAGAGGTTAACAATAAAGAGATTGATGTTCCAGAGGTAAGAGCCACACAAGGCCAGAGGATGAGAATGTAAAAAGGGGCTAACGCCCCCTTTTTATGCTCTGTATGAAGATCTTGATTTTTGTTCTGGTTCATCTATTTCTAATGCCGCCTCTGCTTCAAGGATCTGGATATTTGATTGCGCTGATTTTAAACCATCACTTAATGTAGGCTGATCACCGCCATATTCACCATCCCATGCTATAAAACGGAATCCCTCATCAGAATTTAAAGATTTAGATGGATTATGGTTTTTATTAGATTCTATTGAAAAGACAAGCTCACCATTACTATCACTTAATGACGCATATTCTCTATCGGTATCAATTGAAATTTCGCCATTTGATAATCTTCTATTCAAATCAGAAAGTTCAGGATCGGTTTTTATAGTATCTTCAATTTCTTTTGCGGCAAGTTGATGTGATAAATCATCAGATAAAGCCTTGTAATCTTCCTCTGTATAGTTAGATATATCAATCTTTTTATTGCCAAGATCAAGGACTAAATCACCTGTAGTTTCATCAGAAGTGTATTTAGATGTGGATGGAGTGGATTTTATTATACTTTCAGCGTTATCATGGAACATTTGAAAATAGGTTTTATCATCATCATAATATTCTTGCTTGCCGTTATATTCTTTTGTTTGTAATGCTGCGTTATCTAAAACATCATTAATACTAACTACTTTATACTGTTTACCCATAATGATTCTCCTTTTGTTATATGGTTTATTAATTACATCATATATTCAATAAAAATCAAATTAAATTGAGATATTAAATAATAAAACAAGATAAGCGGTATAGGTAAACACAAAATAAAAGGGGCATTAAGCCCCTTCATATTTATTTATGGTTCGTCCGGGTAAGTGAATGCTTTATGCTTCTCATGTTCTAACGCTGACATAACACAATGTAATAATGTTGGGTTATTATCATGAGATTTGTTTATCAGGAGCCTTAAAAACTCCATATTTAATCTTTGCCTTTCGTTAAGACTGTTTCTGTCATGTTTAATCTTTTCATAGCTGTTGCTATTCAGGTAATCAAAATAATGCTGCATAAAGCCAGCCACAACATCACTCACTTGAACCAGAGGATTTAGCTTTGAATCAGCGAAAGAGTAATTAAGCGTTAGATTAGGGTTGGCTTCTGCTGCCTTTTGAAGATCTGCTTCCACTACCTTCTCTATGTCAAAGATATGGCTGGAAGCCTCGAACATTTGCGCCCGGTTCTGGTAGAAAATAGCAAAACCATCAACAAGGCGGTTGTCGTCGTCTGTAGGCGGTTCATCCCTAATATCCATAGTGAGTGTCATATCATCTATGTTTTGGTCAGAGCAGGCCATCAGGAGCTGCAGGAGGCCATGAGCTAACCGGAGCTGGAACTCATCTCTATTGGTAGCTGTATAGAGGTTTACGCAATGAGTGGAGATCTGACTTAATAGCCCTTGTATGAAAGCCTGTTCCCTCCCCTCGATGTATGGGAAGTCATAGGACTTGAGGAACTGGATGAAGGGAACCTTGTTAGCCTTAACGTAGGTGTGTAGAGCGTCCTTGTTTGCCAACATGTAGCCATAGAACTGTTCATCACTCATTTCCGGGATGAAGCCCTTTTCACGTCCGAAAAGGATACAATCATCAATGATGTCCACGTATCCCCAATACTCCATATTCAGGTGGAAGTAGTGTAGGTATAGATCACCATAGAGAAGCCACTCAAAGAACGCTGTGAGCTTCTTAGAGGTGAGCATAGTCAGGAAGTCGCCTTTGGCTAAGTGTTTCAGCTTGAACTCTTTAGCGTTGGCCTGTAGCTGTATGCGCTGGCGTAAATCATCAAAGTCGGCACTCGATGAGGAACCAGTATGAGCAACACCGGCTAACACGAAGTTTACGCTGTTGTGCTTGTCTGGATCATGGTCAATGTTATAACCATCAATTTGTTTGGAAAGATATAGTTTACGAACGTTATTAGATTCATCGTAATAGAATTGATAGCTTTTGTTTTGCTGCGGGAAAGGATTCATACACATCACTTTTTTTGTGGGTTATGAACCATATATAACAATGTAGGATCTGGAAGTCTATAAACAAAAAAACCCGCACAAGGCGGGCTTCTTTAAGAGAGAGAGGATTTGATTTAGAACCAGCCTAAATCGAAAATCTTGTTGAATACACTCAATAAAGAAATGAGAGTCATACCATATGTTAACAACACGCCAATCAAAAGTGGAAAACCAACTAACTTAGCGAAAACAGCATTATTAGTGCTTACATGCTGGAACCTACCAGATTGAGATACCTTGCCAAAAGGTAAAACAACCAAAAAGGTGAAAGCTAAAGATAAAACTACGTTAAACAAAAAGTATGGAATACCATAAAAGGTATGGCTTAACGCTTGTGCTGTATGGATGTATAAATCAATCATTTTAAAACCCTCTCTCGTTGTGTTGAATAAATAATATCGTACAGTTTTATAGATATCAAATTATTTTTTTATAATCTTTTTACCCTTTGGGTAGAATTGAGCAGGAACGCTTTTTTTCCCACTTTTCACCTTAACGCCCTCATACATTACATTTGGAAAAAGGCTGTGTATGGATTTAAATACATCTAATTTTCTGTCGAATGAACGTGTTTTAAAACAATGACAGTAAACAGCGTAATGAAAATACATAGTAAGGATTACAAAGGAAAAAACAGCACCTGAAGCAACACTGATAGCCTCAGCACCTTTCAAGTAAAAATGAAAAGTTAAGGCGAAACCTAACAATGAAAAGATTAGATTAACCCATGCATATAACGCTGTAGCACGTATGTTATCCTCAAGTATCTCTTCATTTATATCTTTAAGCGCATACCATGTATCGAATGAGTTTACTTCATGCTCAAACTTCCCTTGTGCTCTTAAAAGAGAATGTAAAATATATTTTCCAAATAGATATACTGGATAGAATGGCAAAACAATTAACTTACCAGAAAAAATAAATGGAAATGAAACAACTTTAACAACTTTTTTTAATGCGCTATTCTTTTTATAATCTTCAATTTTATTCATAATGAATCTCCTTTTAATAATGTATATAATTTTATATACAATTTAATTATTATCTTGTCAAAATAAAAAGCCTCAATTTAGAGGCTTTTTGTTATTTATTTTTTATCAATGTCAAAGTCATTTATATCCTGACCACTATCACCTTTAGAATTATCTTGAGGGGTGTTCTGTGTAGTATCAGTGTTTGATGAGCTTTCTTCATTACGTCCTTGAGTAGCTTTTGGAACATTATTACCAGTTAGATCATTATTATTTCCTGAGTTTTTAGGTTGCTGATGTTGATGTTGCATCAAGTTAGCTAATAACCCTGAACCAAGCGCAGCGGCTCCGATACCTTTAGACATTGCTGATTCAGTTTGTCCAGATACCATCCCAAGAACTGCAGAAGATGCTCCACCGATCCATTTAAAAATAGTATCAGGTATTATATAAAGGAGTTTAAGACACATAACCTGCATTGTGATCATTACTGATGTATATATTATAATCATCGTCAAGAATTTGTTGATACCAAGCAAACCACCTTCTGTATTACTCGCTGCGGTGAAGAAAGTTGAGTTGAGCAAATCAAACATTATAGTTGTTATTACATATGAACCTGCTAACCCTATCATATTCATCGTAGGTCTTAGTAAAACACTTAACGCAAGCATATATCCTTGCCCTTGCTTACCAACAACACCATCCTGATCCGGGAAGAGTAAAGCAACAGCAAGTAGTGTAGAACCAGCTAATGCTTCGAATATTAATATGTAATATGCGCCTACACAAAAGAATCCAATCATGTAAGGAAGCATTGGGTTTACGAATGTGAGAACATCACCAACATTAATCATTGTTGACAATATTTTATTTAACATCGGTGATAATATTATTGCTGCGGTCTGAATGCCATCGCCTACAAATGGAATACTACCACCTGCAACCGCCCCGCCCGTCACAAGTATATATGCCGCTTCTGCGGATAGTATCATCCTTGAACCTATATTTACAGAAACTGTTAGTGGCATTAAACTTGATGTTTTAGATTCATCTTGAGAGTTGATTATAGCCATATTACCACCGATAGCACTAATAACTTTCTGATAAGCGCCATCATCACTTTTAGAGGAATCTTTCATACTTGAATTATACTTGTTAGCAGTAGCTAATAATGTTTGCAATCTCTTTAAAGTCGCTAAAGAAGAAGGAGGGAATTGTTGATTAAAATACACATCCTCATCACCTCTATAATTCATTGTGCTCGTAGGGTATCTATTAACAGCAGCGTTTGCATCTGAAATAGCATTAGCAATTCTCGCATAATATGTATAGCTATAAGTCCAACCTTTTTCAGTCATTCTATCAACCTCATCTTGCGATAAAGCATCTTTCATTACTTTTTCTGCTGAAGCCTGAACATAGGCACTATATGCGTTAACCATTAAGTCTATTTGTTTATTGATAGCTTCGGCATTTTGTAAAGGAGCATCAACAAGATAATCTGCATACTGCTTAGCACCTAACACTAAAATATCATTAGCTTTTATTTGTGCTTCTTGAACTGCTTTAGCAATTTTACCTGTATCTATGATAGCATTTTCTGATTTGAAGTTCTTTTCATCAATAAGTTTAAGAACTGAACTTCCACACAAATCTATACCGCCACCCAACGAAGGATCACCATCTCCGGGGATACCGAATCTATAACCAACTAATTCATCCGTAGAAAAGCGTGTTCCACTCATTAAAGTATATAACTGTCCCCATCTTGAGGCATCGTTAGCTTTTTTAGCGTATCTATTATAAACGTTAACACATGCAGCGGAATATAAGGTGTTCATAACGTTCTGACGTATCAATATTTTATTATCAACAGATATGTATGTATTATCAGTAATTAAGGAGGGAGCTAAAGCATTCCATGTTTCATTTCCCCATTGATTGCCTTGAAGGGCTAACCATAAGATAATAGCCTGAACACAGTTGTATCCTCCAGTCGTGACGGGAAGTAAAAGTGTTGGGGCTATAGCAGTACGAATTGGAAGCCAAGCAGAAGACCACTTTTTACCTAACATTTCACCATCGTGAGCTGTAGACATGGTTCCAACGATAAGCGTATATGCAAGTATAATACCACCGACTAACATAACTTTATTTGAAAAAACTTGTAAAACGGTTCCTGTTATATTTGTGGCGTAGGGGTTCCAATACTTAACTACATTCTTACTTACTTCATCTGTGCCGCCAGTCAAACCGAATAGGTCAACTCCGGCAAACGCTGGAGTTATAAAACAACCCAGCAATATTAATAAAAACAAATTTATCTTTTTCATAATCTCTCCATTTTATTTATTTGGTTTTGTATCCTTATAACGGTTATTAGGCTTACAATTAAATAGATACATCAAAATTAAATATAGTCAAGATGTGTATAATATTATTGACAAATTATTTTTAATAAGTTAATTAGTTAATTGATAATTATAAAAGGAGAGCACGATGAATTATTATATGGTTAAACCATTTCGAATAGGAATGATAGAAAAAGATATAAATGTGAAAGAGTCAGATCAGTATGTGATTATTGATTTAATTAGTTCTGAAGAACTACTTTATTGTGAAGATAACTGTTTTTTGATAACACCTGAACTATTGTTAGATCTAAAGGAAAACAATCTGACCAATGTTAACGTAGTAAAACCTAAAAATATGAAGTTTAGCATTCAACATAACATGGATTATCCAAATAAAAGAATGCGCGACTGGTATAGGTTGATCCCTTTCAAATATGATAAATCAAAAAATCAAGAGATGTTTCTCGACCAAAACGACAACCTTATTGTAAATGAACGAATTTTCAACATACTGAAAAAGCATAGAATCATAAGAGCAAAGTATACTGAATTTCATATAGATGAGGCTAAAGACTTTGAAGAAGAAATTGATGAACAACCAGTATTCAAAAAGGACATAAAAAACAGCTATAGAGACTTGTTAGTTTTTGTAGTAATCATACTAACGGTTGCATACATATTTTTTAAATAAGAGGCTGAAATATGAATATTGAAATCAATGATGGTATTACAGGCGAGATCTTAGTGTTAAATCAAACAACGTTTAACAATGATGTGGATACTATACAGTTAAGAATGACACCAGAGTTTTTAGCCCTTATCAAAAGACATTGTTCCGGTGCTATTGATGTGTCTATATCAGCTTTATTAGATTATGGAATCAACAAAATATTAGATGAAAACATTTCAATCTCAATACAACAAATTGAGAAAGAAATCGTAATTGAATCAGTAAAGCGTGATAGTAGCATTATTCCATTTACTACAGTTAACTATAGAGCATCAAGAAAAGACACACGCCCCGTATTCGTGAGATTGTGTAAAGATCTAAAATATAGGTTAAAAGAAATATCTCCGACTAAATATACACTTTCAGCAATTGGTATAATAAAGTATTCGATTGATACCTTGCTTAGAAACAATCAGTGCCTGATAATAAAAAGTGAGGTTGTTTATGAAAAATAAAAACATTGAATTTATGCTTAATGCTATTCTTTTTGCTAAGTTTCTTTTATATCAGGATGAGTTCACAAATGAAGAGCTTGAACGTGGTGAAGATGTTCGAAACATAAAAGAGCTTTTCGCATTTAAAAATAAAGAATGGATTAATGACATTAATACAATAAGAATAAAGGATGTTAACCAAGATATTCATATATCATCCACATACATCATGTCATTGGATGGAGTAGGTTATTATGCTTACTCTGATAAATCAGAAGATGAATTATACAGATATTTAGTTAATGACCTTTGCGATCATTACATAGCTGTAAGTGAGATGTCATTGGAAGACATAACAGGTGCTTTAGAAGCAATTGAAGAAGATTTGTTTGATATATACCGAAGTAATCTATCTTTAGCCAACAAAATGATTCTAGATGTTTCAAACAGATTTAAAATAAAACCTGATTTGAAAAGACCATTACTCACCATCGTTTAAAAAGGGCTGTTAAGCCCCTTTTATATTGTTCACTGTTTTATGATGTGCTATGTTTACCTTCTAACTTAAATGTTGAAAAGGATAAAACATGAGCGCATTAGGGCATTTTAATAACATTCGCACTATCAGAAAAGAAGCCCATGAGATGGGCTATGACACCTTCCTTGAGTTCGCTGAAAAGGTTCAAACCGTTAAGGATGAGTTCCTAAAAGAAGCAGAAGAGGAAAAAGCGAAACAGGCACTGGTAGAAGAGAAGCTTAAGGCTACTACCGAACTTCTCCAGTCCGAGGGCTTTGAAGTAAGCCTTGAGGCCGTCAGAGCGCTTCTGTTAGGTCAAATTGATACACCTGCCCCTACTGGCAAGGGTAAAGGTGGTAAAGGCGTTAAACGTGGTTCTGTTGAGCCAAAATATGCGTTCACTGTAGAAGGTGAAGAACAGACGTGGACAGGCCGTGGACGTATGCCGTTAGCGCTGAAAGAATTGATTGAGAAGGGCGAAGAGCTGGAAAGCTTCCTGATCAAGAAAGAAGACTAAAAACAATACCAACACCAGAAAAAAACCAAGCCCCTCGATAGGGGCTTTTATTTTGGATTCACTCATTGGCATCTTTCTTAAGTTTTTTTACTGCTTTGAATGCCTGATATAACGCTGTTAACGTTCCTGCTATGAACATCAATCCTGCATTTGAATACTCTGGATTAAAAGTAGTCCATACAATAGCGCCACAACCAGTGAATACCAATGCTATATAAGTCCATGCATCTATAACTAAGTTTGTTCTATTCATAATTTATTCCTCTCTATTATTTGTCGTAAAAGTATATTGTGACGGGTCTACCGCCATAACCATCATCATTGTTGATACAGGCCGCTGTAAGTGTTGCCATGTTGAGATCCATACCGTTATCAGTGTTCTTCACCTCTGTAGACGCTACAACTATCTTGAAGAAGCTTGAACCAGCCTGAGTGACGAACTTGGCACAGGCATCTACAGACACGTTCTCAAACCCTATGTAAAAGCTACCGTCATAGTAGGGTTCTATGAGAACGTTAGCGTTCCAGCTATCCCATATCTGGCCTTCATCTACTAAGTCTTCCGGCACTAACTTAGCCTTGATAACAGCATCTACTGAAAGCCCGGTGTAGTTTGCTGATCCTGCGTATAGGTTTTTAATCCCTGCGTTAAGTGTTCCTAAAATCTTTATGTCATTATCTATTTTTTGTCCTGCGCTTATTTTTGGGTAAATCATGAAAACACCCACTATCAACGCTGATATAATCCCAAATACTAATAACATTTCTAATAATGAGAATCCTTTTTTTCTGTTTAATGTTTTAATCATGTTGTTTACTCCACTTTATATGATTGACGAAAATATAATCGTAGAGTTATCTTCTGAAAAACATGCTGCTGATGTAGCTGCTATATCTATGTTTTTACCTTCCTCCAGATTTTTTACTTGCGTTGAACCATTGCCATTATAAACATCTATGATAACGAAGTTTCCTGATACTGCTGCTATGAGTTTAGAACAGTCAGAAGCCGGAACAGCGTCATAGATAATATTATACTTACCATGATTACCTGAATACTCTACTGATACATTCCCTTTCCACTCATTGATGAGTTTACCATCTTGGATCATGTTATCAGGGGCGTTCTTGGAAGCTATGAAACTATCAGTATTCAAATCCGATATTTTAGCCCTTCCACCATAAAGCGATTTAACACCTGCTTGGATAGCTGTTAAGTTTCTGCTTTCTCTATCGAGTCTTTGTGAAGCCTGAACTTTTGGAAATATCATAAATGCTGCTACTATCAATGCTGCTATAACACCTAACACCAATAATAACTCTAATAATGAAAATCCTTTCTTGCTCTTTCTTTCTTTTAATAATCTAAAACTATTTATCATAATCATTCTCCTTTGTTGTTTTATTTAATTCTCTATCAATCATTTTGTTTTTTGCTACAATCCTACTTACTTTTGTTATATAAAGTAGAGATATCCCAACCAATGAATTGAAAATACCAACCGACATGAAGATAGACATCTTTTCAATCGAGTAAGGGCTTAATCCAAAGTAATCTTTTAATGAGCTACAAATTTGGTAAAACATACAAATGTAGAACCCACCAAAAATTAGAATCATAGATACATCCAGTAGTAGTTTTGTTTCTTTACGTTCTTTATCATTCATAATCATTCCCCTTTGTTGTTTTGTTTTATTTTTGGGTTATATATAGCATCAATGGTATTTTTATCTTGTCTAAACATCCACGGAGTGATTGAACCTAAAAGAGTAATACCACCTCCTATCACAAGCATTCTAAATATTTTACCCATCACATCTGAATCAAATCCAAAATAACTATTAAATAAAATACTTATAACTGAATATGAAACCACCCATAAACCTAAACCTACTATTAGCATAGAAACACTTTTAATATTTCTACTATTTTTACTATTCTCATCGGTAAGACTTTCCAAAAAGATTTTTATTTTATCCGTCATATTAACCTCTACTTGTTTGATTGTTATTTTCTCTCTGTTTGTAAATGATACCGCCATCATTCAAAAACTCTTTTATAAACTCAGCCCATGTTTCAGCTTCCTTTTCTCTTGTGTCTGTTCCCATAACTACCTCCTTTAAATATTCCAGTGTATATCTGCCTTAAAATTTTCCTTTGGTTCATTCACATAGGCTTTAAACGCTATAACAGCTATGGCCTGATTGATGTAGCCGGAAAACCTGTATGCTGCCTTAATCTGATTGAAACCGTGTTTAACACTATCAGGAATGATTTTGCGTCTACCTATGCGTTCTATCAGTGCTAAGATGCTTTCTGCTCTCTCTCCTTCAATCAACGCCGCTTTTGCTATAAACTCATTACCATTATGTAAGCCCAACTTCTTCAATTCTCTTGTTATGTCTTTTTTCATTTTTTTTCTCCGTTTTCTTTCGGCACTCCAACTATTAAAAACAGAAGAGGCAATGTAAATATAAACCATGATCCTAACATCCCCCCTACATCATCTTTACTGGCTGCTGAATCATTACCCATCAATCCCAAAATAAATATCATGGTAAGTAATATGTAAGTTATCATTATTCCCTTTTTGATATAGCTTTTGATTCTTTCAGGAATCTTAAATCCTATGTGTTTTAATGTTTTTTTCATTGAATACTCCTTTTATCACTTAACTTTTAAGTCTTTTGCTAACACGCTTGGCTTTACTTACATCTTCATTATTAGGCATTGAATCAAGCCATAAATATAATATGTGAAGAAGCTTCAAAAACAGATTAAAAACCAACCTAACAATATTTAATACAGCAAACAAATAACTTGCCACTATTAATGGTGATAATACATAATCAATCCAACTGTGAATGCTTCTAAAATCATCACCCAATAATACAGCTATAACATAAGCAAAGGCCATAATGCCAAATCCAAACGACATATTTATTAAACTATCCTTTATTTCGCTTCTCATAATTTACCCCTTATATTTTGAGTAGTTCCAAACTCATTTGATATTTCATTCCTGTATGCGACTATCGTTAATAGCCCAATCACAACAGAAGCTATCCAGTAGCTAAGAGTGTTTTCAACCTTCAACATGCTTAGAAAACCAATAACAGCACATATATTAAAAATCATCATTCCTACTATATTGAAAACAAACTTAGCTTTTTTCATTTCTTGCTCCTTATGCTGCGTATCTTTTTTGTTCTTTATGACTTATTTCTATCCCGGCATCCATTAAAACACTCATCATGTTTCTGTCATTTAATAAGTGAGCGTAATATAAAGCAGTATGACCAAGTTTAGATTTATTGTTTATGTTTATACCTGATTTGATTAACATCCTTGCCTTAGACGTATCAGCAGTGTATAGCGCATTCATGTTATTGTTGTTTACTGCGTTAATGTCAGCGCCTTTATTCAATAACAACCATGTGCTGTTAAAATCACTAAAGAACAATGCTGTATTACCAAAATTATCCTTATGGTTTACATCTATTCCAGATTTTATTAAAAGTTCAGCTATTTCAAAACTTGCCCCGAATAACGCTGTTTTACCATTTTCATCTGTAGTGTTTATTTCAGAAGTTCCAGCAAAGTGAATGAAAGACTTAACAGTTTCAATGTCATTAGAAAATAGCATTCTGTTTCTGCTTGAGAATATACCTCTGTTTCTTATACTCTGTATTTTTGTATTAAAAGTGTTTTTCATAATGTTTATTCCTTTTATTTAAATGTTTATAGTTAAGTTATATTCGATTTTAAATATAAGTCAATCTATATTGAGAAAATAAATTAAAATAAATTTGACTTTTATTTATATTAATTGGATATTGTTTAAGAGAGTTAAGTATATTAACTATTCATTCATAATGTTTCTGTTTATTTGTTTTCGGTTAGTGTTATTAAAGCGTCCTTCGGGGCGCTTTTCTTTTATATATACTCCGTTCGTCGGAACATAAACAAAAAGTATAATATATATTTGATTTTTACTTTATATTAAAGTATTTATTAACTATAACCAAATTAAAAAGGAAAACATTATGAATATATTTAATAGCTTTAAAACAATCAAAGAAAAAATCTACGTTAAATACTTCAAGAACAAAGAGGGGGTCGAGTTATATTTAATATTAGCATTAATAGCTGCTGCTTTGTTTGCATCTCGATTTCCAAGTCAAACAGATGAAGTGAACATAAATCCAACAGTAAAAATAGAACAGCCTTTAGTTGTTTCTTACCCTGACATAAACGAAAACAACTATAAAGAAAAACTTGAAACCTATCTTGAAGATTTCTACCCTACATTAGACAAAATAAAAGATGTGAATCTCAAAAACGGCTTAGAACAATCTAATAATGAATATCTAAAAATCTATACCGATATAGAATCATTAAGGATGAAAAGACTTTCTTGCAATAATTTATTTAAAACAAAAAACGTCATTATATGTTCTCATGCTTATGATGGAATCGATAGTGAACTTTCTCTAAAAGTTCAGGAATGGGTTAATCATAGAATAGACCTTGCTAAAGAATGGTATTTAATAGATAGAAATGAAAAGTTTGATATTAACTACGTTGTTATAAGAGGCGATTTTAAAGGATACTATCTTGGTGTTAAGAGTCAACCTGAACCAAAAATGTTTTCAACATTAACAGGTTTAATTGGAAGTATGGTTGAAAAGTTATACGAATAAAAAAAGCCCCATTAAG
>Ga0160505_100418_pt1 | contig 24926 bp, 14 predicted proteins | sample DIDeMG_FD_108225 | JGI IMG/M metagenome (GOLD analysis project Ga0160505, IMG submission 108225) | Enriched chicken feces microbial communities from UW Madison campus, WI, USA - DID2874_E49_Stillage MG | ecosystem: Host-associated > Birds > Digestive system > Large intestine > Fecal ... | reverse complement strand
TTTATTTTTTTTTTTTTTTTTTTTTTTTTTTTTTTTTTTTTTTTTTTTTTTTTTTTTTTTTTTTTTTTTTTTTTTTTTTTTTCATTCCCCAATCTATTTCTTCGTCTTTTTTTTTTTTCCCTCTTCTTCTTCCACCATCACAAATTTATCACCGCTGTCACAACTACCACCACCCTTTCGCCCACTAATCCAACATTAAAAATGGCTTCTGAGGTAAGTGAAATTACGTTCTTTCACTTTTTTAAAGGCACTTTAGTGATGTCAATGTAAATGATTATGATGATGGCGATTCCTGATGCTGCGATCACTCACCAGCATTGGATTTGATATCCTTTATCTCGTATCAATCTCCTTACAACTTCCATAACCCAGTTCTTCAACACACATCACAATCCTAGCTTGACTTGGCTTATGGCCATCGCTTAATGAATCATTAGGTGCATAATCAAACTGCATTGGCGAGTTGTTTGTTCAATTCGCTAGTAGGCTTTGTGATTATCACCTCCCCTTTTTCCAATTCATCGTTTGTTTTTGTTTTCTATCTGTCTCCTTGTGTTGTCCCCTTATTATGACACCAGACAACAATAACAATAAACCTGAACCCACATCATAACGCCACCGCACCATTACAATCATCATCATCACCGCTACCATCATCCACCATTCACACTTTGCTAACTTCATTTCTAGAGAGATACTAAGACTTTCCTCGCTAGACTCTGCGAGCAAGCTGAGAGATACGACGAAATGGTCGAGTACATGAAGGAGGTTGCTAAGACTGGTGAGGAGCTTACCGTCGACGAGCGCAACCTTCTCTCCGTTGCATACAAGAACGTCATTGGTACGAGACGTGCCAGCTGGAGAATCATCTCCTCCATCGAGCAGAAGGAGGAGTCCAAGGGTGCTACCGACCACGTCGAATTAATCAAGACTTACAGATCAAAGATTGAGTCCGAGCTTGAGGATGTTTGCAACGATGTCCTGAAGGTCCTCACTGACTACCTCCTCCCCAAGGCCGAGTCTGGTGAGTCGAAAGTTTTCTACTACAAGATGAAGGGTGATTACCACCGTTACCTTGCTGAGTTTGCTTTCGGTGAGAAGAGAAACGATGCTGCCGCTGCCGCTCTCGAGTCCTACAAGAAGGCCACTGATATTGCTCAGACCGAACTCACTTCCACTCACCCCATCCGCCTGGGTCTTGCCCTTAACTTCTCTGTCTTTTACTACGAGATCTTCAACTCGCCAGACCGTGCTTGCCACCTTGCCAAGCAGGCCTTTGATGACGCCATTTCTGAATTGGACACACTCTCTGAGGACAGCTACCGCGACTCTACGCTGATCATGCAGCTCCTAAGAGATAACCTTACCCTCTGGCAGAGCGACCTCGAAAGCTTACAGCCCCAGGGTGAGTCAGAGGCTCCCGCCACTGATGCCCCCGCTGAGCCCAAGAAGGAGGCTGAGGAGGAGTCAAAGTAAGAAGTAGGGGTGTTTTTATCGTTGTTGTTGTTGTATAAGTAGTCATCTTTATGTCTTTCCCGGGCTGCGTCTTTGCTCCCTTTCCGCCAAGGTTTGTTTTTATGTGTATCTACGTGTAATTGTTCCTGTAGAACCTCGAGTAAAGAGAGGTCCCGACGAAACGAAATAAAGAATATATTTTATAAAATTAAACCAAAAAAAAAAAAAAATTGTTTTTTTTTTGATCGATAATGAACAACGGATTTTTCTCTAAATTTCAATGGTCGTGTGGTACCAACTGCAGCAACAGAAAAAAACATTCCAGTCGCAATTTCAGCCCCAGATCTAGGTACCGCTTTATCTTTACTGTTAGATTGGCTGGCTCTATATGAATGCCAGCAGAAGTGGTGGGGATGCAGGTCTGCTAGGTCAATGAGTCTAAAAAACGAGATAGGGGAAGGAGTCTAATTTTTCGGTTTCCGATTACTCTTCTTGTCTCTTGCCGTTGCTACTACGGCACTCTCCCTCCCCCTTTTTATTTTTGTTTGTTGATTGAATTCGTTTATGATGGTAAGCAACGGTTAGTGGCTATAATACAGAGGGTTAAAACAAAAAAAAAAAAACCGTTTAACAACCTTACTTTTTTCTTTCTTTTCTTTTTTTCTTTTTGTTGTTGTAGATACTACTGCGATCGAGAAAATACTGAAGGTAAGTGATTTAAGCCTAGTGAAACCTGGTTAGACACGATGGCTTCTATGAAATGGTAGTGGTAGTAAAAATTTTAATTTTTTTCTTCTCATATTTATATATATTAAGTCATTAGAAACTTCATTGGTAATGATTCTTTTTCCACCAGCATAAGCTTGCCTAACGTGTCTGATTAAGCAGACCACCCCCAGGAATTGCTCAATCTGTTCAATATCCCAGGTGCCGTCAACAGGTTTAACAAAAAAAAAAGTAACTAAAAGCCTTTGAATATATACACCAGATCAGGTTTGCAGTAACAGTCATGTATTACTACAATACAAAGGGCTTCAGTACTTGATATGCCAGTTTCGGCTTGTCTACACAAGATGCAAGTGTAGACGTGGATTGATAGGGACTGGGCAGTCGTTGGCCGTTAAAATTAATAGAAACGAAATCTAGATTGATTTTATTTTTATTTTATTTTTTTGGTGTACTGCAGATGCTGACAATAAATTCAATAGTGGGTGTCTAGCTAGCTGGAGCAACTCCTATAGTTAATATCTCGCTACCTAGAATTGAGATCCCTTTAACACCTAAAATTAATTTAATCTTGGCGTCTAGTGCATTTGCTAAATACATTGGTCCTCGCTACTCTTATTTAAAAAAAATGTAATCTTGCTTCTAGCGAAAAAAAAAAAGGGATCTGGTTGAAACGCAGCATTACACAAGAAGTACTTCTGCTTGTGTCACAATGCTGGTATTGCAAAGATAATAAGAAAACACAAGTTTTTTTTTTTTTTTTTTGGTTAAGTACTACCCGTAAACTTGTAAGCCTTACAAAGAGCGGATTTTTTCTTTCTACATTTCCAGCTGTCTCTCTACTGATTACCCTTATATCCGTTGCCCCAAGTAGGAGAGGCGCGTTACTGACTTACCAGCGTCAATTAACTTGCTATTATTTGTTTTTCCTAACTTCTACTCCAGAAAAAGTTCCTGGTCTCGCTACTGTTACAATAGACAACCAGTCTATTGTCCTTATACCAAATAGTTGCCAACAAAATCATTTCACGCTGCTGTTCTACTAAACAATTAAACATGGTGCTAATTTGACAAATCCTAGAGGCAGTTATTAAGGTTAATTACCGATATCTATAAGATATCGTTATAAACTTGAATATCGCTCCCAAGTTGTTGTTTTTTTAAATTGAAGAGATTTTATTTATGAAGTAATCCTTTTGAGGTATATAACTGGACCAATATGTGCGGGTCGCAGGTAGTGGTCACAAGTTACAACTTAGGACTTTCAGGATCAGTAGAACAGACTAATGTAGCCCCCCTGAATCCTTCAGGTTTTTTTTTTTAAAAAAAAAGGGGGTTAGCTACCAAGTGGCTAAGATTGCTAGTAGGAGATCCAATGCCGTCCATATATTTTTCCCGACTATGTGTAGCCATCAAACTGTTCTGCGGGTGCTGATGGCATGATATTTCTCTGATTTGCAAAAAAAAAAAATTGGTGATTGAAAAGGTTTAAAAACGCGAGAGGCCGGGTAATCTGAGTTTTTTTTCTCTCCCCTGGCCAACAAACAGCAATTTAAAGGCTACATTATGTACTACCAACGTATACATTCTCACCGTAATATATCTTTATATGGAAAGCTACTTGAAGATCCGTTTAATTACCCGGCAGTTCCTTTTTTTTTCCCCCATAATAGACTCAGGTCACTATACTGTCCTCATTTAATATAATAATTTGTATAGAAATTTCTGGACTGTAAACATCCTAAACCTGGATCTGTCGCCAGAAAATAGCCTAAACTGGCCCAGTTATTCTATAAATTTCATTTTTCTACCATATATACTAATTGATGACGAATTCCTGGTCAACTTAAGAATTAACTAGGGACACCAATAAAACTTACTACCATGTATCGATACTTTTAAAGTGACGTAGACTTGTTAAGCTAATATACTGAATCTGCTTTCAGAAAGACCTACTTTAAAAGGAGCTGGCGTAAGCAGTCATCCGTCTAAGGGCATGCCCAAGCCATCATAAGTATGGGAACACCTGGCGAACGCCATTCCCAGACCCAAGAACATATGAGGAATATTTGTATGTAAAGGTGCCTCTACTTAAACGAAGAGAAAACAGTATATTTGTACCTTTATTACTTGAGTATGCCACTTCGTATTACATATTGAAAGGCAAATGAAAGCAGGCGGTTTGTAACCTATTTGACCACATAGCAATAAGAGGCTGTAGCCGGGGAACTCGTTCTTGAGACAATGCTGATGACGATTGTAAAAGAAAAAGACCATCTTAAGAGTGGTAATGATGTGCAGTTACCAGAAAGGCTTACGTAGCATCGCAAAAGAATGGAAAGGAGAGAATAGCTACAGGCCTCAAGACCTAGATACAAAACAGATCTGAGAAGAGAAAAAAGAAAGATTGAGGGTACTGGGATTGTATACAACTTTTTTTCTGCCTAAAGAATAGTTGCTTAGCTATGATGATGGCTTAGCCTACTAAACGATTTCAAGATGACTGTATATTACCATAGTCTCAGCAAACTGTTCTAGCAGAACACAGGCCATTGCAATTGGAAAAGCTACTTCCAAGTGTGACCCCATTATCCACAATTCACTAGAGTGATTGAATTTGACTGACAAGAATTAAATGTCTCTTGAAATACCTGTCTTACTTTTTTTTAAAAAAAGCGCAGTTACTTGAGCAAATTTCTTTTTTCGGGTCTTTGATTTCAAGATAATATCTGTGCCAGAAAAGAGGATTTCAAAGGTGGTGCACACCTTCCTTCTTATCATGTATTCATTGTCAACGGGTTTCTTGCTTAGAGGACCTTATTGAAATTGTAATGCAACTCAACTTTTTTTGATTTTAATACATCAAAAATCCATTCAACTCATATTTTGTTCACCGAGTTTAGTCTTACATGAATAGGTTGTCCCAACCAGATGCCGAAACTTGTGACGCAATTGAAGAATGTAGTTTTGCCAGTATTACGATAATTGAAAAACAGTCTTTAAATACTAGAGCATGAAAAAAAGATTTGCCTATGCGCTAAGCGGCTTTCTAAATATGACAAGGCTTGAAATTAACTGATTATACATGGGGAAATATCTGGTTTTTTTTCTTTTTCTTTTTTTATTTACATATAAAAGTTCAATTAAATAATTTCATTTTTTTTCTGGTCATGGTGATCATGTCATTGATTCAACAGATTAACTGGCATACTCAGGCTCAGCAGTAATAAAACGGTCAATACCTCCCACTGACTTTATTTCAATCGGATTGAGTATTATTCAATCAAAACAGCTAAGAGTTTGTCTATTTATTTAGGCTAGTCAGAATTCCATTTGTGAGATCAATTTTTGACTGCTTTGTTTATTTTTAATCATGTTATAGGTAGACAGATAGGCAGCTTGTCCTTGCATTACCTATGAACAAAATTACACAACAAAATTGCATACAACGAAGACATGGATTTCAAAATATTTGTTTCTATGACACTGGTAACGTAGCGATGTCAGCACGCATTATAAATTTTAGACGTCCGATGGCGCATAACGCTCTATGAATAGATTTATGTGTTAGGAGAAACCTGCGATATAAAACACCCAGTAGATTTATACCAGAAATTTACACTAAGTAAAGCCTTAACAAGCTGTAAAACCCTAACAAGCCACTCTAATTAAGCAAACCAAACCATCAACAAAGAAATTGCGATAGTGAATCTAAGAACTTAACTACTGCTCCAAGGTCTTTCTTTGTATAAAGCTCTGAGGTAACTTTTTATCAAGAAATCTCTCTCTGTAGAATGCAAAGGACACTCCTTGAGAACGCACTCAACTGTTTCTAACTGACTACACACGCAATGAATGATTTCGCTTATTAGTTTAATCATGCTATTCTTTGATATTTATATATACCATCCATTTGAGCTGTAACAAACACTAATCCAATCTTGTTCATATCATTTAAAGTTCTGAGGACAGGTATTGGTAAAGTTATGCACAATATTCCGTTACCATGGTTTGTTTAGTAAATAGGGAGCAGTCATAGTAATAACCTCCCAAATGTTAAGAGTGAAGGCACTTTAATGAAGTCAAGAACAAGTTAAACAACTGTAGATAACGGTACAATTTTTAAACGTTTAACTTTAGTTGAATTAGCCAAGTGGCCTTATTATTGTAGAAACTCGGCAATTTGACCGTTAGGTACCTGTCAAAAACCTTGGTAAAGGTACTATTGGCCAAGTCGTACCAGCATGTATTGGCACAAAACTGGCCAGTCCAAAAAGAAAACAAAAAAGTGGCCACTCACTTGTTAGCAAACAACAACCACTAGAGAGTTGTTGCCCTCTTGATGAGATGATGATTGTGTGTTGTTTAAACCAAGGTTCCATGACCAACTACCAGGCCCATCTTCAAGGTTATGGATGGTGATGGGTTTTCAGGGTCTCTTTTAGTTTTCCCAGGGTCGCCATCAGTCAACTGGGTCCGGATATTCGGCAAGCTGCGAGGACTGGTACATTCATCTTCAAGACCGTATAGCCTAGCATCAAGTTAAGGGGGATATTGGTACCCGTTCCATTTTTTTCTTTCTTTATTGTAGCGGTTGTTGTTGTTATCGGGTCGTAGGTTTGTTTAAGAAATCGGTCACCCTTTGGATCAAAACGGTTTTGTCTTGTTTTTTGTCTGGTGTTGAGTTTATCAGATGAAGGCCAAAAAAAAAAGCAGTCAGTCTCACCAACATGGCATAACTTTGAACCTGATTCAGAAATATATCTAATATTTTTTGTAAATGTTGTTTATTTGACTATACTACAGCTTGAAAAGAAATCCAGGCCTCAAGGTCAGAGCTTGCTGTTGAGGCGGCGGTCGAAGATTTGCGCGGCAAATTTAAAATGTGGCAAGGCTGAGACCTACGATTCAAATACTCTGAGTCGAAGGCTTCAGCTATGCTACAAACAACTTCATAAAACGTGAAAATTATCAAATGAAATCTGTTAAACACACATTTTATTAGAACTTTTGATAAAAACTTGCAGTTTGTTGAAAATGTGTAAAAAGAATCGAAAATTAATGATGCCCTTTTATGATAGCTAATTAATATCATCATGATCATGCCGTCTATTGGCCCAAGAGCTAAAATTATTTTTATGAATTTTCAAATTTCCTCTCCTCTTTTTTTTTTTTTTTTGGGTTCCTTCTCTTTCCTTTCCATTTGATTCTCATTTTGTTCTGACAGACTCTGTACCCTCTTGAAATTTTCATTTTTTGTTCCGACTATCCCAGCTTTTTATCCTGTCGCTGCTGTCGCTACTGACCACCCTATCATGGCCTCGTACGAAACCACAACGCTCCTTGATCTCTCGGAGGTTGCTTTGAAGCCAAAAGCTCCCTACACTTATACACCAAAACGGAACAGACCTTTTGGCTTGATAGAGCCACCCACCTTCTACCCCACCAAGGAACAGTTTAAGGATACTTATAGTTATATTGAATCGATTGCTGAGGAAGGTTCGAAGTATGGTATTATTAAAATCGTCCCACCTAGCTCGTGGAATCCAAAATTTGCTATTGATACTGGGGTAAGTAGATCCACTGAAATCAGATGTCTTGTTCAACTGGCTCTTACTAACTTTTGGCCCTGCAGCACTTTACATTTAAAACTCGGAAGCAGACTCTCAACACCATGGGTGCTCTAACAAGAGTGGCCATGGACTGGCTTGACCGTCTTGTCAAATTTCATCAGATCCTATCAGGCTCCGCCATCGAAAAATACCCTAAGATTGATGACGCCGGGAATGTACTAATATACTATTCTCTTCACAAACTTGTGACCTCGCTCGGCGGCTTTGAAAAGGTCAGCTCGCAAAACTTGTGGTCTGATGTGGCTGCTAAGCTAAAACTATCACAGTTTGGTAGCGACAAGGCCCGACCCATTGGTGACGTGCTGCGTACCACGTACTCGACGGTGATCCTGCTGTTTGAGCAGTTCCTCGAGTTTATGGAGTATGCAGGTGTCAGCAACGGCGACTGCCAATACAAGAACTGCAACCTACAGGCTACAAAAAAAGCATTCAAAAAGCGTAACCGACTAAAGCACGTCAAACAGCATCAGGTTCACCTCGTCTCACCAAAAATGGAAACGGGCAAATCCGCCGAATATCAACCTATTAAACCCGAGCCGGATCTGCGCAGGGCCCCAGACACGCCTGTTAGTCCACCTCAAACTCCTTTTACCGAACGACTACGGAAGCGTCGCTTCAGTAGCACAGTCTTTAAAAATGAAGATGGGTCTGATTTTGATGAATACTTTTCCGAGGATGATCCACAGTTATCGGATGAATATTCAAATTTGAGCAAAAAGTACAAACGCCGCTCAAGATCGGAAGCTAAAAAGGATACTGCCTCCCCAGCAGCTGAAAACAGCGTCCCGGCACGGCGGCGGTCTTCGCGAACTAAGAAAGCCGTTAATCTGAATGAAGATAACAGTGAGAAGGAGTCAGTCCAGAAAAATCAGATGATTATTAATGAAAATGAGGAAGAGCAGGATGTTGTCACCATCTGTGAGGTTTGTGAAAACACATGCCTTGCTACGCATTCTGGTACAATATCTTGTAGTGAATGTGAGGGTCTCTTCCACACTTATTGCATCTCTAATTCTGAAGTTTTTCTACCGCCGTCCGGTCATGCAGCTACAGACTCTGCTAAAAACTCCACTAGTTCTTGGTATTGTTCACGGTGTCTGGTTGGCTCTTGCGAGTTTGCCTTTGAACCTGGTAAGACCTATACCCTGGGCGACTTTCAAGACGTAGCTGACGACTTCAAACTTGACTACCTTGAGAAGAACCCACAGCTAAGTAATTTAGACAAGGAAGAATTTGAGACTGAGATCGAGAAGCGCTTTTGGAACTACGTCAACACGAGCGGTAAAAGTATCACTGTGGAATATGGGTCTGACATTCATTGCAATGAAAAGGGCTCTGGGTTCCCCGTGCGCGCAAAGGATCCCTACAACAAGTACTCACGCGACCCTTGGAACCTCAATAATATGCCGCATCACCGTGACTCGCTTTTCCACCAGATAAGTTCGGACATCTCAGGAATGACGGTGCCATGGTTATACGTGGGTATGATGTTTTCTACGTTTTGCTGGCACAGCGAAGATCACTATACATACTCAGTCAACTACCAGCACTTTGGCGAGACCAAGACGTGGTACGGCATTCCCGGCGCAGATGCCGAAAAGTTTGAAGCCGCCATGCGTGACACGGTACCAGATTTGTTTGAAAAGCAACCTAACCTGCTTTTTCAGTTAGTCACAATGCTCTCACCTGAAGTACTTGTGGAGAAGGGAGTTCGCTGCTATGCAATCGATCAAGGCCCTGGTGAGTTTGTCATTACCTTTCCTAAAGCATATCACGCAGGGTTCAACCACGGATTCAATTGTAATGAAGCCGTGAACTTTGCCCCACCCGACTGGCTGCCATTTGGCCAGGAGAGCGTTGAGACTTACCGTGAGTACAACCGTGCGCCAGTCTTTTCGCACGATAGCTTGGTAATGCGCACTGCACGCTTGGATAAACGTGAAGAAACGGCACGCTGGCTGCTGCCGCACGTGGAGGCCCTTGTATCCCGCGAAATTGCTACTCGTAAGGATATTGTAGACAAACTTCAGAAATTGCATGTCGCCGGCAGATCAGGGACAGAGGCGCGGAGCGCCCCTAACTCTGTGAACTGCGTTGCCGTTCCCAAGCTGGTCACAGCCGAGCCAGCATCCGAAGAGGAGTACCAGTGCTGCATCTGCAATTCACTGCCGTATTTGTCTAAAGTTGTTATTCGGAAGCGCAAGCCGGTGCCCCATCACCAACAGTCAGGTCCCGGCCGGCGACGCAAGGTTGCTGAGCAACAGCTTTACGAGGATAGTGAGGACGATGATGACTTGATGGAGCTTGTCTTTGGTCGTCCTGGTAGCGGAGGATTGGACGATCCTGAAACTGCCGATGCTGCCGGAGATGATCAGTTGCCAACACGGCCAATAGACCGTCTCACAGTGTGCTCCAGGCACATTCCCGAAACAGTCCCCGCGTGTGTATGCCTTGACTATGAAATCCATTGCACTGAACAGGAGCTTCTGAGTCTCCGTGATGAGCTTTCCAATCGCATTAATCACTCGCATCTTCCGTCCTGATAAGCTATTTCTACTTTCCTTTCTCCTCTTGAAAAAAAAAAATTTTAAAATAAATTAAACAAAAAAACAAAAAAAAAAACAATGTGTGAATGTATGAAATATGTATGTATTGATAATGAATGAAAATTAATGATTATATTATTTCACTAGTTAATTTTTGGTAAACAAAAGAATATCTATAATAGTCATGGCATAATATTGTCTCTTTTTTTTTTACACGTTAAAGCGAGAGAACAGAATTTGTGACACCAAATATGGTATATTTATATCTATGCCCTGAGATTAGAAGCATAAAAAAAAAAAGAGGACAGTAGGACCCTTATAACCAACACAAAGAAAATTAGTCGGTATTAACAGTAGCTCCATTTGCCGTTTTCTTCACTTGAGAAGGGAGAGGCGACGATGTTGCGTACGCGGCCGGAGGACCGGTGCTAAGAACATAATTGTAGCCAGCCTCGAGAAACCAGCAAAGCTTTTTAACGACAGTTTGGTTCATAGTGCTGATAAGCAAAGCACTAAGTACATTTTCAACGTCGGGCAAGCCAACGCTGGCGCGTGGCGCAAGTAGCCGATTCAGAAGTTGTTTTTGGGATCCTGACGATGTTAGTGCATCTGGTTTTGTCTGGGGTGGGTTTTGCTTTTCACCGGCAGGGTTCAAGAGCATAGCCTTTTCGCCAAGGAGAGTCAGGATGTTAATGCAGCGTACGGTGATTCGCTCAAACGGGTTGATTTCAATCTGTTGCTGATGGTGATGCTGGGGGTGCGCTGCTGCTGCAGCCGCGGCAGCAGCTGCTGCGGGATTGTAGATGGCACCTAACACAAAGGCAGTGCGCAACAGCGTGTTGGTAATAACACCATTGGACGCGCTTGCCCAGTCAGCCGCAAGGCCAGGATCTTCAAGAATGTCAACAATAATAAGTTCCGTCACAAGCAGACTCTGTTGCAACAAGGCTCGTCGCAGTTCAAGTGCCTTGGGAATAACCTTGTAGTCAATACGCGGAAGCGCTGCAATTGTAAGTGCAAACGTGCGTGTTAGCAGCTCGTATGGGTGCGTAAGACCAAGTTTGCTGTGGAGCACTTGGAACTTCTTGTCAATCACCACGGAATCCGGCCCGTCATTGTTGCCGCCTGTACTGTTGCTGTTACTAGCGGCACCATCATAGCTAGAGTTGTAGTTAAATATCGCTTTGAAAAATTGTTTATTTGGCTTGTCGCGTGTGATCATCTTTGCAATCGCGTCAATAGCGCAACCCAAGTATCGGTGCTTTGTAGGATCATATTCCAAAAAGTCAAGTTCAAATTCGTTGTCATTTGCCGTCTTATGGTAGGGACTTTCCTCGGGCGAAAAACTCAGAATCAAAAGCAAAATTACCAGGGCATCTACTAGCGAGGGAATTTTGATATAAAGGCCAAGGTTACCGTAAAGAGTGATGAGATCCTTTTGTAAACTAAACCATCGGCGCATCGCAGAGAAGGACTTGTTAAACAGTTTCTCACTATCCAATGCCAGGGCCCTGGTCGTACTCAGTAAAAAGTTTAAGGCAGCTTCATCATTCACAATTACCGGCTGGTTGTGCTCAGTAAATGACAGGTTCCGAATGATAAGACAGACACAGAGAAACCGGTCTACCAGCGCCTCTTGCCAGAAAGTTTGAAGTTTTCCCTTGTTAATCCCAGCTTGTGGATTGAGGTTTTCAATTTCATCCTTACTGCGTTCAAACAAAGCGTCATAATGCTGGAAACCAATTGTGGTTTTTGCAGAATATTCATCCTCAAGGGATGAGCTGGTGTTTTTGTTGCTCCGAATAGGGATGTCATTTTCATCCAGCAGTTTTTCACCAATAACTTTATTCAGTGCATCACTAGCGGCTTGGATTTCAAGAGCCTCACCCATAGGTTCTCCCGTAATGTCGTCAACTTGCACAACAACCTCCTCGTTTGACTCGTCCCATGACCGGTATGCTTCAAAAATCTTGGTGACCAAATCCTTTCCGTCTTCTTCGTCATCTTTTAGCTCATCACCAGGGGCATCACCTGTCATTACGTCAACTGTATTTGACATCCGATTAGCCTTTAAACTGTTGAGCAAATCAAGGCCAAGCTCACCAAGCGCAGTGATAAGCTCAGGGCAGTCTGACAACATGATGGGCACGCTTGGATTCGAAGATAACAGTGCTAACTTGTCCAGAGCTTGGCGAACTTCACCCGGAATGAGTGACTTGAGAGCCATGATCAAAGCGCTGATTTCAATAGAGCCAAGCTCCTGAAAAAGAGGAAAGTCGGGTACTAGTGAGTCTATATCCGCACCAAACCTGTTAAGTTCGTAAATGTTGTTACCGCCCTTGTAGCCATTCTCGAGCTTTCGGCGTTTAGGTATATACTTGCCACTCTCATCCTTTGGCAAGCGAAGTAGTGGCTTAGAGGGTAAGGCTGGTCCCTGTGCTGCTGATTGTTGTTGAGATAGGGTGGGGGTAGCGGATTGAGGGGGCTGTGACTTGCGGACCTTGGGGGTTCCGCTAGGCGGCGGCATCAGATCAGGATTTGAGTCGCTCCGGGAAACAGGTGTGGCGCGATTCATCACGTTATTGGCAGAACTATTATTAGTATTGTTATTAAGAGGAGTTGAGCTACGTCTGCGGCTGTTCACGCTCGGCGATCTAGTTGTATTGTCAGGCGTTGCGTGGCGCGAACGACTCGATTTTCTACTGTTGGGGACTGGCGACGGTGATTGAAAGTGTTGAGGCGAAGCAGTAGCGGAAGGCGACCGTTGAACGCGTATCGCGTTCACAGCAGCTGCAGCAGCAGCAGTTGCTTGCTTCTGAAACTGCATGGCCTGTACCTGCTCTGGAGCACCCATGGTCCTATACTGAGCAGTAGTCGCAGCTTGCGTGATGCCTATCTGAGGAGAAGCCTGTCTAGTTACTGCCTCCTGTTGCTGATCTTGCTGAAGTTGAAAATGATGCTGCTGTTGTTGTGCTTGTTGTTGTGCTTGTGTTTGTGCTTGTGTTTGTGCTTGTGCTTGTTGTGTTTGTGCTTGTTGTGTTTGTGTTTGTTGTTGTGGCTGTGCTTGTTGTGCTTGTTGTTGTTGTTGTTGTAGCTGTTGTTGCTGTTGTTGCTGCTTTTGCTGCTGTTGCTGCGTTTGCGCTTGTGTTTGTGTTTGTTGCTGGGGTTGTTGTGATGCTTGGAGAGTTCTCAAATGTTCATCAAACGGATAAAGGGTGTCCATGTAGATCTTGGCAAGTTCCTGAGGCGATGATACTTCAACTTGTGGGTTATAGCCGAGAGATAGTGCAACCATTTGCCAGCCATTTGGAGATTGGTTCACTTTCATTAATCCTCCGAATCTTGCTACAGTAGTGTGCAGTGAGATAAGATGAACTTGCCTTCCGCTAACGATAGGCATAGATTGAATTGGCGTGCCCCTGGTCTGCATGAACTCATACAGAGATCGAAGGTATTTATCAGCCGAATTGGAGACACTGCTCGGCGAGGTTCCTTGTAGAGGGGCTTGCTGTTGTGCAGCTTGTTGCTGCGCCATCTGTTGTTGTTGAAGTAACTGCTGTTGTTGTAATCTCGCCTTGTTGAAATCCGCCTGAGATATCTGCTGTTGATATTGTGCCTTCTGCTGTTGTTGTGGTTGTGGTTGTTGTTGCTGTTGTTGCATCAGAAGTTGGGCTTGGAGTGCTGCGTTTTGTGAAGCCATCTGAGGCGTAGCCATTCCCATCGCTGCCTGCTGAGCTAGCTGTTGCTGCTGTTGCTGAAACAGCTGCTGTTGTTGGAAAGCAGTGGCGCCGGTCTGCTGTTGACTTTTGTAGTAAGCCGTAGCTACAGCCTGCTGTTGGGATGTCATGTTGCGATTCATCATGGCCATTTGCTGAGCTGATATCATATTGGCATTAGCCAAGCCTGAGTTAGTTCTCATTCCATTGACTGCCTGAGGAGATTGATGTACCTGTTGGGGAGCAGGCGATCCTTGAGCATACTGTGTCGGGGTCTGCACCACGGGCGATGCACCTTGAGTTGAAGTGCTCGGGCTGTTGTGATTCGAGACATTTAGCTGCGACTGTTGTCTTTGTAACATGTTTTGGTCGGTGCTACCCTGTCTGACTTGGCTTGGATCGGTTACAATGCCATTTGAATTGTCAGTGTTGTAATACATCTGTGCCTGAAACTGCTGTTGTTGTGGAAGTATCGTACCCATCTGGCCTTTGCTTGGATCTTGAACGTACTGAGGCATGGAAATAGGAGTCTTTTGCCGGGGCGATGCACTGATTGAGCTGTCGCTTTTCCTATGTTGTAAATAAGAGTTGGAGACAGCTGTAGCCATTGTGTTAGATCCGTTCACTGCTTGTTGTGGCTGTTGCATTCCTGCGTAGGCTACCGGAGTACCCATATTTGCGCTCGGTGAGTAAACCGATGCTTGTGACTGAATGGCTACGGACTGAGGAGTAGGGGTGGCCGACGAGAATCTTCCATCAACAACAGAGGTAGTTTGTAGCCCGTTGATATAGGACATGTCTAAAGGAGTAAGTCAGCAAACAAATTATGGCAAAATTAAAACAAGATCAGTCTTACCTTGACCTCCATTCATGTAACCAGCAAGACTGGGATCTAGGCTGCCAACCTGAATGTTTGCAGCCTGCATGTTGACATTCTGTAAATAAGGTTGTGACTGATTGTCATAAGTCCCCGAGGAATCCTTCATCCAGGAGTTTACATTAGACATTGTGAAGTATTAACAGAGAAAACCGTGGAAAAGTGACTGGGATGCAAATAAAAATGTCCCTAAATCCAAAAAATAAAATAAAAAGTTGGAAAAGGTAGGAATGAAGTCGCGTAAAGTTGTATAAACAAAGGGTATCTGGGGTAGTTCTTAGCGTGTAGTTCTCGTTCAAGTAGCGGATACTAACTGTTTTTTCTAAATGCAGTGAAAAATAAAACAAGACCAAATCCCAAGTGATACAATAAGAAAGAGAGTATAAAAGAAGCTTCTAAAAAGCTGGTCTACAAGATGAAGAGGTTAGTAATGATTCATGGGTCTTTCACACCTTGAAGCATAACTGGCATTGATAAAGAGAATCACCCGGGTGTCCTTAGTGGTGTCTGGGTAACCACGAATTAAAACACGTACCAAAATAAAAATGCAGAAAAAATTGATTGACGTTTCTTGATGTTAAGTTGCTGTTGTTTCTAACAAACTTGTGACGAGATGCGCGTGTCTTTAAGAAGGGCAAGGCTATGATTCAGGATTATAAATTGGAGAAGATTTTGAAAAAACGCGAAAGAAAAGGGAAAATGGAAATGAAAAAAAAAAAAAAAAAAAGAGAGGGAAAAGAAAAAAAAAAAAAAAAAAAAAAAAAAAAAGGCAGGGTTAGGTTATAAACCCCATCCAATACTTCTTTTTTTTCACTAGGCGGAACTTGATGACCCGGAAGAATTGATGGACTGGAATAAAAAAGAAAAAAAGGTACTGGGCATGTTTAGTATTGCCATATTAAAGTGTTCTACAGCAGGTGGTTGATTAATGTTTGATAATTTGATCTATAAATCTTTATGCTCACGCGTACCCCATCTGGACTCAACTTGGGCTAAAGGCCCCGGGGAAGATTAATAAACTTCCTAACAGGTGTCATTAATAAGATCTTAACAAAACCAATTATCATTTGTACCAGCGTCGAATTTTTTTTATGAAATTACGGATCTGGGAATTGAGTACAAGTGTTATTACTTTGGTTGTTGTTGTTGTTATTGTTGTTAGTCGGGAATTGGGTAGTCGCATTTTACGTAGACCGAAACCTAAATTTTGCTGACCTGGTTCTTTATTTTTTTCCAGCTCGTGTTCCTACCACTTTCCTTCACCACCTCCTTCCTGCTCTCACCACAACAATATTCAGCATGGCTCTTGTTTCTGCTAAGACTATCATCCTTTTTCGATCATGCTTCCTGTGGTCCCTGGGCTACATGCTTGTAATGTCGCCAAAAAAGGTCTCAGAGCACCCGCTTGTTCTGCTGATAGGCCAAGCAATGGAGATTGTAGGTTTTTAACGCATTAGTTGTGATTGGTATCAACAATTCTAACTGTCTTTAGCCTCCTGCGCACATTGAAGATTCCAATCAGCTGCTAGGTTTGCTTGCCATAGTCTTGATCACGGCGGGCCTGTCAGACATCCCACTATTGGCCGTGGAAGGCTCCCACTATATCACGGTTAATGCTGTGATCGGTATGTACAATCGCCTTGTGGATTGCAATATTCTAAGCAACTAACGCACTTATTTTTTATTTAGTGCCCCTTCGTCTCTTGATCTTTTTTGCTGCTACCGCATGGGCCTACGTCTCTCCCGAGAATTCGCTGCTTCACAATGGTCTTGTGTTTGCTTACGGCTTTGTCGAAGTCATTATTAACTTCCTCATCTACGTCGTGGTCAGAGAAGAGAAAAATGAGATCATTGGAGCTGAGATCAAACTCCGTCATCAAGATTAGTCAACACATCCAATCTCTGTTGCCACTAAATAACGGACATATTTATATTTAATTATAATGCTATCAGCATTGTTCCTTAATAGTTAGGCGTTTAACACTTTGGAGAGGTGACATTCTTACTGGAGAGATGTATCGCTAGTTCACAATTTTCAGGGAAACCCAAGGACTGTCTTACACGTTGGTACATATGAATAACTCATTTTAAAATCGTCACAATTGCGTTGTGAAATGTGTGATTTGAAACTAGTTTCTTATGCTAAACCTTTTCATGCAACTTTATATTACAAGTCTGAAAAATTACTACCAAGTCCTAGCGGTTTCACATGTTGATTCAACACCAAGGTTCCGTAAAAGCATATATACAGGAAACCATAGGGTTAATACGAAGTGGCGACAGAAACTATTCTTTATTTAGAGGAAGGGGACCGAGATCCCATGACAGTATCACGGCAATGTATCATGGTAATCCTTCCTCCTTTCTAGTACACATTTTTATTGAGAAAATTCGCTGATCTGCCCAATAGATTATAATTAGCCCTCCGTAAACCTGGATCTATATCTTCATCCATAGGCATCCATGCAATTGTACCGTCTGTCATATAATCAGGCGTTAGTTTACCAACACTCAGTTATTCTTTGTCTAACGTGGTGGGCTGATCAGGGGCAGAGGCAATCTGATATAATTGTGGGATCCCTGTGGCTGAAGTCAGATAGCCCAACGGTTTTAAACATTTTTTGTTTGACTTTCCTGGTTTATAATAATGAGCTAGGTATCACAACCCTTTTCAAACAGCAATAATTTAAAATGAGAGAGCAGTTAGGAGGACTTTCTACTTGGCTCTACATTCAAACAATATTACAATTTCTCAGTAATATAGTTATAAAGATGTTACGATACATCATTGAAACCTGCTTTTCATATCTACTCTGTGATCCAATGCGCTTAGTATCGCACAATCAGAAAGTTGTGTAGTGAAGACGGGGACCATCCTTGTAAAGGATCCGAGATAGCATAATTGCACTACAAGTTATGAGATCTATAACTCTACATATGGGCCATTTTAAACGGCCAAACATTACCATTTCATGGATACCAAAGTTTCAAGAACCATAAAGTTGGGCCAAGAAGGAAATCTGGGGTTGAAAAAATACTTAATTTAACAGGACCCAAATATTATTTCTAGTTGTTGGATTTAAAAAAGAACTATGAGGTTATGGGCACTGACATACTATAGAGTCGCCAGATTTATACCATTCGGTTGAGTATTAGAAGCAGCTAACCATTGTTCATTCAGTTATTGTGTTGGTAACAATACTATTGCGTATTTAAAGATCAAATTGGCTAAATATGGGGCTTCGTTGAATAGATCTACAAAATGTTGCCAAAATTTTTATTTTATTTTCCAAATAATGTTGGAGACAAAAAAAAAAAAAAAAAAAAAAAAACGGACATGTCAAAGTCGTTCAGCATGAGACCCAAAGTATAGCTATTTTTCTTTAAACCTTCACTTTAGGTCTTGATGTAAATTTGGGACTGTATGATAAACAATGGCAAGCATTTACTTTATATTTAAAGTGTTTGATCATGCTGATAGTTTATAAAGCCAAACCTCACTCAAGATCTTAGATGTTATTCTCCACCTTTTAAATAGTATTTTCTTGCCCAATATATACAATATGGCGGCAGATTGAGGCTGATATAAGCAATACCAAATGCCCATGAACGCGATGTTGTAATTTTCTCCGATTTTAATGGTTAGCAATATGGCTAGTTGAAAATGCTGCAAGTATACAGCATATATAATTACAAATTTACTTGTACCTTCTTTTTTTCCCCTCATTGGCTGCAATATGCTAGCGGCCAAATCCAAACCCCATCGGCTTGGTTTTCCTCCCTCGGGGTTTATCCAAAAAAAAAAACACAATTAAAAGTCAAATTCACTTCGGAAAGAATCAAGATTGATACCCGTATTGACCTTTTCATAAAGGTCACGGCGGTCCATAGCAAGAAAGACGCGCTTAAGGGTCGAGAGTAAGTTTGAACTCTTTTCTGCCAACTGGGCTGGGCCATCGGCACCGCCGGCCTCCTTTTGGTGGAGAGAAAGGGCGGAAAGTAAATGCTGGGCCGCCTCGTGGTAGCAACCAATGTTGATGCAGGCGACGCCGAGGTTGTAACGTGCACGCACAAAGAGTGGGCGCAGCTCCAGGGCGCGCGAGTAAGCTTCAATTGACTCTTCACTGCGATTCGAGTTGGCCAAAGTGGCACCGAGGCGGTTCCACAGAAGCGCATCGTTAGGGCGCACGGCGAGAGCAGCTTTGAAGCAGTCAATTGCCTTGGAATACTCGTCATTACCATAAAACAAGATTCCCAAGCCATCTTGCACCGAGGCATCCATATTAGCACCGTCGGGCGAAAGCTGAGCCGCACGGATGAACAGCTCAGTCACACGCGCATGTAGCTCGTAGCTGCGAGCACCCCCGAGCTTAGGGTCCTCGGCACGCGCTTGTTCGACGATTTGCGGGTACTTAGTCGAGATCCATTTTTCAAGCGTAGAATAGGCAGCGTTCTCGTAGCCCTCATTAGTGTAAGAAACAGACAAGTTCATAAGCGCGGAGAGGTTGCCGGGATCAAGTTCAATGCATTTTTCAAGCGCGCTGACTGCTGCACTCTCACGCTCGTTCTGAGCTTGGACTGCACCTAAGCGACTCCATGCCTCAATGTGTCCATTGTCGCGTTGCACAGCAGCTTCAAATGCGAGCGCCGCATCGCCCAGGTTACCACCGCTTTCCATCAGCTGCACGCCAATCTGGAATGGATCCGTTTCGTTCATGAACTTGTTGTTCTCTTCAAATTGGTAGGCACCAAAATCAGGGCGGGATGTTGTATACTGGTTAAAGTCACGGTCCCATGCAGTACCCTCGGGGTCGGCCGTTGCCCAGTCGTCCGCTTGATCAAGCACTGAAGTTTTGAGAGTTTCAAAGATGTGCTCAAAGGTGCTATCCATTGCTGCCTCCTCCGCAGCCGTCACAGGCGCTTCTTCTGCCACAACAGGCTCTCCAGTTTTAGTGGTGGTCTCTGCCTCCTTGGCCTTTGCATCTTGTTCAATCTGCTTGAACTGCTCTTCCCAGTGCTGATTATCAAGCTCAACAATTTTACCCGGTTGTTGCGTGGCACTGGTCATTGCCATGGGAGTATGAATCTGTGACATCTGAGGCATATATCCCATGCCACCATAAAATGGCTGTTGTTGCTGTTGCACTGCAGGTTGGTGCTGCTGTGCTCCGAACTCGGTACTCCATCGGGCATCTCCGACGTTGCCCTGAGGAGCGTGCTGATGTTGCTGCTGAGGCATAGGGCTGGCAGTGCTACTAGAAGGCCCTGAAAAGTCAGCAGCCCATTGGTTCTGGACCGGTGTCCGCTGCTGGACATTGCCGAGCTCATGGCGCATCTGGTCAAAAGCAAAGGCACCGGCCGCAGGGCTTGCGCCGGCAGCCTCGCCGGCCATGAACTTGTTCATCATTTGCTGGTCACCAGCAGTCATAGGCTGGTTTGCAGCGCGCATTCCCGCCGCAGCGGGGCCCTGCTGTGCGAAGCGCTCATGCTGGAGCGACCGATCCTCGGTCGTGTGCTTAGTAAACTGTGCAATGGGGTTTCGGCTCGTTGAGCACTCTGATCCCGAGTTCATGAAGGACATAATGATGTATGCAACTGGTGTAATCGATAGTTGTTAAATGTAAAAGGCTCTGTATATATTTATTCACAGGAGCTGGATGTGGTCTGAGTGAAAAGCCAAAGTTATTTGAAAAGAGAGGAGAGATGAAGTAGGACAAAAGATGATAAAAAATAAATATCCGGAGATAATATGCCTAGGCTTTAAAAGGCCAATCGAGCCGGTGACAAATCGAAAGCGATAGGGTAGTTATCATGTGACAAACCAACAACGATCTCAATACTTGTGACTTAACCTGAGTTTTTTTTTTTCGGCCGAACATCCAAGTACCATTATCGCGTTTGATTGAATGAAACAATTTGCATCATACTTGAACCCATTAAAAGCCTTCACGGGAATTGTACCAATAGTCTAAGTGAGCTGTTAAAAATTCACATAAAACACGGTTCCTTTGAAAGTTATTTTAAGAAGTTCATCGCCGAGAAAAACTACTACTATGAGTGTGGCAAATAAAAAAATTAAAAAATAAAAAAAGTCATCGCATTTTAAGGGACTGTGCGCCGCTGCCTAAGACCAGTTTTCCAGAGCCTGATCCACAAATCTTTGTTAATACCAAGATGAGTCTTGAGATAGTGGCCAAGCTTTAGGCCTTCTTACTGCTCTTTCTTTGCTGATGACTTGCATGATTAGAGCTACTTGTTGCTGTTTGTAAATGTCTGGTATTGAGCTACCAGAGGTTATCTCAGATTTTCCTCAGCAGATAGAACTTTACTTGGAGAGTTCGTCAAAATCCCTCACACTCGCTGAGAGCATTACCTCGCTAGTGTCATTCAGACAAATGTTAAAGCTAAATCTCTTTTTCCATATGTTCTTTTTACTGTTGTCACTTCTGGATATTAAGAGAATAACCATATTTTCTAATCATTCATAAACTTTGAGCTTAGTTATTGAATTAATTCTATCAGCTTTACGAACGCAAAAACGCTTTATAAAAAAAGTTAATAGACAGAAATTTTGAAAAGTTCTGTTTCATCAAAATTGGCTAGTATAATTATACAGTCCCGAAGAAAATGTCTACAAAGTTTCTGCAGTGCGCTGGGCGTGGCCCAATATCATACCCCTACTTTACAACTACCTAAGGCATCCCCCGCCCATATCTACAGATTTCTACTTTTTTAATAAACAATTATAAACAAGCTACAACTATTTTAACATGAAAATGCAACCTGTGAATATATATTACAAGCCAGGAAACGGCTGATGTTCAACGTGCAATGAACTTGTCCTATACAACAACCCAAATCACCTTTGAGGCATATTAAACCTCTAATTCCGAAACCAGCTCTTCTTTATCCGGACAGCTAGAGATCTTCTTTAATACTGGCAAACAATATGTGTATTTTTAATTAAAATGTAATCCTTTCAAAAAAAAAAAAAATTGAAAATGGATAGAAAAAAGTATATTGCCCCCTATACAAAAGGCAAAGCAGTATCGATTACAATTTAGACAAAAACCTGGATGAACATGGATAAGGAATCAGCCATGGAGAATATTCTTTACGCTTTTATCTTCAAATTATTGAAGATTATCTACCTACTATATGACTGACAACCGGGTATGGAGTTCATGTATGGTAATTCTCGTATTCATATAGCTAGTAATATTGAGGATTGGCTTCATGAGAATGATATTTCTCTTCTTGGCTGGCCCCCATACTCACCCAATTTGAACCCTTGGTAAAATCTATGGAAAACCGTTCTGATGCAATTTTAAAGACCAAAGGGTGGTATATACGCTATTAATGTGAAACAAATATCTATTATTATTTATATGCAATTCAGCTGTCACATAATTAAACATCATATTATAGGAATTAATATCTGATTGTTTGGAGTGAGGTTATGCCGCTCCCATTTGAATATAAATTTTTGTAGACTTTTTTTTCAAAGCGACCCTGACTAACTGGCTGTGGCATCCAAGTCCGTCTCCTCCAAACAGTAGTTGTTGTGTCATAAATTGTAGCTCCATGAATTAGCCCATTTAGGGGCACTTTTGATTTTCAAGTAAATGAAAGAAAGAAGGGCCTAGATGTCTGATTTTTTTTTCCTACTTTCAATTCTTGTACATAGTTAGTGCACCGTGATATTACTAGCAGGTCCCTGTCAACGTCCCTTTTCTCGTGCGAGCATCAGCAAACCTCTATTATAAAAACTGCAATTCAGTTATTCCTTCTTGTTGACTACAGGCTACAGCTTCAAGTGCCATCACTTCTAGTTTTATTTCTTTTTTTTTTTGTTTACTCTTTTCTTGGGGGAGAAAAAAGTTTTTCCCTACAGAAAGCATGTATCTTGTTTACATGCTGTTGGCAATACAAGCAACCCATCAGCGACATGGCCGGCCTACAATCTATTCATTTAAGCGACAGGTTGGGGCGCCATTGGGTGGTGAGACGTGTGGTGTGCGCGCTTCTTTGCCGATGGAGCTGCAGCGGCGGCGGAGTAAGGAAGGAGCTGCAGCAGCAGCGCAGGTCTGGGACCTTGGCGCCCACCGCCACCCCTAGCTTTGCGGTTGGGGGCCGCTGCACCAGCCCAGCCGCGCTACCGCCATGCCCCCCTGGACTAAACTCATCCCCCAGCTACTGCAAACTTCAACTTCCTCAACCACTACCTTCTAAATTATTTTATGACACTTGGTTTTTGACCGCAACTGCAAGCCACGGCGGAAACCACTGCTTTCCCTATTTTGTTCCTTCCCCCGCATTTTTTTTTTTGGTTCCTTGGATAGCACTCTTCCTGCATTTGGGCGCGGATGCTCGCAGCTGGTAACTCAGAAAGAAAACTCGCTAGATAGAGACCCTGAATTGACTTCAGTTTGGATATTCACCAATCGGTCGTGATTTCATGACTATTGATAATGTACTTGACTAGAAATAGAACCCATCGGTTCGTATTTTTTTGGTTTTAATTGTAACGTCTATTAATTTAAGGTACAAAAAGACAACTATATACAAAAACTGTACCCGTTAAAAAGAAACTCCAATAAATAAATAATGCTAAATGTCGTAAGATGCAAAAGTGGAAATGCTGAAAATGAAAAACAAGCGTACGCGCGCGCGGCTGCTTAGTGGATGGCATCAAAATGAATGGCATCGAGAATACGCTTGGCGCCCTTATCGCTCAACTTTTGAGCCATGAGCTGACCAAGCGCCTCGGCCTCCGCAGCGGTGGTGACTTGTGCTTCCAGCGACTCCTCAACGGCCTCAGTACCGTCGACCGACACGACAATAGCGTCAAACTTGAGAGTAGTCTTATCCTCGTTAAAGGTAGTCTTAACACCAATAGGAACCGAGCAGCCGCCCTCGAGCGTGCGCATCAGCGCGCGCTCAGCCAGACACTTCAAGTACGATTCCTGATGGTTGATGCGAGCAAGCAACTTTTGGATCTTCACATCCTTGGTGCGAATTTCAATGCCAAGGGCACCCTGGCCAACAGCGTAGTACATGTCGGGGGTGTCAAGAGCAGAAGTGACACGGTGGCCAAGACCAAGGCGGTTAAGACCGGCAATAGCCAAAATAATGCAAGAAAACTTGGAGTTGGCATCATCAAGCTTGGCCAAGCGCGTTTGCACGTTGCCGCGGACGGATTCAAACTTGAGATTGGGGAAGTTGCGTTTCAGCTGGGCCGAACGACGAATAGAAGAGGTGCCGACAACACTGCCATCGGGGAGATCTCTAAGAGTTGTGTAAGATGAGCCGGCCTTCATGATCAGAGCGTCTCTAGGGTCCTCACGTTCAGTAATGGCTCCAAGAATGCAGCCATCGGGAAGAGCGGTAGGCATATCCTTGAGCGAATGCACAATCATGTCAAGCTTAGGAAGACCTTCAATGTCGTGCAAAAGCAGAGTCTCAAGCTCCTTGGTCCAAAGACTCTTACCACCAAAGGAGTAAAGCGGCTTAGAAAGAACCTTGTCACCAAGAGTAGAAAGGGCAACAACAGGATAGGACTGTTCGTTGTTAATATCATAGAGGGATTTGGCAATGTTTTTAGACTGGACAACAGCAAGAAGAGACTTGCGACCACCAACAGTAATAGTGTTTTCCTTATCAGCATCGGGTCTAACAAAGTCGTCGTAAATGACCATACTGGGGTCGCGCTCGGGAGCATTGTTGGTAGAAGCGGGAGGAGTAGTAGTGGCGGGGTTGACTACAATCTTGTCAGCAGAGTGCTTGGTGCCAGCATGCTTGGTGAGAAAGGAGCTGACGCTCTCCTGGTTGAAGTAAGTAGTTGATGTGGGTGTAAGAACCTGAGTGAGAGACATTTTTGCGATCTTAAAAGACGAACTGGAAATACGATGACAATGCTAGGAGATATTAGAACAACAAAAACGTGAGGAGAAAAAAAAAAAAAAAAAAAATA
>Ga0160505_100417_pt1 | contig 24929 bp, 17 predicted proteins | sample DIDeMG_FD_108225 | JGI IMG/M metagenome (GOLD analysis project Ga0160505, IMG submission 108225) | Enriched chicken feces microbial communities from UW Madison campus, WI, USA - DID2874_E49_Stillage MG | ecosystem: Host-associated > Birds > Digestive system > Large intestine > Fecal ... | reverse complement strand
TATCATTTTTTATAGAACGGATTAAGACATAAATGAAATTCATTTTACCCCTTTTTGTAAGTCCTTAGAAATGATAAGTACAATTGGTGTGCATCTGCAATTCCTGTTTATGCGCGGCGTTCTTAAATGTAAGATGTAGGTCGGTTCTCGGAAAGCCACTATCATCTTCCTCAGAATTCGTACGATTGATTTTCCCATACTAGTTCCAAATATTGCGACCACCATCCTTCAATGACGTTGAGTCGAGCTCCCAGGCCAGATTTAAAGGCGCCAATACCTAAGGAGCCACCTTCTTATGAAGATTCGGAAGCTTCCCGTTCTTCGTCACCTTCTCGAGTCCAGAGCCCCGAGAATCCTAGGAAACTACTCATGAAGATTAGATCTCCTTCTACTCAAAGCTTGCAACTTGCGCAAACTACAAAAAAGAAGAACATTCCATATCGACCACTGAAGGAACAACAAACATATATTGATCTGTTGGGTGAAAACGGCATCAATTCGTTGACTACTTTTTCAACTGGAACAAGAACCGAGTATTTCGATCTTCTTCCTTCCTTTCAGATGTTTCAATCCATTTTGAAGAGAAATGACTATGAATTTGATGAGGACACTTTGGGACGCCCACCTGAGTATGGAGATACTGCGACCTCTTCTCCAACACCACCCCCTGAGCTTTCTCCCGTTAACACAAGAAGTAATATTGATCAAATTCTTAATTCCGTTAGTGGTCGCCTCGAGGGGTATAACATTGCAGATGATGAGGATGAGAATGAGGGCCAGTATCTTTTCTCGGATAACGAGTCCGAAGACGGATTACAAAGAAGTCCAAGATTACGAAGCATAGCATCTAATGACCATACTGAACATAATTCAAGAAGTAATAGTCGCCAACCTGGAGGTGCTGTTACTCATGAGAGTTATGGGCATTCGGTTCTCGACAACATCGATAAGCTTCCTCAGGCTAGATCTTCACCATTAACGATTGAAATCTATGTCACAAAAGATGTACCTATTCCGAATGCCAACAACGAAGTCGAAACAAAGCTTAAGGAGTATTCATGTGGTGATGTTGTTAATGGTTATATCATTATATCGAACACTTCAGATCGGGACGTTGATTTCGGCTTATTTACTGTCAGTTTAGAGTGCACAATCAAGGCGATTTACCTGTCTTCAGATCCGGCTACAAACAAAAGAAGTCATAGGATTCTTCTCAAGAAACTTTTGAAGATGTATGACCTCAATGCGAGTTACAATTATGGTCCCATTCCTAGCTCCGCAGGTATTCAATACAATCTTGACGATGTGGACGAAGTTGATGGGACAATCATGGGACTTCCCAACGACAGGATTCTCAAGGCTAACCTGAGATACAAAAAGTTTATCACCTTCAAGTTCCCCCAGATGCTTTTGGATAACACATGCCCGCACAACGTTTTGAGGCATACTATGCCACCCCCTTCGTTTGGTATTGATAATACCGCCTTCCTCGACAGGGCAAGCACGATCACTGTCAATAAGGCATTGGGATATGGATTTTTGAGCTACCGTGGAAGTCCTGTTAAAGTTAAAGATTATGCTTTCGATGATATTAGTGTCTCATATACCATAGAAGCAAAATTTATTGATAAGAAGCACGCAGAAGATCAACAAACTCCTGTTCATGCACATGATATCAATCGCCCTGATAGCGAGTCCAAGTATATTATTTCCAAGAGCTCGCAATATTTCTTGCGATTTATTCCTGACATCAAAACTCAAGTGGATACTTATAGTAGAAACTATAAGAATTTCAGGCATGATACTTTCGATACTATTGGTATCGATGGCATGCTTTTCAGAAATTTGGTTAAACGGTCGACCTGGAACTTTATCAATTTTATGAACTCAACTCTTGAACAGGAAATTCAAAATGCTTTAGACAAACGTGAGTATTCAAGTCAAGATATCAAGCGGAAGAATCTATTCAACAACTTGAATGATTCCAGCGAGAACGTCCTTTTGAGGCCATCTCACACCAACATCCACCTGACATCCCAAATTCAAGATCAGCAGAACTACTACATGGAGCGCAAAATGATTGGAATTCATGAACCAGTGGATATTTTTGGAAAGAAGAAAAAAAGATTGTTGCTGACAATGGTAAAGATCGGCATTGCAACTCTATATGCACAGGTACCTGATAAGTTGATTTCCTACGGCTCTCCTCGATTGATTCAAAAGTATAACGATGGTGTGAAATCTGAAGCTGAGGCCCCAGGCTCTTCTCGAGAGTCTTTCACTCCTCTTCACCCTGTGTTTAGTAATATGGAGGAACTTTACAATCGTGATGACGATTCAGTGCTCAAGAATGTGAAGATTGAGATTGTGTTTGATAACTTGGAAGAGACCGCTCGCCCACCAAGTATTTCACAAATAGAGTGCAACATCGTTGCATGGTCTTACCGTACGGACTACCCAATTCCAGTTTCGTTCGAGCATGATTTCTTCTACACAAAACCAAATGATTCAGATTGCATCATTTATGCTGACGATGTTGAGAACACGAAGGTGAACTTGCTGAATTTGAAGGAACTGGTTAATAATTACATTGACTTCTTAAAGGAGTCAAAAACCTATATTACACTGAACACATATTCTTACTTGAAAGGCTTGAGCAAGCTAGGGGTGAAGAAAGATTCCATTAAGGAATATTTCCAGACGATTTTGCCAACTACTCATCATCTGATCTTGAGTGAGGACAATTGGATAGCTCATCAAATTGAGAAGGGGAAATTGAGATGGACCAAAGAAATGCTGGTTCCATTGAGAGTTATAAACAAGAATAATATTACCTTACCACCCAGTTTTCAGAGTTGTTTGGTGGGTCGCCTTTATTGCCTACAACTTGTTGTCAAGCTTAAAGGAGCAGAGGAACCTGCCAATACCTTAATAATTGATGTTCCTGTCTTAATCGGGTGAACTTGTTCCTTTGACTAGATTCCTCACCCCTATCCCCAAAGCATGAGCTTTGATGGTGATGCTTTTGGGGCGACCACTACTGGTTCTTACGTCACCGTTATATGCACGACATTTCGGTTTTTAGAAAGCATGTTTCAAACTAGAAGAAATGAAAATAATGACAACAAATCAAGTAAGATAACCTAGATGGTCTCTGACGTAACCCGAGTGTGTCAGTAAATTTAGAAATGAGCATAAACTGTTTGTTGGAAAAATCTAGAGTAAAACTGATTGATTGGCTACAAGAAATTTTTTACACACCTTCCTAATTGAGTAGGTGGGTGTCGATGCCGCGGTGGGTTATCTTTGAGTCATAAAGAATTTTCACTATTTCTCTTTTTTCTTCCCATATCGGTTATCATCTTCTGACATTACTCGAAATTCATACTATCTGAAGCAATGATCAGATCTTTGGGAAAAAATCTTTCTTTGTTCAGACGTGGTTTGGCAACAAGTGCCCCATTTTCCAAAACTTCTCAATTGGACAGAGCTACTCTTACTTTGAAAGATGGACCAGTGTTCAATGGCTATTCTTTCGGGGCTAATAAAAACATAAGTGGTGAAGCTGTCTTCACCACTTCTTTGGTTGGATATCCCGAGTCTATGACTGATCCCTCCTACAAGGGACAGATTTTGTGCTTCACTCAGCCTTTGATTGGAAATTACGGTGTCCCTTCTTCGACCGAAAAAGACCAATTTGACCTTTTGAAGTATATGGAATCGGCTCTGGTGCAATGTATTGGTATTGTTGTAGCTGATGTCGCATTGGAATACTCTCATTGGACTGCTGTTGAATCCCTTCAACAATGGTGCCAAAGATCAGGAGTCGCAGCAATCAGTGGGGTTGATACCAGACAATTGGTCAGCTACTTGAGGGAAAAAGGTTCTTCTTTGGCTAAGATTACCATCGGTGAAGAGTATGATGCAGAACAAGACGAAGCTTTTGTTGATCCCGGTTCAGTGAACTTAGTGCACAAAGTAACTACTAAGGCACCCTTTCACGTGTCTTGTCCAGAGAAGTTTGACAAGGGTTACCACGTTGCAGTTTTAGATTGTGGTGCCAAAGAGAATATTTTAAGGTGTCTTGTTGAGAGAGGTGCATCCTTGACTGTATTCCCATACAATTACCCAATCCACAAGATTGCTAACAAGTTCGATGGTGTCTTCATCTCCAACGGCCCTGGTGACCCAACTCACTGCTCCCAGACTGTGGATAACTTGAGAGCTACCATGAAGTCGAACGAAGAATTGCCAATTTTTGGAATTTGCCTTGGTCACCAGTTATTGGCTTTAGCTGGAGGAGCAAAGACAATAAAATTAAAATACGGTAACAGAGCTCACAACATTCCAACGTTGGATTTGCTTTCCGGAAAGTGTCACATCACATCTCAGAATCATGGTTACGCGGTAGATGCAGACACATTGAGTGCAGATTGGATGCCATACTTTACGAACTTGAATGACTTGTCCAATGAAGGTATGCAGCACAAAACCCGTCCAATTTTTTCAACTCAATTCCATCCAGAGGCTAAGGGAGGACCATTGGACACTTCGTACTTGTTTGACAAATTCTTCAAGAACATCGATGTTTATAAGAGCAACAACGGTTTGAACTTGGGGAACATCAGAGACTCATTGTTGGTGGACATCTTGCCCAAAGAAAGGGTTGTCTAGTTATCGTTTCCAGACTAGCTTTCTATGTCATAACTTTAATTTTTATCAATAAAAGAGGATAATAAGAAACTACCGAGAGAAGTTTTTCCAACTATTATGCTTATAAACTATCGATCACCAATATTGAAGATCGCACTACATTATTGATTTGGTTTAATATATGGATTTAAAGATTTTCGTATGCCATCAAATATCATCTGTTATTTCGTACCCGAATAATTGAGAGCCAGCTAGTATGCTAGTACTATCGTTTAGAAATTGCTTCCTACTGTATAGGTGTGTCGCGTTGCCTGATGTGCATGTTGTACCTTACGATTTTTGGGTGTGAAAGATTATCACGCAACTTGGTGGCATGGCTTGTACGATCTCTATACGACGTATACGAATATCTAAACATCTGTATAAATATATTTCGATTTGGAATATTGATGCTCTTCTAACAACATTCAGATCGTTATGGATTTATGGACCAAATCTTCCACTCTCACTTCTGTATTGGGGAGTGACATCGCACGCAACCAGACGTCATATCTAGGTATCCTCAACCACTTGCACGAGCTTTCAACTTCAGATTTGACCTCAAGCGTTGCTCGGCTTAGCTATGTTGAAAAGTTGTGGGCTTCGTGGTATTTGTATATTGACAATGATGTCCTTGCTACTGGCCTTCTTTTTTTTGCAGTTCATGAAATCACCTATTTCGGTAGATGTTTACCGTGGGCCATAATTGATCAAATCCCGTTCTTTAACAGATGGAAGATCCAACCAGATAAGATTCCAAGTACTCGAGAGCAATGGGAGTGCTTCAAATCAGTTTTGAAGTCTCACTTCCTCGTCGAGGCATTGCCAATTTGGCTCTTCCATCCATTATGCTCTACTTTGAAGATTTCAATTGGTGTTCCCTTCCCTTCGTTGCAGGTCATGGGAATGCAAATTGCTTTATTCTTCTTTTTAGAGGACATGTGGCACTATTACTTCCATAGATTGTTTCACTGGGGGTGGTTCTACAAGAACATCCACAAGCAACACCACAAGTATGCGGCACCATTTGGCTTTGCAGCCGAATATGCTCACCCAGCAGAAGTCATGGCATTGGGAGTAGGAACTGTGGGCTTCCCCGTACTTTACGCATTTTTGGCAAAAACATTCCCAACCTGGCAGCTTCCAGAATTGCACTTGTTTGCCATTTCTTGCTGGATTGTGCTCAGATTATTACAGGCAGTTGATTCCCATTCGGGTTATGATTTCCCATGGTCATTACATCACTTTGTTCCATTCTGGGCTGGCGCCGCACATCATGATTTGCATCATCACTATTTTATCGGAAATTATGCAAGCTCCTTCACTTGGTTTGACTACTTTTTGGATACTGAGTCTGGGCCTACAGCTAAGAAGCATAGAGAGCATAGAAACAAAGTAAAGGCTGAGGCTGTTGCAAAGAAGAATAATTAGAAAATGGTATAGGAATTAAGTGTTACACCCTTATAATCTTCTGTAATGTTTTCTAAGTATTGTCATTCCTTAACCCACTCAAAGTTTAGGGCACTTGCCCTGAGAATTAATGATTCACGTGATGCCAATGAAAGACTACCTCTTGTTGCGACATTACTGGACATTATACGACATTTATTGCAGACGTTTCTGGCTGATCGTTATATGCACGGTTGTGTAAAATTTTTCACACAGTCTGTGCGACATCCACCATTCTCACTTTAGCTGAAGACTCTTCTGCTTTTTTTTTCCTGTTTGTTCTCTTAGCCAACTCGATTACAAAGTATGTAATTTCCTCCACCAGAATCACTGGCAAACTCTCACATTCGAAAGAATTCAGTCTCTGTTGCAACGTTGCTGGCAAAAACATTTGAGAGATGATCACAACTGATTGAAGAATGAAATGTTTAGCCATTGAAAGTCACAGAAATTCATTTAGTTATTATCTCATACTAACGATTATAGATGTCTAGATTGAACGAATATCAAGTTATTGGTCGTCGTCTCCCTACCGAGGCCGTTCCAGAGCCAAAGTTGTTCAGAATGAGAATCTTTGCCCCAAACACCGTTGTTGCCAAGTCCAGATACTGGTACTTCTTGCAGAAGTTGTACAAGGCCAAGAAGGCTTCCGGTGAGATTGTGTCTGTCAACACTATCTCTGAGTCCACTCCAACCAAGGTCAAGACTTACGGTGTCTGGATTAGATACGAATCCAGATCCGGTATTCACAACATGTACAAGGAGTACAGAGACGTTACCAGAGTTGGTGCCGTTGAGACCATGTACCAGGATTTGGCCGCTAGACACAGAGCTAGATTTAGACAAATTCACATCTTGAAGGTTGTCGAGTTGGAGAAGACTGAAGACGTCAAGAGACAATACGTCAAGCAGTACTTGACCAAGAACTTGAAATTCCCATTGCCACACAGAGTCCAGAAGTCCAAGAAGTTGTACCAATTCAAGGCTCCAACCACCTTCTACTAAGCGTCTCGTGTTTTTTGAACTCATGAGTGTCATCGTCCACATTTATACTAATACATGTGAAACATAATAAACTTAATTGTAGAATAATCATTTTGCTTTAGCACATGAAATTCTTTTCAAACGTTCAATTTGTGGCCCTACGTCCTGCATGATATTTCTTAATAGGAGATTAAAAGTGTTGTCGACTAATACCAACAATGTCCTACGGAGCAAGAGCGTTTGAAAGGTTGCAGGGAAAAACAGTATTGATTACTGGTGCTTCGTCTGGAATTGGCGAAGCTACCACCCGGGAACTTGCAGAGGCTGCAGAAGGAAATCTTAAATTCATTCTAACCGCAAGAAGGAAGGATAGATTGGAGAGTTTGAAAACAGAGTTAGAACTGAAGTACCCTTCTATTAAAGTTGCTGCTGTCCAACTAGATGTATCCAAATTGGGTCAAATTCAATCATTCGTGGAAGATTTGCCAGAGGAGTTCTCGGACATTGATATTTTGATAAATAATGCTGGAAAAGCCCTCGGGAGGGAGGAAGTTGGTCATATTGATGAGAATGACATTAGGGAGATGTTTGATACGAATGTGTTAGCATTAATAATGCTTACACAGAAAGTATTGGGGGTTTTTAAGGCCAAGAATTCTGGTGATATTGTGAATTTAGGATCGATTGCAGGGAGAGATCCGTACCCTGGAGGTGGTATATACTGCCCTACTAAAGCGGCAGTGAAATCTTTCTCCCATGCATTACGGAAGGAGTTGATCAATACCAAAATCAGGGTTATTGAAGTTGATCCAGGAAATGTTGAAACTGAATTTTCCAACGTTAGATTTCGTGGGGATTTAGAGAAAGCTAAAGCGGTCTACTCAGGAACCGAGCCGTTGGTTGCAATTGATATAGCCGAAATCATTGTTTTCGCGCTTACCAGAAAGGAGAATACTGTTCTTGCTGAAACTTTGGTTTTTTCCACAAACCAAGCTTCGGCATCCCACCTATACCGTGAAAACTAGTTTGTATTGCATATAGACTATATTTGATACATAATAATAGCTTGAGGAAATCATCGAGATAAAAGTAGATGATGAATTGGGAACAAGCCTCCAAAAGTCTACTCAAAGACCCTTCTAGATTGGAATTGTGGCAAACATTGATTTATGATGCAGAAAGTTCGACAAAAGAGACTCCCCACTCTATACTGGGTCTCTCTCGAATTTTTGTCATAAGGCAGTCTTACCGAGCCTTCCTAGCCAGATTTCCATTGTTCAGTAAGTATTGGTCATCACTAGCTAAATGGGAGTTTAAACTTGGAAGCAGGGAACGAGCATCCGAAATATTCATGGAGGGAATGAAGTTTGTCTCGTTTGATATAGACTATTGGGTCACTTACCTCACCTTTATCTCAGAGTCCATCACAGATGATACAAAAGAAGTATTGGAGTTATTTGAAGAAGCGAGATATAAAATCGGTTATAGCTACTTTAGTGGAGAATACTATGCATTGTACTTATCTTTCCTTAAGTCTTATGCAACACACGAAAACAGGTACATGGAGAAGTATGCCCTTTTGCTACGCCATGTTATCGAGCTTCCAATTTATAATGGTGCAATTTTCCTCAAAGAGCTTCTTGAATATATTGCAATCCAGAATATCAGAAAGGTCAATCTCGGTTTCTTGCTTCCTGACCACCAATTGAAGCAGTTGAAAGATCAAGAGAATAACAATTTTTCAACAATTTCGCAGAAGCTTGATAAGTGCTTCCGAAATACTTTTGAAGTCTCTCAATTTAAAATTCATGAGATGTATCTATTTGAGTCTCAACTTGGTAGGCATTTGCAATTTTCTTCATCGCAAATGACTTCCGAGGAAGTTGATTTATGGCATTTATACCTCGATTACATCGAACAAAATTATCCTTTCCTCTTCTTGCAGCAGGTTTATGAGAGATTGCTTTTGGTCTCAGCGTTGTCATCTGAGTTTGCTATACGATATTTCAATTTATTACTACTCTTGAACAAAAGGAGCCAAGCTCGAAGCGTGTTGGAGCGAATTTCATCATTCGTTCCCACAAGACAGAAATATGATGCTCTTGTCCGCCTTGTTGATCTTGAAATACATAAGAATAATCTTCACCGTGCAAGAGATTTGATTATCAACAATTTAGAGCTCAACAATGATATTCCGTTTGAGATTTATGAAAAGTTAGTTCATTTGGAGTCTTTGGTTAATCCCCGAGATGATGGAACCTATTTATGCAAACTAACAACTGAAATTGTCTTGACAACAAATTCAACCAACTTCTTGATAAACCTCAGAAATTATAAGATTGTTCCATCTGTTTTGGTTGAATGTCTAAAGCTGTTTCTTGCAGAAGATGGAGAGTTCAATAATGTTGGAAAACACATGAATACAGAACAGTTTGAGCGATTACAGGAATTCTACTTCAGAGTCTTGAGTTTGGAATCAATAAGTCGGCCAGCGCCTTAGGTGTATTTCCAAGGATTAATTGTCCAGTTCATAGTCCATGATTAGGCACGTGACTATTGTTCCCATCCAAAGACAAATACTAAAAACCCCTAACCGGCGGTCAAATTTCCATTGGTTGAGCGGCAAATATAAAATGTAAATCAGAACAATCACAATTAATGAGGTCATGCTCATGTAAATTTCTGGACTGAGAGTGAAACTCAATGCTCCATGTAAGACTTGGTTAAAGTTTCCACATTTTGTGAGCCTCAAAATTCCGTTGAAACCTATACCAATCAGTATTAAAAGAAGACTAGTTCCCAAACATGAACTGACACCCAAGGTGGGGCTCAACTTAGTAGACAACAGAATATTCATAACGATGTCGTTAATTGAGTTCACTATGGAGAAAACAAGGAGACCCATGGTGTATTCAGAAATTTTCCAGATTGTGCCCAAATTCTTCAATAATTGAATGAGTTCTTGAGTAATGAAAGAAAGGAATCCCAAAGAATTACAAATGCTCACGATGTCAGCAAGTACATTACAACAAGTCTCATCTGCATAATTCCTAATAACCTCGAATGTTAGATAAAATGTTGTTGCAACGAGCACGACATATCCCATACCTAACTGAAGGGTATTAAAATTTAATAGAATGCAGCTCATTAGTACCATCCAAAGGTGAAAAATTCTTGACGTGAATAAAGTATGCAAGATAGCACGTTCACTCTTCTTCAGCCTCATCAATGTCCGCCTAGAGACTGGAATGAACACAAAAATAAGGCAATCAAATGCATCAATAAAACGTTCCCATAAAGAATAATTGGAGGTGGCTTCAATGTAGTCTCCTTCATTAGCAAGCGGTTGGGGAATCAAGTAGGTATGCTCGTCATTAACATTTACCTTATTCGGTATGTCTGCCTCCGACCCCAAATTTCCAGTTACCTCTTGAATATTAAAATAGTGCAAGCTCCATGTGTAGATAATAAATAAAATACACATCAAACTGCATTCCAAAAAATTCACCCGGCTGTCTGACATTACGTACGCAAGTACTGAAATCATCACTATTACCCAAATTAATCCATAAATTATGGCCATATTATCCTTTGCGGAAAATGGGCAAAGAAAGCATATGAGGCCAATGACTATAGTAAAAGTTATCAAATTAGCGCCAATGACTTGTCCTAGGACCAAGTCAACCGAGTCGGACTTCATTGCAACATGGTAGTTAAACAAATCAGGTAGTGAATTTGTGAGGGGTATTATGAAGAAGCTTAGTACCTTCTTGTTGATTCCAAAAAGGTCTGCAAAATTTGTCACACAATAAAGTAAGTAATTCGAAACAATCAAACTTAAAATCAATATCAAAATTCCAATTATCAATAGCAACCCAATGGAATATATTAAGGCTCTTCCAAGGCCAGGGTCATTGTTAGAGCAGTAATATGACTTGGCAACGAAAAAAAACTTTGAGTTGCAATTGTCTGATATATATTCACATGAAGTTTGGTTAAGCAAATGATCCCAAGAACATATAGAATCTTGTATTCCCATGTTGTATACTCAGTTGTGATTTCGATAGTAGACAAGAGAAAGTATTGCCTCTATCAATAGTCACATTGTATTGTACGCACTCTGTCCTACATACTTTGCAAGATTGCGCTAGAGAAGAATTGGGGATTGTATGGCCCTATACCGGCTTGCTTTTGTCGTAGTAAAATTGAACTACCCAAGGTTTGGAAGCTCGGTGCTTATTGATTGATACTTACTTATTTAAGTATTAAAATACTCATTTCGAGCTGCGATCAGCACCGTTTTCATTTAGGTATCTTCTCATGCCACACTCAACTTGATAGGATTTCAAGCTTTATGAAACCAGAATCGTATTTATTCAATTTTGCAGTGGTAAATGCAACGATATTGACTAATGTAACCAAGCAACAATTGTAAAATCCCGTTAAAGATAGTTTATTTTGATTGAAGTCAAGCCAAGCTGTTTTTGAAGCTTTCTAGATTCCAACATACCCCAATGTACATTTTATTTCCAATGATGAACGTGGGTATTACTTTCTGATCTCGACAAGTGAGAATGAGGTAAATAGTACAGCAAGCTTGGATACACACTTTCAGATTTGTTCGGGGATTGCTTAGTTATAGATCCAAAGTTCAAACTGGCATTCAAACTTTGTATCGTTTCCAGGGACTAAAGTGTCGTCTCGCCGCGATAAACCTTGCCCAGTAAATGGCGACATACCCTCATCTTTTTAGCTTAAAAGTGATATAATGTTAACCGCAAACTTTATTTGGCGCTTGCTGTTATTGCCGAGCATAAAGATTGCAGATCGAGGGTCTATTTAAAATTTCCTTGAATGATCTTGACATAGCGTCTTTGTATTCAATTACCTATACCACTTCATAAGATCAAATGAGTAAATGTTCTCCTCAATCGTCGTTATAAATTTATTCTGAAGTTGAAAGTTGAAGTTGACGAAAGGTTTCCCTTGCCGTTAGGCGGCGATGTATAAGATACTTAAGCATACAGTGATTGCTTCGTTGGTAACAAGATGGTTCCTGAAATAATGCCACTTGTACTGTTCGACTATAATCGCAGCGTGAAATCTCGAAACATCACATTTCACATCCAAACTTGTCCTTGAATGACTGGTATTCACCATCCTTCAATGTTAAGTCTGCTACTTCGATGTCTTTCTTTATGTCTTCAATTAGGGCCTCTATGTTGTGTTAGTAGAAGTAATATACATCAAACGATTCTCGAGAGGTAAAATAACGTACCTTTGGTTGTGTAATCCAATTCTGGTCGAATATACCCGAGAATGGCCAACTTGATGTTTGCACCGTAAAAGTCCTTGGTGAATTCATGAATAACGTGGACTTCAGCTGTCTTTTTCGTATTGTTGTAAAAGGGATTCCATCCAACTGACATTACAATAGGCAAAACATTCAAATCTTCCTCAGACAACTCACAACCATAATTGAAATCAACGCGCTTTCTTGAGAGTAAGGAGGGTTCTATTTGTTGGTCTGTATTAGCGGGAGAGAGCTTGCACCACCCAAAGTAGACACCTGTGTCCAAAGCATTAAGTAGATCATCCACTGGAACATTTGCCGTTGGAATGCCTAATTCAGCCGATCCCCTTCCAAACCCACTCACAACTTGTGAAGAACATAAGATTGGGAAAGGAGATTCGATATGTTCTGGAATAGGACGTCGAATATTCATCTGATAGTTGAAAAGGTGTTGATTCTATTTATGCTACCTCAATCTCAGAGAATACACACATGTAGTTATAAGAATTACGGTGACTGCATACTACAATGACTAACATTTAATCAGGAAACATTAAACTGACTTAAGCTCTTAGAATCTTGCCTCCAATTGAGACAACAAGGTCTCCGCATCTTTAGCGAAACCTCTGATTCCCTGTGCCAACTTTTCAGTGGCCATGGCATCCTCGTTCAACAAAAATCTGAACTCAGACTCGTCGTTAATGTAGGAAACTTTCGTGTCTTCCAAAGCTTGGGCAGACTCAGAGTCCAAAACTTTTGGCACATCTTCAGTAGAGTTGAGCAATTCCTCCAACAACTTTGGAGCAACAGTCAAGTAATCACATCCAGCCAAAGCCTTGATTTCACCAGTATTTCTGAAAGAGGCACCCATGACAATGGTGTTGTATCCAAACTTCTTATAGTAGTTGTAGATCTTTCTGACAGAAACAACTCCCGGGTCGGACTCGGCGTCGTAGTCCTTTCCAGTTGAAGCCTTGTACCAATCCAAGATTCTACCAACAAATGGAGAAATCAATGTAACCTTGGCCTCAGCGCAAGCAACAGCCTGAACAAATGAGAATAACAAAGTCAAGTTACAGTGAATGTTGTGCTTCTCTTCCAATTCTTTGGCAGCCTGAATACCTTCCCAAGTAGAAGCAATCTTAATCAAGATTCTGTCCTTGTTGATACCAATAGATTCATACAACTTGATAATCTCAAGTGCCTTCTTGATAGTAGCATCCTTGTCAAAAGACAATCTAGCGTCGACCTCCGTAGAAACTCTTCCTGGAACAATAGCCAAAATCTCTTTGCCGAACTCCACCAACAATCTGTCCAACGCGATGGAAGCCTTTTCCTTAGGGGAAGATCCCTTGTCATCGGCGTACTTGATTGCGATGTCGATCAAGGAGGCATACTCTGGTTTCTTTGCTGCGGCCAAAATCAAGGATGGGTTGGTAGTAGCATCCTGGGGAGTGTACTTGGCAATTGACTCGAATTCACCAGTATCGGTGACGATAACAGTTCCGGTTGCTTTCAATTGCTCTAAGGAGTTTGACATTTTTCAATGGGTGAAGGAAACTCCGCGATCGGTGGTGGGGGTCGGACACACTATATACTCCGCTTGTGAATATGATGGACGGGTAATAGTCGTTCGCTGCAGTCGCAAAAAGTTCAACAATTATTAATCGCGGCTAATCTGGATCTTAAACCAGAAATCATCCCTGCCTCAATATTTACTATTCAGCGGAGGTGTGAATCCTTAGGTATCATACTTGGTTTTACATATTAATTAGTTTTACATCAATTATCTATTTTGGACTGTTGTTTTCCGCACATAGCTCGCAGGGAATACTCAACTTCACAACGAGAACAACCAGAGGAGGCAGTGATTACAGATGATGTTGAGTCCATTTTTTGGCATGATGTGAGTGTGCAAAAGTCTCCACTACGGGAAAATGTTCCTCCGGAATATTCGGGTGTAGGTTTTACTCATTTTCAACACTCTCGGATATTCGGTAAGCTCGGATTCATAATGATTAAATATGGATGGAGCCTGAGGATACTGTTTAGTACAGATGAGTTGGCTACCTTGTGTAAAGTCTCCTATAATTGGCAATATAATCGCGAAGTAACTCAAGTAAGTAGTCGCGACTAACTTGATGCTTACGAATACACTATATTCCCTAGACTCACCGACATCTTTGAAGTTGGCAATCTCATTCCATAAACAACGGTTCGAGATTCATTTTTGTCTTACTTCAATACAGCCTTACTAAATTGTATAAACTATAAAGTACGAAGAAGTGCATGAATCTTAAAATATGACGTGAGACTTTTTGCTCAAGAGGACTTCAAGAGTGAGATGCCTACATTCAAAAATAGCCAGATCACTTTTTACATCTGATCGTGTTTATAAATGTTGATTCTGCAACTTTCTCTACAAAGGTAGGTACTAGTACACTAGAATGTAGGAAGCCATAAATACTGCACACTGAACACACAGCAACTTAACACCTCAATAGGATTTCGATAAAATTTAAACATGTCTACTACGAAGAAGCTATTACTCAAAGTCTCATCTGGCCATGATACCGAAAATGAGGTGGTTCCTGTTAATACTGGGAAGTTTGTAGATATCAAGTCTGATATTGGTCTTGCTTCGGTTAGTGTGTATATTCGCAATTTTGACGGTAGCCAACTCCATCAAGATAACAGCCTTTACAATGCGGGTGACAGCAAATATTTAAACGGTGATGCCAGCAACATTAGCAGCAAAGATTCGTCAGGGTGTTTACCCAATCTTCGGATCATTTTAAAACTTCAGCCAAGTCAGACGATTTCGGGCTTGGACTTGCTTTTTGGAAATGATTGCACTACACCGATTAGAGATTATGTTCCTACAACACTCCTTGCTACGGGACTCAAATTCTTTTCTTGGTTTATCAATCCAACGATACAGGCGGACATTTACTGCGAGTCTCCATACATATATGCTCCTGCCTTAAACAGTTTCTCAACTATCGGAATATCTGATAGCTCAGAAGATTTAGAGAGTCTTATCGTGAACGATGAAGAGAATCTAGCTCTGAAATCGAATGAATCCATGAAGATACCAAGGAAAAGAAATGAGAGGATAAAGCACTTTTGCAAATTATCGAATTGCAAGCAATTTCAGTTCCAAGAAGGAATAGAATACTTGTTTGTATTTGACACTAATTATTTGCACTTGGGGGATTCCAATTACAACGTTGCAATCCCAACGTTTGGAAATCGGACATTTGATATTAATGTCCTTCGTTACGCTAATAATGATTTGAATAACTTTAATTGGACATTGAAGTCAGGAGGAATTGATGGAATAGACAAAGGAACAAGTGGGCTAGTTCTAAACTTCTCTTTAGTGAACGAAAGCACCAATTGAATAATTCGCTACTTATATTACATTTTTCCAATATTAGATTATCACATTTTTTTTTGTAGATTTATGATTTGTGATGCAAATAAGGACAACCAATTCTACAAGATAAAAACAATTAACATGATTTCTTGTATTTCTATAGCTCTCAAGATTGCTAACACATTATCTAGTGTCCCATTAAACTGCAAAATTTAATGAGTCAAATTTCTGCAAAAAGGGAATTTAAAATGTTTCCCGTTCTTTTGGGATTTGATTTACTATACTATAGTTCGTTTATGTAAATTTGTTATTATTATACCATCACTTTTAGTGATTGATAAAAAAATCTCTTTGCTTCTCCTACGCTTTAAGATGAGTATGTTCCTTTTTTTATTTATCCTTATATAAGATAATCTAACAAAGACTGCCAAAAAACAAATATCCAATCTACAATGATTACCCAAAGGATGATGAATGTCTTTTCTTTTAAAATGAATATATTCAACTCACAATATAATACACAACTATTAAAGAAGATATTCTATCCCACTGGGCAACAACGATTGTAATTAACACAGCGTATTTTCAAATGTATATTCCAAGCGCTTACTTTATAGAGAAGGAATCTGTTCCATGAACTACAATAAAACAAGGATCTTGTTTATCACAGACTATCGAAGTTCACTATCACTCATTCTGCACTATGATTTCATATATCATGAAAAGAAATTCAATGCTCTTTACAAAAGATACATGACGACAAACGTTCGAGTCAAAACTACGTTTCAATAGTTATACCCAATAAAAAAGCACCTGAAAAGTATAAAATTTGCTAAATCTTGGAGAAAGTATTTGAGATGATTGCGATTCTGTGGATGAAAGTTCAATTCTTTCCGAAGGCAAAAAGAGTTAATCGTCAACTGAATACTGATGCCCCCGACCGTCCCTATTAATCATTACGATGCTCCTAGAAACCAACAAAATAGAACCATGCGTCCTATTCTATTATTCCATGCTAACAGATTCAAGCGTACGCCTTGCCCTTTAAGCAATTCATATTAGTTCGATTCCAATCTAACTCATTATTAAATAAATTTTTTAAAAGAATATTTAAATTAATTAATTAAAATGACTAATTCTGTAAGAATCCCACAAAAGCTACAATTGAAATTTCAGCTAGATCAGAAGAGCGTCTGAAAGATTGTTTTGATATTGTAAACACAACAATATTATATAATTTATATATCAATGGCCTTTCTAACAAGAATAACAGTAATTGTTGATGAACGGTAGGATTCAATAGAGTAAGAACGAAGTAGAAGTTTTAACTTTAGTGTTATAGAATATGTGTTCCTTAATATTACTGCCAGTTATTACACTGACAACTGTTAGATTTGAATAAACTTAGGAAGTGATTTTAGTTTAGTTCACGAACCATACATTTACTAAAGAATCATTTAAAGAATGATATAGGATGTAATTTATAGCATTGTTTTATGTGGTTGTGAGCTACATAAGCACATGGGTTTACCAGAAGTTTTTATAAATTTAACGTTGTCATCGGGTTGTTGCTAATTAATTTGTATGCCATGGACTAATTGGTTTCATTTGTATTTGGATATGTTTCATAGGTGGACTTCTACTAAATTGATATATAGTCGTTCATATGTCTTTATCTGCTGATGATAGCCAGATATGTCTCAAGTATGTTTTACATCTGATTTTTGATATTTACGATGAGAAGTATACTTGGAAGAGCCTATTGCTCCTTCGGCCACGGGACGTTCTTTACCGACTTCCAATTTTCTGTAGTGACCCGAGTTAATGCCTGCTTGTCGGTTGTTGTATCTGGATAGTTATTTTCTGGAAGTGGTAACTTGCCTAGCCAAATGGTGAGAGCTTTGGTGATGATAGCAGTATTTTAGTAACCTTAGTTTATCTACTCTCAACGAACTATGACCATGCTTCTCAGTATAGTCCCTGATGTAGTACCCATTATACGATTGTTTGAAAAAGAACTATACAAAATATTTGGTTTATGGGACACATTCAACGCCATTAGAGCTGTTGGTAGAGTGTAGTTAGTATATCTACAGATGAGAAGGCTTCAATTACTAATTACAATGAGAAACATTTCAAAAGTGCGTTCTTTATCTCGAAAAATGATTCTGAATCATTATCTGAGTACTCACATACTTTCAGATTATTAATCAAATACTTTCATTTATTGATTTTTCAATTGTACGACTATCATACTGTGCTTGCACACAAAGCGGCTCCAACTCCACTGCCATCCTTAGCAATCTTCAAATGAATTCTCTTTTCAGAGCCTTTCAATGGATCAATCAAGTGAAGAGCGTCTAAGATTTTCTTCTGGAAGCCAGGGTAAAATTCCACGACAGAGCCATCACAGCCAACTTCGAGATCCTTATCATCACTGGCATATTGGTCTTTAACTCTCATAACAATGGCAGCCAAGGGAATAGCCGAGAGATGTGCTGCCCTATTGGAAATAGCTTGAGTCAATTCCTGAATCACTTGCCGTTCAATTGTGGTAGTAGGTAATCTTAATTGATTCTCAAGAATTAATTCTGACATTCTGAGTTCAGTGGAGTCATCAATTTGCAAGTATGATAAAACCTCGGAAGACAATAAGAATGGTTCGGTAAGTCGATGTGGCAAATTATTTCCTCTTGACTTATACAAATCCGTGAAGATATGTCCTTCATTGAAGAGCTCAATTAATGTCACCCTGAGCAATTCTCCAAGAAACATCCCGCTGATTCTCTTTTCAAAGAGGTGATATCCTTTATTGCTTGTCTCTTTGTCAACAATATCATCGAACTTAGTTCTCGGTAAGATCTCTAATGAATTGTCAAAAGAACCCCACTCAGTGTTGATTACCATTCCCTTGATATCCTTTGGCAAAGTAGCACCAGCAAGCTTTGGTATATTTGAAATGTTTTCAAAATAAGCACCGTTAGTTCCAGTTCCGAAAATGCAACCAATTACAGTATTCGAGTTGGTCTTCTTGCTGTCGTTGACATATGCCCTAGACAATAATGTTCCAACAGTGTCATTCGCTAAGGCTACAATAGTCACAGGTATATTCAAGATATCAATGTGCTTCTGTAACATTTCGACAACATCCCTTCCCACGCAGTCGGGTAAGTCAAATCCTTTCGTCCAACGTATCAATTTACCGCGGTCAAGAGCGGTTTGCTCAACGGGGAATGAGAAAGTGAAACCTAATTTCAACTTCGCAGTGTCATTCAAATCACTGTGATGTTCCACTAAGAAATTTTGAACTTTTTCTGCCAAAAAACTAAAAAGATTATCGGAACTTGAACCTTTCATCAAATCAAGAGGCACAGGGGACTTCGATTGTTTTAAATCAAAAGTATGGTCTCCTTTCAAATCAATTGAACAAACTCTGAAATTTGTGCCACCCAAATCTGCTGCTAAAAATAATCCCTTTTCCTTTCCAGTTGGAATAGAGGTCACATAAGTTGGAATCATTGGCATATACTCTCTGGTAGGTGTATCGTTTGCTAAGCCAGCATCCATCGATGCAAGGAATTGGTTTGTTGCTTTGCAAAGAAAAGCTTTGTCAATTGCAAATTCTGCAACTATCTTGTCTAAAGCGTCTCTTAATTTTGTGTCCATGGTGATGAATTCTTCGTAGCAATAGAACGAGTATTACGTTTTAGCGGTCTTTATAGTCAGGTCACGGAGTGAAGTGCCGCGAAAAGTGGGGCGGTTGACAAGCCCCTCATTATTGCAACTCCGTACTGGACCTCTGTCCAATAATTTACAAATAGAACCACTTTCCTTTCAAATTTGACTTGAATTTAGCTATTTTCTTTATATATTCTCATGTAGCTCTGTTTGCATTCTTTAGTTCGAATAAGTGAGATAGGAGATGGAAATATCGTGCATACAGTGGAACTTTATGAGGAGGTCATTTGTTCTCAAGTTATGAACACCACAACCAACATGGAAAAAGAATGCAATGCACGGCTGTTAATCAATGCGCACAGGTATCTCATGATTTCGAAATCATGGTGTCCTGATTGTCATTTTGTGTACAAGATATGGGATTCATATGGCTTACGCGACAAAGTTCACATAATTGAATTGGACAAATTTGACAACCAGAACGAAGCAGTCAGGCTAGAAGCAGAGTTTACTGCGATTTCGGGAAGAAAGTGGGTACCGACGATATTTTTCAATGGTAGAATGTTGGGAACTGAGGCTGATTTAAAGGCATGGCAATTGGATGGAACTTTGAAGCAAAGATTCATTTCTGAGGGTATCATATAATTACATGTTCAATTAACAAAAGATTTACCATCGATCACGATCGAAACTAAACAGACAATGGAAATTCACCAGCCCATTGGGAAATTTCGGATTTCACGGCATCTAATTTGGCATCTTCACCGTGCAAGACCTTCTGCTTGAAGTCCTTTAATTTGTTAGCCTCCTTTGGTAACTTGGACTGGATTTCTTTAGCGTAATTAACAGCAAAGTCGATGTAACCCACAATCTTCTTGAAATCCTCCTCTCCCAAACCTCTCGTGGTCATTGCAGGTGCACCGATTCTGACACCTCCTGGAACCAAAGCAGACTTATCACCTGGAATAGAGTTCTTGTTCAATGCGATGTTGATTCGTTCACAGATGGTCTCAACTCTAGCTCCATCGATTTGTTTATCTCTCAAAGAAACCAAAACCATGTGAGAATCAGTTCCATTGGAGACCAACTTGTATCCTTTCTTAATGAACTCTTCTTCCAAGACCTTTGCATTCTTCAACACTTGTTCTTGGTATTCCTTGAACTCGGGGGTAGCAGCTTGTTTGAGAGCAGTAGCCAATGCAGCAATCGTGTGATTGTGTGGGCCGCCTTGATGTCCAGGAAAAACAGAAAAGTTAATTGGGTTTTCCAAATCATACAACACCTCCTGTCCTGTCTTGGGGTTGATAGATCTAACACCTCTTCTGAAAAAGATCATTGCTCCTCTTGGGCCTCTCAAGGACTTGTGAGTGGTAGTGGTCACAATATCAGCATACTCAAATGGAGAGGGTATGACACCAGCAGCAACTAAACCAGAAATATGTGCCATGTCGACAACCAAGTAAGCACCGACCTTGTCAGCAATCTCACGCATTCTTTTGTAATCGATCAAACGACAGTAAGCGGAAGTGCCAGCCACCAAAACCTTAGGTCTGTACAAGATAGCAGTCTTCTCCAACATTTCGTAATCAATCAATCCAGTTTCCAAATCCACTCTGTAAGGCATAGTCTCAAAGTAGGTTGAGACAGCAGAAATCTTTCTAGAATCGGTCTGGTAACCATGCGATAAGTGACCTCCATGTGGCAAGTCCAATCCCATCAATCTTTCATGTGGCTTCATGATGGCTTGGTAAACTTGCAAGTTTGCTGGAGATCCGGACAACGTTTGCACATTTACACCCCACTTGTCGGGGGTAACATTGAAAGCCTTCAATGCTCTCTCCTGACATAAAATTTCCATCTTATCAATTTGCTCATTACCACCATAGTATCTTGCACCAGGGTACCCCTCTGAGTATTTGTTACACATGGGGGTTCCCAAAGCATCAAACACTGCTTTAGTGGTGAAATTTTCACTGGCAATCAATACAATGGAGTGCTTTTGTCTGTCGACTTCAGCCTTGATAATTCCATCGACCTCCGGGTCGCTATCTGCCAAACGGTCCTCGACCAAGTGCTTGTGAGTTTCAGATAAAGAGTACGACATTGAAATGCTTGCGTTAAGAAAGAATTAAGTGATTTGAAAGAAATTATTGGGGTGTCGTGCATTATATAAGAAATTACACGTGAAATGACTCTGATCTTATTCTTCGGAGTCACTTTCAGTCCTGTGTAGTAAACCATCAATTGATATACAATGGAGTGAAAGGAAAATAAAAATGATATTCAATTAATCGGTGGAGCCTTCAAAAAAAGAATTCATTAGGTGCTTGTGTATTTGGTTAAAGATACTTGCACGGATGCAGAACCGAACTTTGCTGTTGAAGTGTCAAGGTCAAAAAGCCCGGCTAAATATAAGTAAACAATTTGCAAGACTGGCCATTCAAAATAACGTAACTCTCAATCTGTGAGCAATTGCAAGTTTGGGAACTACTACACACAAACAACTGATACCGCTCACAGTGAACAGATATAAGTTGTAATTCGAATAATGCGTTGAAATCAAGAATAGCGTGATTGGCACCATCATTAAAAACTTCTTTGTCGGAGTGTACTGATCTCCGTTATCAATTTGTTCCCACATAGTCAAGTTGTCGTAAGCACCTGAATTGAATTCAAATGGAGTTCCTTTAACCTGATGAAACATTATATAAGAGCCAATGTTATAAACCACATTTGTTAACGTCCATTTCCAGTCATTGTCTAGCACAGTTATGAAATCAAAAAACAATTTAAGGAAGATGATTAAAACAATATGGATTACCCAAGCGCCTTTGTAGTGTACCCAATCTGCGTTCAAATTTGGATTCAAAGATTGATCAATCTTAGTGTCCAAAGTATCAGGCTCAAGATGTTGAATGATGGACGACGATCTTCTTTGACGATGCGAGACCGCATGGTTGTGAGAGGGTGTTGGCGTAAGGAGTCCATCTTTATCGCTCAAACTGTTTCGTTTCGGACTTGTCATTGTTGAGATTGTTTGCAGTGATCTAAATCAAAATCAGCTCTGTTATTGAATTGAAACTGTTGCGACCAAGTGTTGATTGCTCGATTCAGGTTGTCTCTTAAAGCTAAGCGTAGTTGCCGTCCTACAACATCTTCCTGAGTGTGATCAGTGACGGTTACCCGGATTCATTAATCACGTGCATCGTCATCTAAACGACGATATGGGGATTTTAAATAATACAGAAAGTTAATGTTCCAAATGAAATCTGTGTCCTTATCTCCTCAAATTGTGTCATCTTTCGATCTTCATCTTCAGGTTCAATATTTTCCAAATCAGAAAATCTACATTTACAAATTTAAGGCAATTGCGAAAAAAGTAAGCAAAAGGCAGGTCACAAGAAATTGTAATTACACCCAGTAAATATATTTGTGGAAACCACAATTCATTAATTAAATGTTAGTCAAAGGAAATGACACTATTTGGAACTTCGTATTCATTTTGCAATTCATAGGCATTATTCAGTTCCAGGAACAAATAAACCTCCCGAATGCCAACCCGCAGCAACAGCAGCCATCCATTTGCCATTAGCTGAAGGCTTGGGAACTCGCTCAGGTTTACAAACCCTACTACTATGTCCTTCCAGGACAGCACTTCCATCGCTCCGATGTGAAAGATCACCCAAACCTAAGCAGCCTTGAGATTTCAGTTCTAAACCCCAACTCAATAATTCCCCTGAGTCAGTTAGTGCCATATAGTGATAATCTCCTATAACAACCTGAATAACACCATTATTCTGTAATTCAGGAATAACTACGGGGTGATCTGTACTATCCTCCACTGAGTTTGACTTAGTTCCAAGAAGGACCAGTCCATGATTGGAAAAAACCGCAAATGATTCGTAGCAGCCGCTTAATTTAGTGAACACAGCCTCACAATCATTCACTTTGTTGAATCTCGAAAGCCAGCGATTGAAATTGATGATCGGATAGGCCGGTGAAAGCTCGTACGTACCTGCTGCAGCAGAACTAGCATTGATATCAAAACGGAAAAGGCCCCCTTGTTGGTGCAGAAAGATAACACAGTCACTTAAAGCAATAAATTCAGAAATCAGACACAGGTCAGGTATGACTACATAGTTCGCTGTAGCCTGATTCGTACCGACTTCGAATTGCTCCTCAGTAACAGGTTCACGGGAACACCAGACCACAAGTCCAACGCTCACCATGTAACAGACAGAAAGATTCCAGCCAGCAAAAATTTTTGTAATTTTACCCAGAAGACCTGGAAATGTCAATGCTACGCCAACCTTCCAATCTGAATTTCCACTGTCCCAAGTAAATACGGTACCGCTATCGTCGAGAGCCAAGAAGTGTTGTCTCCCACTCGAGATTGACTTGATTTTGTGCTGCTGCTTATCAACAGATGCTCTTGGAAGTTCCATCCTGGTTACGAACAGGGATTCCCGAGGCAAATTCCTCATATACTCGGTAGGAAAGTCTAGTTGCTCTGGGGGCCTTCTTAATTCTGGGCTGTCTGGTAGTCGCAAATGGTTGGGTGTTCTCCTGAAAGCACTACTAGACCTGCCCCACCTGTGGAGGATGGGACTTGGGACTCCAAATGAATCTTCTAGATTGAACCTTGAATAATCCTCCACAGTTGGACCAGGAGTAGCCATTTCCCTCCTTGCGGGTGCATAATCGGCTCCCACACAAAATATGTTACCATTTACCAATAATTGAAAACTAAATCCGCCGGTCAGGACGCATTCAATGTTGTAATCTGCAAAATTAGGGACCATTGTAGGGGTATGGACCCCTGGCCAACCAGAGCATACATGATCCTGGGGAATATCCCGAGAGTAATACCCCAAGCGTCCGTGCTCTGCGGAGCCCCATGTATAAAAATTAAGTTCTTTCGATGACCTTAACTTGAACAAGGTTTTCCAGTTGTATTCTTTTAAATTAAGCGGCGTGATTCTACCAAATTTGGACAAGAATAGTTGATGGTATGCCTCATTACTCGTTAAGAGAATTTGAAGTTGTTTGCAAGTCAAAGATAAATTAAAGACATCGGTCGGATCTAGAAACAAACAGAGATTAGATACGACTATGTCATCTCCAAGTTCCACAAATTTCAACATCTTGTAGTGATTAAGCTTGAAGTTTATTGCCACTGAGATTGTTTAACTATTATATCAATCTTATGCAGACCTATTTACTTCTAAGTTCCCCATTTATTACCATAGCATTCACTACTCAACTCAGAGCAGCTTACCCTGGTAAAATAATTAAATGCTTGTACGAGCAAGGACGAGTTTCAAGAGAATTACATTGAAGTTGAGCAGTGTGTCTACCATTGGCGATGTGTAATGTTCGCAAGGACAAATTTTAGTAGTGCGCCTGTCTAACGGAAGGAATCATAGCGACAAATTCTTTTTCACTTTTCGTGTC
>Ga0160505_100416_pt1 | contig 24961 bp, 15 predicted proteins | sample DIDeMG_FD_108225 | JGI IMG/M metagenome (GOLD analysis project Ga0160505, IMG submission 108225) | Enriched chicken feces microbial communities from UW Madison campus, WI, USA - DID2874_E49_Stillage MG | ecosystem: Host-associated > Birds > Digestive system > Large intestine > Fecal ... | reverse complement strand
TCTATTTTTTTTTATTTTTTTATTTTTTTTTTTTTCTTGTTTTTTGAGTTCCGTTTGCGTTTAAATAATTTGCGATAAAAGTTTTTTTTTTTTTTTTCTTTCGGAAGTGTGATCACCAGTGCTTTAATTGGTTTGATCTTTCCTGAAACAAGTTCTCAAAGTTTATCTCCCTTAATTCTGGCCCAGTACATCTACTGACCGTCCGCTCCCCCAACGTTCAAACAGTCCTTTCCATTTCCGCTTTTTCCCTTTAATGGTTTCTCCGTTACTTATGAGTTAGGTTGTTTGTCAACTCCAAATGTCCACCACAACCTCCACTCGAAATACCCCCACCATAGGGCCTATGCATGTGTCGCCTTGTTTGCGACCACCTCCACAAACGTATCATGGTGATGGAAGCCGGAATGGCCCTCCACAGCGGAAACTGCCTAAGGTGTCCAAGATGACTTCTCCGCATAAGTCTTCCCTAATCGATCCATTCCTAGAGCAGTACATTCGCCCATCCAGCAACGATCACCACGAGCTCTACTTTAAATCTTTGAATCGCCAAGTGCGCATCAAGAGTTTTGATTACTACCAGCAGTATCTTAATCAATCAGACAAGCCTTCAGTTAGTCTTGATCTGTTCAAGCTGTCGAACACAAAGCCGTTGCGCAAACCTCACTCCCCACTTCTGAAGCAACTTGAGCGCTATGATGATGATGGTGATGATGATATTGAAGAAGATGACGATGATGAAGATCAAAACATCAGCGACGATGATTTAGCAGAGCGTGTGGAATCCAGAAGAAGACGTCACACAGAAAGCGAAACTCCTGGTTCAGATGCTCCTTCAAAGAAGATCAATCCTCAAATTGTTGTTAAGTCACTCCCCCCAGAGTTCATGAATTGCGCAATCGAAGATATGATATCTTTGATCTCTCGAATGCTCCACTCGCTCATCGGGTTGAATGACCGGTCTGTGCCAATGTCTGTATCGCATCCAAGCAGTGCTGATGTAGATGGCAGTCTCTCAGCTGAGCTGAAGAAGAAAGTGCTCACACGGTACCACTCGCGAACTCCTCCTGCCATTTCCATCGAGACATACCTCAGCCGTCTCACCAAGTTTAACAACTTCACTCAGACCACTTTGCTCACAACCATCTACTACATTGACCTCTTATCACACAACTTCCAGCCATACTTCACGTTGAATTCGTGGACGGTGCACCGATTCTTGTTGGTAGCCACCATGCTAGCGCAGAAATCTTTGGAAGACTTTTTCTATACCAACGACCATTACGCGAAGGTTGGAGGAGTTGCATTAACAGAGCTCAATTGTCTCGAGCTAGACTTCTTGAATAGGGTGGACTGGAAGCTCGTACCCGCTAAGCAGCTACCTAACAATAAGACTTCTATTCGGTACTACCGAGAAGTGCTTGACCTCTATTATAGGCAGTTAGTGACATTGATGGGAAGCAACACGAGTGAGACCAGCAAAGTTCAGTTTTCTATTGGCGAAAGTGGCGATGGAACGTCCAGCCATCTCTGAGGAGTTGAATTGCATTGACCAGAAAATTACATACATTGGGTTTCTACTAAGGCTTATGAGTGACGGACTCATATGGGATAGGTGAATAAAAAAGTTTTAATACGGCATTGTAGGGAGAATCTTCGAAGAATCTTAGCAAAAAACTCGACAACTGCAGAGTTCGATTAATGTAAACTTAAGGTATTTAAGTGTTGCAGACGAATTGCGAAATCTCTCGCTACAATAATGGAGCCATTGTGGAATTGAACAATGGCTAAATGTTCCCCATAATTGAGTATGAGAGTGCCTATAACGATAGAAGCGAATGAACTGATGAAGAAACGATAGTCGAAATGCGAAACGTAACAGGTAAAATTGTGCCGCAACTGAATTGTACCAACACTATTCACAAAATAATAAAATAATGAACACAACAGAATATACGTTCCCAATTGTGACCATTGTGTAAACAATTGGATATTATCGGCAACCACGGATTCCAGCTACTTTAGGATATACCCGCGGATCAATAAGATTCAATCATTACGGATATATTCAATGTCTGCGGATACATCGATGATAGAATCACCATACAAATTCGGACTTAATGCTAATTAATAAGACATACTGAAGTACTCGTATAGAGAATCATGTATAGATGATTCTGGAAGCGCAATTCGGGGAAAAGACCCGAATTTTATTTCCGCCACTCTATATACATACAAGTATTGGTAAGCTCCGGATGAATAAACATTGTTCTAGTCGATGTTTGGGGTATTGTTCATTATTTGACTGATCGAAAATTTGTTCCGATGATGAGTAAGACAATTGTAGGCGTCGGAGGCTAATTTTATTTCCGCGACCTCAATCAATTATTTGATTTGACAATTGACTACAATCTAGCACCATACACAATTTAGACTTATACATCGTTCACATTATATGCTCCTTTGTCTTGTAATACTGTCACCCACGGCTCAATCACAGTCAAGTCTGCTATTCTCTAAATAGCAGCCGTACATTTATTACTATACGAAATCTACAATTAGTTTACTCTCTTACTCGTCATTCCAGTCCTCCTCATACCTTAAAGTTCTAGACTAGTCATATCGTCATATCTTTGCATTAAACAAGTCACCTGTCTCACCGTGTCTTCTCAAGTCCTGTCGTGTCCTGTCGTGTCATAAGCTGCCCCTCATTATTTTCGCCATATTTGTTGACTAATTCAACAATCGTTCCCATATACAGTGTCGGATCTGTTTCCCTATCTGGTGGCTAACGTTGTTTCATTTTTACCCTGCGACTTCCTAATCGAGCTTCGAGTAGCGACTTCCGCACCTTCTATTTCCCTCCCAGATTGTCCATTCTTCAACAGCAAATTCCATTGGAAAACCATACAGAAATTCACGTAAATCATACTTTACTCTCAAAATCTCAATCTCTCATATTGTCATCACCCTTGTTTCCCAATTTGCCTCTATCTCCCAACGTCCCGATTGCCCGCCCGCTCCGTCTAGTGCGGAGTTAAATCCTTCTCTTCCGCACTGTGTATTCCTACATCTGGCTCATCACTAGAGCCGCATCTCCAGCTATTTCCGAAACCATAAAAGGTTCCAAGATTCCAACAACCAATTCTTCTTTTAATTTAATTCCTTTAAGCTCTCCATCACCAATGGCTCCGCCTTCATCTGTGGAAAGCGACTCTCCGGTCCATTTCTTCGGTCCGGACGACCTCGAGAGTGGAACCCTAGAAGATGACGCTGAACTCCAACTTGTGAGAACCGTCACTGAGGGCAGAAATGAAGATATCTTGCATCGTTTGGAGACATTAAGTAGGGAAATTTCTCGCATGACAACAAGAGACGGACCATTGACCGTCAATCCCGATGACTTTGATTTGCAAAAGTTACTCAAAGCATTCATTCGTCGCTCGTCTTCTGATGGAATCAAGAGCAGAGACGTGGGTGTGACTTTTGAAAATTTGACAGTCTACGGCGTGGACCAATCGGTTGCATTTCTTCCAACCGTTACTGACATACTCAAGGGCCCTGTCGGTGGCATTATCGCAGCTCGTGAAGGAAAGGCGAGAGGTAATAGAGCCATCTTAGACAATTTGACGGGGCTTGTGGAAAGCGGAGAAATGCTTCTTGTGTTGGGACGTCCCGGTGCTGGATGCTCCACCTTTTTGAAAACAATTAGTGGTACTGATTTGGATATGTACAAGGGTGTGGATGGAGAATTGGAGTTTGATGGAATTCCTCAAAATGAAATGCTCAAGCACTTCAGCTCCGACTTGGTGTACAACCCAGAGTTGGACACCCACTTCCCCCACTTGACCGTTGAGCAGACCCTCGACTTTGCCATTTCCTGTAAGACTCCCAACACAAGAGTGGACAACATGTCTGTGGCCGAGCATGTGGCCTTCAACAGAGAAATGTTGGCCACGGTGTTTGGCTTGCGTCACGTCTACAAGACAAAGGTCGGAAACGACTTTGTGCGAGGTGTTTCTGGTGGTCAGAGAAAGAGAGTCAGTATTGCAGAAGCGATGGCTTGTAATGGTACCGTCTACTGCTGGGACAATGCCACTAGAGGTTTGGATGCCTCCACGGCCTTAGAATATGCCAGAGCCATCCGTGTGTCCACGAACTTATTGAAGACTACCGCGTTTGTTACTATTTATCAGGCCGGTGAGAACATCTACGAGACCTTCGACAAGGTCACAGTTTTGTACAAAGGAAAACAGGTTTACTTCGGTCCTGTAACCGAAGCAAAGGCCTACTTCGAGAATATGGGTTACGAATGTCCTGCTAGACAGACCACTGCAGAGTTCTTGACTGCCATCACTGACCCAGCAGGAAGATTCGCAAAGCCAGGCTTTGAGAAGAAGGTTCCTAACACAGCAGAAGAGTTCCAGCAGTACTGGCTCAAATCTAACGAGTATGCCGATCTTCAGAAGCAGATAGCTGACTACAAGCAGAAATGCTCCAAAGATTCTACTAAGGCTGAATTCTTACAATCAATTAAACAGGAGAAGCAGAAATTTCTGAGAATTGGCTCCAAGTTTACCATCAACTACTTTCAACAGCTTAAGCTCTGTTTGCGAAGATCTTTCCAGAACATTTGGGGTAACGCTGCCTATACGATCATTCAGGTTGTGGCTGCTATTGTCCAGGCATTGATTACTGGGTCTCTTTACTATAATACTCCCGAAACCGTGGCTGGTGCGTTCTCCAGAGGAGGTGTGATTTTCTTCTCGGTGTTGTACATGTCGTTGACCTCTCTTGCTGAGGTTTCTAATTCCTTTAGTGCTCGTCCAATCTTATTGAAGCAAAAGAATTATTGCTTCTATCATCCATCTGCCTATGCTGTTGCCGAGACACTCTCATATGTTCCAATTTCGTTCTTTATGAATATCTTCTTTGTTATAATCCTCTATTTCTTGTCCAATTTGGCTAGAGAGGCTGGAAAGTTTTTCGTGTTCTTCTTGTTCTCGTTCTTGGTGTCATTGGCCATGAGCAACTTGTTCAAGAGTGTGGCTGCCTGGAATAAGACCATCTCGGGTGCTAATGCCCTTGCTGGTGTTTTTGTTTTGGCTTCCTTGATGTACTCCTCTTATATGATCCAGAGACCTTCCATGCATCCATGGTTCAAGTGGATTTCTTACATCAATCCTGTTCTTTATGCATTCGAAGCAATGATCACTACTGAATTCCACGGAAGAAAAATGGAATGTGATTCAATCTACTTAACTCCAAGTGGTCCTGGTTACACTAGTGAGAACGCTGTTTGTGCATTCACTGGGTCCGTCAAGGGTCAGTCTTGGGTTTCTGGTGACAGGTATGTCCACATGGCCTATGAATATAGCTTTACTCACGTGTGGAGAAACTTTGGTATTCTCATTGGTTTCATCATCTTTTTCACCTTTGTTTCTGCTATGGGTTTCGAAATTGTCCGTCCTGTGAGTGGAGGTATTGACAGATTATTCTTCTTGAGAGGAAAAGCCTCCTCCTCGGTAATTTTACCTGATCAGAAGGGAGTTAATGATGAAGAGTCCGGACCTTCATCTGAGAATGAGTTAGAGAAGACTTCTGGATCGCCAGTTCCTGAGGATCTCCCAAATTTGGCAACCAAAGACATTTTTGCATGGAAAAACGTGGACTACGTGATCCCTTACGACGGTGCAGAGAGAAAGTTATTGGACAATGTTTCTGGTTATTGTCTCCCTGGAAAATTGACCGCTTTGATGGGCGAGTCGGGTGCTGGTAAAACAACATTGTTGAATTGTTTGTCTCAAAGAACCACGATGGGTGTCGTAACCGGAGACATGTTGGTCAATGGTGGTGCACTTGATTCTTCATTTGTTCGTCGTACTGGCTATGTCCAACAACAAGATATTCACTTAGCGCAAGCAACAGTCAGAGAGGCTCTTCGCTTTGCAGCAAGAATGAGAAGACCACAGTCTGTTCCTGATTCCGAGAAGTTGGCCTACGTTGAGCAAATCATCAAGGTGCTCAACATGGATGAATACGCCGAGGCTATTGTTGGTGAAAGTGGAAGTGGACTTAATGTTGAGCAGAGAAAGAAATTGACTATCGGTGTGGAGTTAGTTGCCAAACCATCATTGTTGCTCTTCTTAGATGAGCCTACTTCAGGTTTGGACTCTCAATCCGCTTGGTCTATCGTTCAGCTTCTTAAGGAGTTGGCTGCTGCTGGCCAAGCTATTTTGTGTACTATTCACCAGCCTTCTGCTACATTATTTGAGGAATTTGACAGATTATTGCTCTTGAGAAATGGTGGACAGACAGTCTACTTTGGAGATATTGGTGTTCACTCTAAGAGTATTGTGTCCTACTTCGAAAAGCATGGCGGAAGAAAGTGTTCTTCTCACGAGAATCCGGCCGAGTACATCTTGGAGGTCATCGGTGCTGGTGCAACTGCTAAAACCGATCAGAACTGGTTTGACGTCTGGAGTAATTCCGAAGAGAAGATCCAGGCGGACCGTGATTTGGATGAGATTATTCGTGAGAGTGCTCTGCGCAACAGTCACTCTGATTTTACTGAAAAGGAAGTCAAGGAGCTCAAGGAGACCTATGCCACTTCAGCCCTTTTCCAATTCAAGTGGGTTCTTGTCAGAAATGCATTGGTGTTCTGGAGAAATCCAGAGTATGTCATGGCTAAATTTATGTTGATGACCATCAATGGTTTGTTCATTGGATTTACCTTCTTTGGATTGAAGCACTCAATGGCTGGTATGCAAAATGGTATGTTCTGTGCCTTCCTTTCTGTTGTTGTTTCGGCTCCTGCCATCAACCAGATTCAGGAGCAATGTCTTCATGGGCGTGAGCAATACGAAGGTAGGGAAATGTTCTCTAAGACGTACCGTTGGTGGATCATGGTTTTGGTACAGTTCGTGAACGAGATACCATACTGTATCTTCTGTGCCACTGTCATGTTTGTGTCGTTGTACTTCCCAACTCGTGCCGACTTTGGTGCCTCTCACTCAGGTGTGTTCTTTTTGACACTTTCAGTGTTCTTGCAATTATTCAACATTTCTTTTGGTCTCATGTTGGCATACTTTGCTCCCGATGTTCAGTCTGCTGCTATCTTGGTGTCGTTCTTCTATTCTTTTATTGTTGGTTTTGCCGGTGTGGTTCAGCCTGAAAAGTTGATGCCTGGCTTCTGGACTTTCATGTACAAGGTCAGTCCTTATACTTACGTCATCCAGAACTTGTTAGCTTCTTTCCTTCACGGCAGATCTGTGACTTGCACACCACATGAATTGTCTTATTTGGATCCACCAAGTGGCCAAACTTGCGGTGAGTACTTGGAGAACTACTTGAGTTTTGCTGGAGGATATCTCACTAATGCTAATGATACTTCCAACTGTGGTTACTGTCGTTATTCTGAAGCAGACAGCTATCTTCTCACAATTGGTATTAAGTATACATACATTTGGAGAAACGTTGGTTTTTACTGCGTCTACATTGTCTTCAACTTGGTTGCTGCCTTGGCCTTATACAAGATATTCCGGTTGCTGAACTTCAGCTTTTCTGGGATGCTTAAGAAGTTCAAAAAATCGAAATCGGATTGAGAATCGTTTTTACGATCCTAAGATTCAAGAAATAAACAAAGGGTCAGTTTTTATAGAAATCAACTAATTATTTATACAACAACACGTACAAAAGTAAGCAGGACTTAAGTTACACAAAAATTCACAAACAATTTATTTAAAATACTAACCAAACGAGAATAAAAGAATAAAAGTCATTAAGATCATAAGTTGTCAAAATCTGCATAAACGTTAAAAAACCGACATAGGCGAGACTTGTCAAACAATGAAAATTAATGAGCCACTACTCCTAGCGTCTTTGAGAGAAAGAAGGAATGCACGTTTTCTTATTGAGGCTTCAACAACTCAAAAGAGCAACACAACTTCTTGTCAACGCTCATGATTGCACCGTAATTATTGAACTCACCACAGTAATTGGGGGCCGAGAAAACGGTTACCAACTTTCGCTTGTTGAAGAATTCATAGCCATCCTCAACAACCATATGGCCACGGACGATCAAGTCCATGTTGAAATTTGACAAAAAGTGATCAACATGTTTCTTTCCAAAACAATAGGAAACACCACGGTCGTTCTTCGGCCAATTGGTATGGGAAAAGGTACGCACCAGAGGATCTGGATCGGACCACAACAAGTCAGCCAATAAACCTTTATCGGGAATATCTGTAGGTCTCTGGATTTGCTCAATCTGTTTCAAGCTGTGCAATTCTGGAGACAAACCTCCATGAATGCAGAAAATCTTGTCATTGATGGTGGCGGCAATAGGCAAAGTATTGAACACATCAATAAAGTTCTTCCACAATTTATGGCTTCCGGAAATCAAAGGCAAACGTCTCTTGCACTCGTCATAAAAACCATAGATCTTGGTGATATTAGCAGATTCGTGGTTACCTCTCAACATGAAGAAATTCTCTGGGTACTTGATCTTATAACACAACAAGAGAAGAATTGTCTCCAAGGATTTATAACCTCTGTCAACGTAATCACCTAAAAATAAGTAGTTCGTATGAGGAGGGTAACCGCACGAGTTAAAGATTCTAATCAAGTCATGGAATTGGCCGTGAATGTCGCCTACAATCTTGACTGGAGGTGACAATTTCAACAATGTAGGCTGTTCCATGAAGATGGAGCGAGACTTAGCCAAGATTTGCTTGAGTTCCTGGGTGGTCAAGGGCAACTTGTCCTTGCCTCTACGGCTCTTCAGAGGCGAGTATGGCGAGGACACCTTCTTCATACCAATTTCCAAGAGCTTGTCAATGATCAGGTCTAAATCGAAGTCCACCTTCCTGTTGACAGGAAGCAACGGAGGGGAGATAGAGGCCGACGACCTGGCTGATGACTTAGACGACTGCTTGGAGAGCACTGTACGGCCCAAGTCCGCTGACTTTGAATGGGAAGACCTACGAGAGTGCTTGGGCTCGGGAGTAGACTCCACGGAGCCTTCCACGATGGGGTCCAAGCTCGATTCCAGAGGAGTCTGGAACGGGTTACCGTGACCGCTTCCGGACTTCACGTAGATTGGAGAGTTCGCCAACGAGCTGACAGACAGGACCAGGCTCTCGTCCTTGTGCTCACCGCTAGTGGTGAACACAGGCGAAACTGATAGGTGACCGCTACGCAGGCTATCCACGGACGAGGCATATTCAGCCACAACGTAGTCAGAAGTCAGAACGTAGTTAGAAGCAGAACGAGGCAGCTTAGCAGGGGAACTGGGCGAGTGAGGCGAGTGTGAGTTGGTGGACAACAAGGCAGCCATGGAAGTATCGATGTCGATGTCGAGCTGGTAATCCCGAGCAGGCACCGAAGTTCGCTGAGGTTTGCGGGAAGGAATGGACTGGGGCGACGCTTTGGAGTAAGGAGATGGGTCATTAAGTTTGAAGTTTGACATTTTCTCGAGGAGAATGTCACTACCGTTGCCGGTAGGCCGAGATAGCGCCGGCGAAGCGTCGTCTGAGTCTAAGTCGGCGACTGCGACACCAGAAGACGACAGGCTCACTGCGGAGGAGATATTCGGTAGGGGATCATTTTTGGACGGGTTATTACCCATATTTCTCACACACAGAAATGGACAGAGGGAAAAGTAACGTGGGGACGGAGGTGAAACAGGAAAAGCTGGGTAGTTTCGTGGAGTCAGTATTGGTGAGATTTTTGCCCTTTTCCGTTAGTAATGGGTCGTGCGGTACCGGTAGTGTGAAGGAGAACTCAGTAAATTAGAGGTGGAGAAGACGACGTGGAGGGAATGTTTTCAGGGAATTCTAGGTGTTTATATATAGGGAACTGTCGGTTATTCTTTTTATTTTACATTTTTAGTTATTTTTACGGGATTTGGCCACCTTTTTATCTTGGTTGGCTAGTCATGCTGCTCCGTATCGGACCTAGTAATGTTTCCACATGGGTGCGAAAGTAATAATGGTCCCGGACTTATCTGAAATTGGGTGAGGTAAACTACGATCACATATTCGTTATTTTACTTGACATTCACTTTTTAGTAACCATCATAGAAAACCATCTGATATGAATACATTACCATTCTTCCTCTTTCTATTCCTTCTTCTTCTTCGAAAAAATAGATATAATTGATAGTATCAATTCTCAAGTCCTTGCTCCATTACATCACCTTTTATCTCACTGATCCTTCCTAGTACACTCCCACCGTTGCGTGGTGTGGCTAGGTACTGTGGTTTCCCGATAAGCTCAACTGTGGGGATGGCCATAGCAACAAGTTACAACCGATTGATGCCTAAGAAATCCAAGTCTGAAGTTTTAAAAAGCGTTTAAGATTTTTAGCTGTCATTTTCATATTTTGTTCAAATGTGGTCACCACAAGGAATTTTTCCCAACTTCGCACTTCCCCTGACTATTCCGACCTTTCCGTATATTAGTGCACAAGAGACTATCAATCCATTTAGTAGATTTGGCTCAAATTCAAAATTAATGAATCTTACATAACCATTTGCTGATTTATATAAATATCAAGATTCTCTAAGACTTTCTTGAATTCCATTTGTTCCGTCAATTACATGATTTCTCCACTTGTTCAGTCCCTCTCCTTCCCTCCACTCTTTTCCCTCTATCCGTCTTCCTATCTCCCATGTAGTACTGCTCACTCATGTTCAGACAAGCCCTCAGAATGCCCCAAGCCGTCAAATCTGCTGGATGTCTCATCATCGGCGACGAGGTTCTTAACGGTAAGATCCTTGATACTAACTCATATGAATTTGCCAAGTTCTGCTTTCATGAGCTCGCCGTGCCTTTGAAGAAAACAGTGGTTTGTGGAGATGACAAAGCTGATATCATCAGATCTCTCCAGATTTTGCGGGACGAAAACTGTGACTTTATCGTCACAAGTGGAGGAATTGGCTCCACTCACGACGACATCACCTACGATGCATTGGCTGCGGCATTTCTGGTACCATGTAAATTGGACCAGGAAACCGTTGACAGAATGCAAAGGCTCCGCCTGTCGTACTTGAGCCTGCTCTCGCCTCCTCAATTGAGTGCCTTCTACAGAATGGCTACGTTTCCCCTGTCATCGGGCTCCGTGTCCGTGCTGAAGACATTCCCGGACAGCGAGCTTTGGGTGCCAGTAGTAGCCATCAACGACCAAGTGTACGTTTTGCCTGGAGTGCCTGAATTGTTCAAGAAACTCATGACTTCGCTAGCGCCAGTTATCAAGCCTCGTGTGGTGCTGAAGGAGTATCGCCGCTACTTCGTGTCGACCTCAAGCAACGAAAGCAACATGGCTCCATTTTTGTCGTCTCTTCAGAATAGGTGCGACGAGAAATACGGTGTTCAGCAAGTCAAAGTAGGCTCCTACCCTCATTTCACTTGGAGATCAGTGACCATCAGCATAATAGGTGACTCGGCTGTGCCAGAACCTGATTTGCGTGCTATAGTAGATGAGGTAGTTGCCAACTTAGGAGGAAATGCCCAGGAGATAACTGCCGAGAGAGAGGACTACATCACCACCCACGAGCCAGAGAAATTGTGAGTGTAAGTGCTATTGTATCTAGACGTCAAAACTTTACTATCAATAAATATCTATTTGACATAATTACAACTTCTCAGACAACAACTTAGTCACGGCCTCAACAGCAGCACCAATACCCGATGGCTTGTCTCCCATACCTTGCACAACATTACCCTTACCTCCAGCCTTTCCTCCAATGTGAGAGGCAACAGTAGATGCCAACTCGTTGGCGTCAACACCCTTGCTGATGGCTTCGTCCGAAATGTAACACCCGTGGGCAACCTTGTCGGTGGTACCAGTGACCAAGTAGAGCGACTTCTCCTTGAACTGCTTCTTGATCAAGTTGATAGCCTCAGTGATAGCCTTAGCATTGGCGCCAATTGGAACATGAGCGACAAAAAATGCAGCCTTAGACTTCTCTTCGTCCTTCAACCACTCGTTGACGGCATCGAGTGTCTTCTTAGACTCCTCTTTCTGCTTGGCCTTCAAGTTGTCCTTAATGGCCTTGTCCAACTTGGTAAACTTCTCGTTCAACTTCTGCTTGTCCAAAACTGAGATGGAAAGCTTCTTCAATGCAACACCCAATTCCTTGGTTTTCTGCTCCTTGTCGGCACCAAATGGCAACTTGTCGGCGTTATCCAACTTAACACCGAACTCCTCAGCAATCTTCTGAACCTCGTGAGCTTCATGGCCAGTAACGGCAACAATTCTTCTGATACCCTTAGCAATACCGGACTCCTCGATGATAACCAAGTCCTTGATCTCAGCAGTCTTGGCAACGTGAGTACCACCACAGAATTCAATGGAAACATTGCTCCATTCTTGGTTCTCTGGGGATCTCAATAACTCATCAACTGGAACACCAATGGAGACAACTCTCACTGGGTCTGGGTAGGTCTCTCCGAAGACAGCTCTGACACCATTGATGCCTTTGGCCTCAGCCAAGCTGACGTCCTGAGCGTAAACCTGTTTGTTGGCCTTAATAACCTCATTGGAGATCTTTTCGACCTGCTCAAGTTCCTTAGGAGCCAAAGCTTGCTTGTGACTGAAGTCAAATCTCAACTTCTCTGGAGCAACTAAGGAACCCTTCTGGTCAATACCATCACCCAATACTTCTCTCAAGGCAAGGTTCAACACGTGAGTACCAGTGTGGTTGTTTCTGATGGGCCATCTTCTCAATTCATCGTAGGTAGCAATGATGTCATCCGAAACCTTCAAAGTACCTTCAGTCAAGGTACCAGTGTGCAAGACGTATCCACCATATTGTTGGACGTTAGAGACGCTGAATTCAGCAGTTCCATCAATAACCAAGCTACCAGTATCGTACTCCTGACCACCCTGTTCGGCGTAGAATGGAGTCTTGTCCAAGATGATACCATATTGAGCACCAGCCTCAGAAATAGAGTCAACAAACTTGGAGCCGTCGTAAAGAGCGACAATGGTGGACTTGGTGTTCTCCAAGCCGTACTTAAACGAATCGTCGGTCTTGGTAACAGCTGAGTTGTTATCCAACTCAGACAAGGCGTGCACATCCAATTTGATCAAGTTGGCAGCGTTCTTGGAGCCAGTAGCCTTGGAGGCCTCTCTGGACTCTTCCTTTGCAGCCTCAAAAGCGGTCTCATCGATCTTCAATCCAGCCTCCTCAGCCATCAATCTGGTCAAATCAACTGGGAAACCGTATGTGTCGTACAATCTCCAAACATCCTTACCACTCAAGGTCTGCTCTGGAGTCTTGGACGCGATGATGGCGTACTGTTCAAACAACTTCTCACCTCTGTCCAAAGTCTTAGCAAAGGAAACCTCTTCCTCTACCAAGATCTCCTTCAACTCTTGACTGTTCTTGACGATCTCAGGGAAAATAGAAGAGTTCTGGTCAATCACTACATCCACTAACTGCTGGAAGAACGAGCCGATAGGGTAGTTCATGTACTTACGCACGTAACGCGAGCCTCTTCTCAAGATTCTTCTCAACACATAGCCTCTACCCTCGTTGTTTGGCACACCACCGTCAGTGATGGCGAAGGTCAAAGTTCTCACGTGGTCAGCAATGACTCTGTAGGCGGTGTCGATACCATCGACGTCTTCAGCACCAAATCTACCTGTGTAAGGTCTAACACCGGTGATTTCTCTGATTTTCTCAAAAATAGGCTGGAAGACATCGGTGTCGTAGTTAGAAGACTTGTTCTGCAACACCGACACCAATCTCTCAAAACCCATACCTGTGTCAATGTGCTTGCTTGGCAAAGACTTCAACGACGAGTCTGGCTCTCTGTTGTACTGAATAAACACGATGTTCCAGATCTCCAAAACATTTGGATCGTCCATGTTGACCAAACTGGCAGCGTTTCTGCCTCCAATACGGTCGTAGTGAACCTCCGAGCAGGGACCACATGGACCCTGGTCTCCCATCTCCCAGAAGTTGTCCTTAGCATTTCCAGGTAAAATGTGATCTTCGGCCACTCCAACATCCAACCAGAACTGCTTGGCCTCCAAATCGGGCTCCAAGCCATTCTTCTCGTCACCTTCAAAGTAGGTGACGTACAATCTGTCCTTTTGCAAGCCATAAACGTTGGTCAATAAGTCCCATGACCAGCCAATAGCCTCTTTCTTGAAGTAGTCACCAAACGACCAGTTTCCCAACATCTCGAAGAATGTATGGTGATAAGAGTCTCTGCCCACATCCTCTAAGTCATTATGCTTACCACCAGCTCTAATACACTTTTGCGAGTTAACGGCTCTCTTCAAAGAAGCAAAATCCGAGGTGGGGTCCACCGTACCCAAGAAAATGGGTTTGTACTGATTCATACCAGCATTGGCAAATAACAAAGTTGGGTCATTGTGGGGCACTACCGAGGAAGATGGAACATACGAGTGTTCACGGTCCTTGAAGTAGTCCAAGAAGGTGGTTCTAACTTTGCTAGCAGACCAAGGATGCGAGGAGGTCGTCATAATTTGCTTGCGTGCTAGGTTCTTTAGCATTCACTGGTGAGAAACACGAAGACTTTTTCTGAGTTAGTTGAGAGGTACATGGTGTACGGGTGTGTCTTATGAGTGTTATGGTGGGAACATAGGGTTTGGGAAAATAGAGATAAATGAGCTTATTACAGATATGAGGTGAGATTAAGGTAAATAGAGGAAAAGAGGAGGGGAGTTCTGATAATATTATAAATGTAATATTTTCTAAGTATCGTGTGATTTTTGAAAATGTTACTGAGAGGTGTAGCTGTTTCTCTCCAGTCTTGCCTCACATCTTATCTGACCGCATCGGCCTGTACGAATAGGTGAGTCAGAGATAAGACTTAGACGAGGAGAGCGAGGAACTGAGCCGGGAAGAGGCGCAAAAGTATGGCCACAGGGAAATGAAGAAATGTGAGAATGATAAGAGAACGATCCGGAATCAAGATAGTGTGGAGAGAGATACTACGATATGGAATATAGATGTGATTACCAGATCCCTATGTAATAGAAGGGGGAAATTGGAATAAGGAAAAAAATATATGAAAACCCATTAGAAGCTGAAAGCAGGAATATTCGAAGCTTGAGAGTCTTTTAGAAGTTGTATATGATTTGTGGATGTATCAATGAACATAGCTCACCTTCAAAGAATTGGCCCATAGGCACTTTTCGCAGCCTCCACACCAAATTGAAAGTGATCCTTTACTGACACAGTTGGTATATGCAAAAAAGCAAGACAAAATTGATTGAAATAAAATCAATCTGCCTAATTCATAATTCAGATCATGAAAATCAACCATCTTCAATCACAGTATACAAATTCTTCTTGATCTTATTCACCTAGGTTTCATAATTAACCTGTATATAAATGACCATTTTGGGAACCTAATTTGCTCACTATGAACCACATTATGTTAAGAAAAGCCTTCCTTCATTACTACCACTGTTACTTCTCGCCATTAGGCCCTGCAAGCTCAAGCGAAATCCCAAATCTCAAACATCCATTCATCTGAATTCTACAGTATAGACCCAGAAACTTTCGACCCAGACATACATTCCAACACCAACTCCCATTTCTTGCAACCAAAGCATGATTCTAATCGATGGGATCAAATACCTGTGCCTGGAATGTGTTCGAGGTCACCGCTCATCGCTGTGCCGCCACCATACTAGGCCGCTTCTACAAGTTCGCTCCAAAGGACGGCCCAATGTGGTTCTTTCCAGTGGAAATAAGAATCATAGAATAGCCGTGTTCGCCGAGGAAATAGCATCTTCACCCGAGCCTGAAGGCCTGGATTGCAAGAAGCTCCCGGTGATCATTTTGAAGGCTTCAGATAAGCACATCATAGATTTGAGTAGTGGCCAGATTGTTGGGCCATACAATGAAGAGGAACAGAAGAATCAGATATCAAAACCAGTGATCAGGGCAGAAAGCTTTGTGAATTCCACTCCATGCTGCAGCCAAGGGGTGTCAAAAGTGAGGAAACTGTGTACTTGTAACCACAAACGGGTATCCAAGTCAAAGATTTTGTCGACATACATCAAGAAGTTGCATCTGAATGACCTAGGACCGAACAAAACCGAAATGGGGCAGGGGAATTCAGATATTGGACCAATCAAGACAGAATTTGAGCTGGATAAAGTCAGGACAGAAGCAGAACTGAATCTGATCCAGAAAGGCTCCTGTTGCCTGAAGAAGGAAAAGAGTCCCTCAGTTGTTACTCAAGAGGCAAGTCTGTGCTGCTCCGGCAGAAATACAAATGGAATCTCGACAAAACACGAATCACAGGGACTGTGCTGCTCCAAAAAACCCAAGAATGAAGCTAATATTAAATTAGGGGTTCCAGAAACTCAGTTTATTCCCCAATTCTTTGATCTCCAGGATACCACCCAGAATTTCCCATTTATGGACACTCTAACATCGGGAATGTTGACGTCTGAATCGGGAAAAGAGGTGTTTGAGGTGATCAACGTGCCATCATGTTCTATTCCTGGGTCGTGCTGCTGTTCGTCCGACTGCCAATGTCCTAATTGCGAGGTGCATAATAACGCTCCTCCAGCGTCGAATCTCCAGTATTTAAACAGCGATTCGCAGTTTGGCACAAATCTCATTCTCACATCTAAAGATGGATCGCTCCAATTCCAAAATACGCTTGCTCATAACATTGCCAATCCACTAGATCGAGGAATTAATTCTGTGACTCCTGATGATCACAAACATCCATTCCAGAATTCGTCACTTCAAAATCCACTCCAGAATTCACACCACGGCGCATTTCAGAATCAAGTTCAGAGTTCATTACTGAATTCACACCAGGGTTCCCTCCAAAATTTATACATCCAAAAAGACCCACTCAATAACAGCACATACCAGCAGCAGCTACAAGAACATCTCCTTAAGGATGGAAGTTTTCGAAACAACGAGTCTCTCGGCTTCATCCAGCAGCTTCTAAATTCAAATACTACTCCACAAAGCGATTCGTCGACCCCAGATCAGCCAGAGACTTGCACATGTCCAGACGATGCATGCTTTTGTCAGAATTGCGAGGCCCACGGTATAATCGAAGGATATAAATTGGATGACATATTTGTTTCCAAGCTTCCACTCGATTTAATCAATAAGATGTGAGTGATCAGTCCTATTGGAAGTTACAGTAATAGAGGGATCTATGAATTGCTGGATAACCTGATTGGACTACTGAAATGACTACAAGATGATAATTACTAAGTTACTGTCCACCAGACACTTTGTTAATGCCTTCATACTGACACAATTGCAATCGCATAGTCGATATTCTTTCCCAAACCCCAAAGACCAGATTCATTGCTGGCCATATTTATTGCTACTGTACATAGAATTGGTTGTTAAAGACCAGCCACGGAACACTCAGAGACCCCACAGTTCACAATTAATACATCATCGCACGACCACGCTAATTCAAAAAGTAATTTCTATTTTGAGAAAAAAATAAACCCTTATGTTAACACTCCACAACTGTCAGATCTCCTGATAATTGTTAAGAATCCGCTAATCCCAATCTCACTCATTATCACCATATACTGCACATAGATGCTCATCACCTACACACAATCTCCAAAACCTACTCTTCTCCATAGAACCTTCTAGCAACTTTACCTTGCACCATATAATAATCATCTCAGACGTTTCTCGCAACTTCCACAATTCCAAAATTAGCAGATTTCGCCACACACGCAGTCTTCATACTTGGTACATCCACTACCACACATGACTTCCCATGACATGGATCAGTCCATCAGTAAAGACAATGACATTGAGATAATCAAGCGGGAAGAGCCCGAAAAGCCACAAAATGACCACCAGCGGCTTCCTGATGTTGTAGATACCCCGACATTACTACAATCGTTTGATCTTCCCACTCCTCTGCCGGGAAACACAGATCTTTTTGGTGATTTAGATCATCTGAAGTCCAACGGAGACTTCCTATCTCCGAATCTTGGAGCCCTTCCTGAGTTTGGCAATGGCATGGATGCCACCCAGCCGAACGATGTCGATCACAACTACTCGGGGGCCCTCACAAGATATGCCAATCCATTACCTCCATTACCTCCACTTACAGAGCCGGTGATACCGAATATTTCGTATCTGAATATGCCAATGGTGCCAGATTACATGTCCAATGGAGTATCATCACGACAAGCGTTAATTGGAGCCGTCAAGAAGAAGAAAGACCAGGGTCCCAAGACTAGACCCGCGTTCGTTCTAAAAGTATGGAATATGGTCAATGACCCTGCAAATCATGACTATATCCGGTGGACAGATGATGGAGAAGCATTTGTTGTTGTGCACCGTGAAGAGTTTATGAAGTTGATCTTGCCAAACTACTTCAAACACAATAACTTTGCGTCGTTCGTACGCCAGTTGAACATGTATGGCTGGCACAAGGTGCAAGATGTCACCAGCGGCACAATGAAGGAGGGCTCCAACCTGGACGATGCCTTCCAGTTTAAGAATCCTGACTTCATTCGCGGAAGGGAGGATCTACTAGACAACATTGTGCGGAACAAGTCGAACCTGGAAGAGGATAATAGCTTGGTGAACTTGCAAGTAATGACAACCGAGGTTGACAAGCTCAAGATGACACAGTTGGCAATGCTGGAGGACTTGAGAAGGATCCGCGCCGATAACCAGAACCTCTGGCAGGAAATTGTCAACGCAAGAGATAGAGAGCGCAAGCTGTCCCAGATGATACAAAAAATCGTCAATTTTGTGGAGGCCGCCTACGGCAAGTCTGCTGGAAAGATTTTCGAGGTGCAGAACGGTCCACATGATGCCAATAATCAGGTACTGGCTTTCAACAATCAAGCCAAACAGGGTTACCGCAATAATCCACAGGGTAACAACATTTACTCACCATCTCCAACGCCAGTACAGCGGCCACGGTTGATGTTGATGGATCTGACATACCAGAAGACACCTTCGGATACTAGATCGCCATCCTCCACATGGAAGGACGGTTCAGTTGAGGAGATAGTGAGAAATGGAGAAGACTATGACTCAAACAATAAGTTCCTCCAACAATTTATGAACCAAGAGCCTGTGGGTTCACCTCGTCATTTCTTCCCGGAGTTGCAGAACAACTACTTTGGCAATCAAGATTCGAACGACAATTTCCAGAAACTCGAGCAGAAGCTCCAAGACCACGGCAATGATTTGGCCCACACACAAGAGTGGATTGATCAGATCAGTAAGCAGCAGCAGCAGCAACAACAACAACAACTGCAGCAACTGCTGAAGAGTCCGTCTAACGCAGATTCGGGGATTGACGACTTCATGAGTGAAATCTTAAATGATCCTGCTGATTCAATCAAACGTGAGGATTCGAGCTCTAGTGCCACTGGACTGGGGTCAAAACGTCTGATGAACATAAATACTGGTGATAACGGGGGAAGCTCCAGAAAAAGAGCACGTAGGTAAGGGCATAGAAATACATTCGCTAATAGAGAAATCGAGTTATGAATTTATGTAGCACTTATGTACTATAATGTCAAGCTCGAGAGAACTTGAATGCAAAATCATCATCATCATCATCATCGTCACTCTCCTCAGCCGGTGCTCTCACGGGGACTTTTGAACTGGCCAGAAACGAAAAGGTCGTCTCATCATTCTCCTCATCTTCATCATCCTCTGCAACAAATAATTGCGATGGCTGGTATCCTTTCACGCTATCCATTTCTTGTGCAAAGTCCACACGGATTTTCTCTGCTATGGGCTCTTTCGGAGCTGCTGGCATGTCGGAGAAATGAATCTCGTTATTGTCATCTTCCAACTCAAGAAATTTCCTAGTAAAACTGTGAGTCAGTGGGCCGTTCTTCTTGAACTTCTTAAAGTTCTTGCGTCCCTTATACAAAGCAATAGACACCAGAGGCACCGACTCTTTTCTTCTACTCAAGTCAATTTCTTCAACAACCACAAGTTTTTCGAACTGCGATCCAATATCATCGAATTCGAAGTCCTTTCTGGCTTCAACATCAGCTTGCTTCTTGGTCGAAAGAACAGCATCGGCAAGAGATACCCGAGGAACAATCCACTTTGCTTCTTTCTTTTGCTTTTTAGGGATCGGTTCTATATTCTCTGTTCCTGCTTCAATTTCTGCTTTTCTTTGCTCACGGTCATCTTGTATGCTGATACTTTGCTCGACTTCAACAGAGGTCTCTCCATGTAATGGTTCGGTCACAGGTTCAACAGATTGTTCCTTATGTGAGCTTTTAAAGTGTTTTTTTTGAGTAGCCTTCACCTCATGTACCTCTAAAACATCTTCAGGATTCTGCTCCTGAAGTTCCGAAACTTTTGATTGTTCTGAACTTTCAGCGACGTTTGAATTTTCCCTACGTGACAGCTGGGATTTCTCTAGTTCTTTTTCATTCTCACCAGAATTTACCGCCAAATTCAAAGAGTCAGCGGCTGGCTGACTAGAAACTTGGCTGAACAGAAAGAAATCTGTATCATTAACACGCTCGACCCTACGTCGTTTTCTTCGCTGGGTCAACCTTAAACTGTCTGGTTCCTCTTTCACTGTGGGCTCAGGGAATAGATCAGCTGATGTAGATACTTTAAGGTTCACAATATCGACGTCCACGACTGCCCTCCAGAGGTCAGAAGTGTTATTTGCCCTAACCTTGAAAGGGACAGTTGAAGGCTCATCTATACATGTAAAAAGATAGACACAGCTCAAGCCGAACATACTCAAAGCTTCTCGTGTAAGTTTCTTTACATCTATAATAGCCACACTGGCACATCCTAGACACTCTAGCCAGCTTTGTAACCGGCGTACGTGTTTCAGAGGTGTGCCTTCGTAGTATATGAGGCAGTGAGTACCAGCCAAAAGCAAACGACGCAAGTGATTTGGGAAAGCAAAGTCGCCTTCTGTACCTGCTAACAAGAGATCTTTTTGTGGGCTTAACCATGTTGCAACGTTGTCAGGTGCATTCTCAAGTACTTCGATCCATTTCGTAGAAACTACTGGTATTCCACACAGAACAGCGATCTGGAGGTTGTAATCAACAAAATCAGACATGGTGATGTAATGAGTGGCGATTAAAGGGTCTGTGACAGTACGCAAATCCAAGCCTTCAGAGTGAAGATCTCGAATAATACCCGGAAGTGGACTGGGCTGAATCTGACCCTCGTACTGGATTCTTTTGGAGAAAACAAGCAACTGGACAGGCTCCCACACTAAGTGGAGTTGGATTCTATCTGATTTGTTAGCATTGACCTTCAATACAAGCTTATCGGCGTCAAAAGTCTGCGAGATAGGATGTGCTTCTTTCTGCGGTAATTTATACACCACATCGTTGACGGTGGTGGTGCAAATGGAGTCAAAGCGGATAGTAAGCTTAGTCTTGTCGAGAACTTCAACTTCGCTTGGCCCTGTGGTGATGGTGATGTACTTTTTGGGTACTTTTAAGTCGCCAATGTGAAGACTGACACCATCAGACTTGTAATCGTGGCTTCGTCCCACGTTTAGCAGTGAATTGGCTCGAAGCACCCTTGTAGAATCTGAATGTTAGTGAAAGGGTTGAAAATCTCCTAGATTTGAAAGGTCATACCTTCGCCATTGTATTTTAACGTTAGAATCCACATGTGGAGTGGTCGTATGAGAGATACGCGAGTCCGACATAATATGGAGTAGGTGATGAATGAAAGTAAGTTGGGTCAATGGCTGACCAAGAATGTAAATGAAGAAACTTGAGAGAAAGGGAGCTTGTGAGACACTGCTATGTTAAGAGTATTTATTTATTCATGTATCTTTTTCTCGAGAGTGTTTTTAGAGGTTCTGGGTTATATTCGGTGAGTTGAATTGGCTGCGAAACCTATCTCCATTGAGAAGTAAATATTCGCAAAGATAATTACTAGCAAATTCTCAAATCGTATATTGTACAATGCTGTCTATGGCTTACTAACACCCTTGCTCTTCTTGGTCTTCTTCAACTTTCTCAACTCTCCACCAAGTGCCTTGGCGACACTTTGCTCATCACCCAACTCCAACAATGCCTTGGTGTAAATGTCCTCGGAGTCTTCTTCTTCCTCAGCGTCTGGAGCGTTTTCAAGAACATCAGCATCGCTGTAGATCTTGTCAGTGTAGAAAAGTGGCAACACTGGCGACTCGGAGGTCTTGACACCCACAGTGACAAGCAGATCCTGGTCAAAGGTCTTCAACACATCGTGCAAGTTGGAAAGCAATTCAGGCTCTGACAACTTTGACAAGTTTCCGATCTTGATGGTGATACTGGTGCCAACAGGAGGTAAGAATGCAGTAGACGACAACACCTTGTTGATCTGATTACCGAGAGTCACAAGCGACAACTCTTTAGGAGCTTTGGTGCTGGCAACTCTGACGTTGACTGGGAACTTCTCGATTTTGTTCAAGTAGAAGGTCTTACCGAGAACCAGAGGCATGGAGCTCAAAAGTGCATCGTCCACGACGAACAAGTCGTACTCACTGTACAACTCACGACGCTTTTCAAATGTCTGGTAGATAGTCTTCAACTGGGTTAATGTGAGGATCTTCTTCAACGTAGGGATGTCTGCCTGTTCGACCTCCTCCAATTGTTCATTGCTGGTGATGAAATGGTCTCTGAGGAACAAGCACGTCTTCAATTCCTCGTTCTCTCTATAGAAAGGCTTGGTCAATTCGATGAGTTTGGGCTTGAACTCAGGCTTCTTGGAGAAGTACTTCTTGGTTTGGAATTGCAAGAACAAGTCTCCGGACTCTTCGACGGTATCGTCGTCCTCATCGAACAACTCCGACTTATCGGTTTTGGGGCTCTCACTCTGACGCTCCAAGAACTTCTTCAACTCACTGAGTGCCTTGGATGCTTGTTTCTTTGACACATAGCCATACTCTTTGCCGGTGGACTCTGGAGCTTTGGCTGAAGATTTGACTGGAGACTTGGCTGGAGACTTAGCTGGAGCCTTTGTCTTCTTTGTTTTGGCAGGAGATGCAGCAGGAGATGCGGAAACGGCCTTTTTAGTCTTGGCTGGGGTTTTGGGGCTGGCAGCCGACTTCGTTTTTTTGGCCATGGCTAACTTTTTTATAAAATTGGTAACTATGCGATCTCATCGCTCGAAAAAATTCCCACTCATGATGAGGGAGTGCACAGTGAATAGTCCAGAGATTTAGAACCTCTGGAGGTTATCGGCCATTTTTGGCTACTTTTCGTTTCTTAATTCTTTCTTTCTATAGATGGTTTCCGCTATAAAATTGTAGCTGTCTAGGCTATTGTGGCGGCATGGCCGTTTTGGGAAGTGGCGGAGTGTAGCCCTTTTTCTGATTCTTCACACTATCCACCACTATAGCTGGCACTCCGCTGTGAATGTCTTCAAAAAGCACCTCAGGCCCATTAGAAATGTCTACAAAGCCCAGAGTATCTTCTTCTTCGTTTTCATCGTCGTCGCTGGCCTCCACATTGAATCTTTTGAGAGTAGAACTTTCGAAACCTCCAAAGCGGTCCCATAGAAGATGGGAAAGCTCTTCTGGAGAGTAGACGGCCTTCTTGTTGGGGCCCTCCTCTTCCTTACCGTAGTCAGACCACTCCGTATGGGGCGAAAGTGGAGGCAGAATGAGAAATCTTCGTGTACCTTCCTCCAGAGGAAGCTCAAGATACGTTGAATCACCCTTTTCGGATTGCAATAGCCACAGGTGGTCCTCCAAGATCTCCAGCCTGTTGTCTTTGATGCTATAGGAGATTGTCACTTTATCCTTGAGATTTTGCGATAAGAAATCTTGAACATGAAGAGCCACCAGACTTGATGCACAGATGATGATGTATCTAGCGAATTTGGGTAGAAAGACCAACTCCACGTTGAAGTTGCGAGAAACCAAGAGATCGGCGAGAATCTGTGGATCCGCGAGGAGCGATTGATCGAGTTTGGTAAGTATTAGCGAGTTTGTAGGTTCTCGAGTCATGTTTCTTTGAAGTCGGAGTAAGTGATTAATTTAGAGACAAGGCCTGCATGGTTTGATAAGGCCCACCCAAACATGGATTTGGAGCATTCTGGGAAGATACGTTAAAGCAGATTCTGATTATGATCCAAAAAGTTTATTGGGAACCAGAATTTTGCAACTTATGTTCAATTGCTTCATCGTCTTTTTTTTTGTTTTTCTTGTTTTTCTTTGTCTCCGTATTTTGAAAATTGTAGACTACAGCCACAATTTAAATAGATTCTCGTACAATGTTAAGGTGATACTCGTAGAATTGAATGTGCCACGAGCAAAAGCTACTAAGCAGGATAAATACATTTTTAATGTTATCAGGTCAAGCAAAACTGCGGCCAAAGGTGGGAAAGATTCGAACGAGTACACTAATGTTCAACAATAATCTTGTAATCTAAAGGCTGTATGAGACAAATTATCTGGGTCGAGGTTTCCATATCTATGCAAAATAAAAATTGCTCCCAAATATGGCTGCAGGATGGAGAGCCATAGCTGATACTTAGCTTCAGAAGACAACGTATTGAGAATTTGATCAAGTGGCCCTCTGAATATTAGTCGAGGGTAGTTTGCAACGTAGAAATCGAATTTTTCGACCGCAAATACCATTGTGTAAAGTTCCTTGTCGGTGATGGGCCAGCTTTTCTAAAAGTTCCTGAGCTTCCTCAGACCATTATTGACGGGGAGTCACTGGCCATCGAACTTCTGCCAAAGCGCAGCACCAGAATAGGAATTAGTGGTGGTAACCTTCATTCGCGCAGTTATCGACGGATAGATGGTAAGATAGTCGGACGGTAAAAGTAATACCTCAGTTAGTCATTGTATAGAGTTTCTAGATAAGTTACCTTATGTAATCGTAAGTAGGAACTAGGGTTTCGGCACTAAAAATCCGTTCATACTTCCTTTATTTAGAAAGCCAGTTTAAAACAAGCTTTTGTTGTTGTTTTCTCAATTAGCTTCGGTTCAAGATAAGTTTCAGACTTGA
>Ga0160505_100413_pt1 | contig 25245 bp, 15 predicted proteins | sample DIDeMG_FD_108225 | JGI IMG/M metagenome (GOLD analysis project Ga0160505, IMG submission 108225) | Enriched chicken feces microbial communities from UW Madison campus, WI, USA - DID2874_E49_Stillage MG | ecosystem: Host-associated > Birds > Digestive system > Large intestine > Fecal ... | reverse complement strand
CGGTAAGAAGTTGGAGGACTCTCCAAAGTTCGTCAAGTCCGGTGACGCTGCTATCGTCAAGATGGTCCCAACCAAGCCAATGTGTGTTGAGGCTTTCACTGACTACCCACCATTGGGTAGATTCGCTGTCAGAGACATGAGACAGACTGTTGCTGTCGGTGTCATCAAGGCTGTCGAGAAGTCTGACAAGGCCGGTAAGGTTACCAAGGCTGCTCAGAAGGCTGCCAAGAAGTAAGCTCCTGAGTTTTCTTCATGTAACTTTACACCTATAGGATAGTTTAAATATAATCTTTTATGAAAGCTGTCGACGATAATTCCTGTTGTAGAAGTAGTTTTTTCATACATGATGCTTTTCTATTTTTCTTCGTTAGATCGTTAGGTCGGACTCCAAATAGGCTCTATTCAATCGATAGTTCTCCGTCTGAGCGACGAGTACTCCGACAAGTACCAGACTAATCAATACAGTAATATAACACAATCAAGGCAAATCAGACAGAAGATGAATATCGACTGGATAAGATGCTAGCGTGGCGAACAAGTTACTATCATAGTTTTCAAAGGTCATTAAGGGTTTCAAGCCTTACATTCGATGTTGGGACAGCCTGTGTTCTCAAATCGAGGGTCTCAATCGTTAAGGCAAAAAATCAAAGAAATGCCGATCATGAACTTACAGAGAACTTGAGTTGTTCGAGAAAGTAACAATGTCCTTGTTTTATTGGCTCATGTTGGTCTTTCCTAGTTTTCTAAAATGCAGAGTAGATCCAATGATCAAAAGCATAGGCCTGAAACACAATGGGTAAACTCTTCCTCATACAGTAAGTTGCGTCACCGAACATTCTCGGAGGTAGTTAAGTTTCCAATTATATTCGACTCCTACTGAGAAAGTACACTACATATGAAATGAAAACATAACATCCTTACAAAGTACAGCACAATCCAATCTTTGAAATTGGCTCATGCGGATTGAATAATCACTTTTTTGCAACTGGCTGTGCTTGATCAGCTTTACGGTGTTGCTAGTAATCGCAAGGTGCTTCACATCTGAGCGTAACAGCCTTTGTCATCAGTTCTCATATATTTGTTACGTCTTTGAATATTAACTAATCTTCTTCTTATTCTGCTTCGGAAGTGTCTATAATTCTGTCCCAATCCTCCATATCTTCATCGGACACGTATTAGCCTTGCAATTACCAAACCCACATGACAGGTCAACATTACGTTATATACAGGATACAACCATCACAAGTTCTTCAAGAAATCACATCGGAAACGGAAGATGGCTACTGTTCAAGATAGGGGTGTCGCCCTTTTCGACGGTGAAAGAGACTACAACCATGCAACCGACAACACATACAAGGACTTGCGTGCCCAGGCTGAGAAGTTGTACAGCAAGAGAAGTCAACTCTCCAGTCAGTCTCAACAAGCGTACCAAAGAGGTGACAAACAGAGAGCCAAGGAGCTTAGCGACGAGCTGAAGAGAGTTTTGAACGAAGCAGAAAATTACAACAAGCAGGCCGCAGAATATGTGTTCAGAGAGAACAATGCAGACTCTGCTGAGGATGAAATTGACTTGCATGGTTTGTATGTCAAAGAAGCTGAATGGATTTTGAAGAGACGTATCTCTGAATGTTTGCGTACCAACCAATCTCACTTGAAGGTGATTGTGGGTAAAGGGTTGCACTCGCAGAACGGAATTGCCAAGTTGAAACCAGCTGTTGACCAATTGTGTGATGAGTCCGGCTTGAAGCACTATATCGACAACAAGAATTCTGGTGTTTTGGTGATTGACTTTACGAATTCTTCTGGTAATCAGATCCCATCTCACTGGGAGCAGCCATCTTATGGCAACAACATGCAACCACAGTACCAACAACAACATGGCAGCAACCAGCAGTATGGTAACAACAACCAGAACATCAACACTGGCAACCTGCTTGTTGACACCCTTATTAAGATTGTTTGCTCTTGTCTCAAGTGAGGAATTGTCACTTCGTGGAACTATCCAACGTGAATATCGACGACAATTCACACTTTATATTCGTACAATGTATTACTGTAACTGATAACACACTTATTTCATACAATGTAGTCGCAACTCTCCCTAATATGTCATGTGGTTCTTGGGTTTTAGTTTCTCGAAGTACATTGCTTTATCTGCTATCTGCCAATTTATATGACACACTGACCATAATTCGTGTCCTACTATTTAACCAAGTACCTCTTAGAAACCTCGATGCTATTAAATACTTACTAAAATATCGATCGACAAAACAATTGAACGAGACCCGATTCTAAATTATCTAACATGCACATCCCCCGGCGTCATTATCCAAGTGGATGTTGATTGCATCATTGTAATCGTCATTGATGTCATTTCTGGCACCCTCGTTCAACTCTTCCTGTTGCAACGCCATCTTGGCGATCACTTCAAAGGCGGTTTCCACATTGATTGAGTCCTTAGCACTAGTCTCGAAAACAGGATAGTGCAGGCCACCCAATTGGTTGTTGGTAATGTTGAGCAACTTCTTCGACAAGGACGGGATCTTCTTGCTTTCATCCACATCAATCTTATTCCCTATTATAATGAATGGGAAGTTCTGTGGGTTCAGCACATTCAGTTGGATTAAAAACTCGTCTTTCCACAGTGCCAAGTTGTTCAACGACTTCTCATTAGTAACGTCGTAACACAATACACAACAATCTGCACCTCTGTAGAACGCAACTCCTAAGCTCTGGAATCGTTCTTGACCTGCGGTGTCCCAAATTTGCAACGATACTGTCTTGTTGTCGATGACCAAGTCCTTAGTCAAAAAGTCGGCTCCGATAGTGGCCTTGTACTGGTGCGAGAACTTGTTATTAACAAATTGCTGCATAAGAGATGTCTTACCGACACCCGAGTCGCCTAAGATGATGACCTTCAATAATGTCTTGTTTCGTGTGGACATGAAGGATAAGCAATACAGGCGGGAGGGCCCCGAGGAGTGTATTTGATAAGGTTGGTTCTGAGGTGTACAGGTGTTTTTTAGTTGGGGTATCTGACCTCAATAAAGCAATGGGTGTCTGTCAGTGTCGAAAAATGAGTATGAGAGATCTCTATTGGATTTTATGAGCTGGGCCACCTTTATTTTTGTTATTATCACTTATTTTAAATAATGTTTTGTCTTTGTCGTCCGAAAAGTTTAGTGGTGTAGATTACTTTGTTTACTCCTCATAATTTTTACTAGATTGAGATTGGAAGGTCACAATCTTCAATGCCCATTGAGGGTTTCCAGAGAATATAGATAACCTGTTTCAATGAGCTATATTTTCCTCTATAACAGCACTATAAGCTAAATGGCAACTTGGTACACATCGGAGACGCCACATCTGTGTCTTATCTTTAGGGTTGACAACCTAGTTATATTGCTAGACTGAAGTGCGAGTAACACAGCGTGAAGTGGTTATCAATGGGCCATTTTTACCTTGTGTTTTTTTTTTTTCAAATTTGGGTTCAGGCACAATAATGTAACCAGAACTTTGTACTAATAATCCTGCCTAATCTGGTTAGCGATGATAATCTCTACGATGCGAATTTACATTTCCCCGACAATGCTCTCATATCATTAATGAATAAAGTCTTGTTATGTTCACTTTTCTATCAGGATTTCCAAACCATTACTTGCAATTGAATTGCAGACTTTGTTTTGTCCAAAAACAGCAAGTGTACATCCAGGAGTTCCCTATGTCATAGCAAAGCAATCGGGCACATTACGTGCTATGCCATTATGCAGGCTAGTAATTAAAAGTATAAATATCCACGGGCGTCCATCAATAAGCCAGTCTTTATATTATTAAAAATGTCCAATCTCACTACTTCTATTCAATTAACCTCCGCATCAAAATACAAACTTAATAACGGACTTCACATTCCTGTGGCAGCTTTCGGAATCTACGCAGTTCCTCCCAATCAGACCTATGACCTAGTGTACGAAGCTTTAGTTCAGGGTTATCGCCACATTGACTCTGCGGTGTACTACCGCAACGAAGAGGAGGCGGCCTCTGCAATTGCTGCGTTCTTGAAGGACCACCCAGATGTGTCCAGACGTGACATTTGGTTCACCACCAAGATTACTAATGAACTGCATGGTTATGAATTGACCAGAAAGGAAGTTGGTGAAATCGCCTCCAGAGTCAAAAAGCATATTGAGTATGTGGATATGGTGTTATTGCACTCTCCAAAGACCTCAAAGGAGAAGCGTTTAGGGTCTTGGAAGGCATTGCAAGAGTTGGTGTGTGACCCAGGTAATGATCTCTTGCAGATCCATACTATTGGCGTGTCCAATTTCGGAATTAAACATCTTGAGGAGATTTTTAACTGGGATGGTCTTATTGTGCACCCAGCTGTCGACCAATTGGAGTTGCACCCATGGTTGCCACAATTGAAGTTGAGAGAATATTTGGTGTCGAAGGGAGTTTTGGTTGAAGCCTACTCCCCATTAACTCAAGGGGCCAAGCTCAATGATCCCGAATTATTGGAGTTGGAATATAAGTACAAGATTCCAAAGGCAGAAATCTTGCTTAAATGGTCTTATCTTCAAGGCTTTATCGTATTGGCTAAAACTGTCCACAAGGACAGAATCAAGCAGAACTTCGATGTATTGCCTACCCCCGTGGCTTCTGATAACGTCTTGGATGACGATGTTCATCTGGGTAAAGTCGATTTAGACATTAACATTTTGCACGCTTTGGACAAGCCAGATTCTCATGAAGTGATTACTTGGGGACATCAGGACCCTACTTTATATGAAGACGAGTAGAGTTGTTAAAAACTCAGTTCCGTCCTGGTTCTGTTCTTGGCTGTAAAATAATAGAAAAATGAACGAGAGAAAATATACGTTTGAGTGATCTTTTTAACAGGATTTCCTAAATTCTTCCCTCATTAACGAACAAGTATTTACTAAGCAATTTATTTTTCTTGATTAGTCTTATTCAATACTCCCGCCCCAGTGCCATCACTCCCAACCCAATTGTTCCTCCATAGTAGAATATGCCGTTACTAAAGACATTCTCATTCTCATTACTAAATATTATAAAGTTTGTGACATATCACATACGCTGGTTCCAGGCATCCGTAAAAATGTGACCCGACAAACCCCAAGATGCCACATCTTTTTTCTTATGTGTCTGTCATGGCATTATCTCCTATCTAGAACATGCAGGGCCCTTAGTAGGTATAAATTGCTATTCCATTCTCGCTTACTCCACACTACTCGATATTTTCAATTTCCACTCTAACACAATGGCTCCAAAAACTGCAATCATTACTTATTCTCTTTACCACCACATCCACAAGTTGGCATTGGCTCAGCAAAAAGGTATCATTGGTGCTGGAGGAGTAGCTGATATTTTCAAGGTGGAGGAGACTTTGCCAGAGTCCTTGGTGAAGAAATTGGGAGGAATTGAGAGGCCAGAAGTTCCTGTGGCCTCTGTTGATACTTTGAAGGAGTATGATTCTTTCTTGTTTGGAATTCCTACTAGATATGGAAACTTCCCCACTCAATTCAAGAACTTCTGGGACCAAACCGGTGCTTTGTGGGCTCAGGGTGCTTTGAGAGGAAAGCCTGCCGGTGTGTTCGTTAGTACCGGTACTTTGGGTGGAGGTCAAGAGACCACTGTCATTAGCACATTGTCTACGTTGGCTCACCACGGAATTGTCTACGTTCCATTGGGTTATGCTCATCCAGGTCAAGCTGATAACAGTCAAGTCCATGGTGGATCTCCTTGGGGAGCAGGAACATTTGCTGGAGGCGATGGAAAGAGGGAGGTGACTCCTTTGGAGTTAGAGATTGCCGAAACTCAGGGTAAGACATTCTACGAGATCATCAAGAAGTTTTAAAAGCTCTGTTTTAGAAATCTCTGCGAGATATCAATACCAACACTATTATTATTTTTAGATCAATGAACATTAGATCATTACAAAACAGAATATATTAGGCTTCGTAACTGTGTCCCAAATAACAATAGTGTTCATAATTTATGTGTTTCGCACGACCGGTCAACTGAAAATCAACATTTTGATGGTACCAATAGACGCTGGAACCATGTCAAAGCCACAAAAGCCTGTGAGGCAGGACTATATTGCCAAGGTTCGTTACATCAATAACTTGCCTCCACCACCTTTGCACCCCAAATTTCTCAAGTACAATGTGAGTGAGCAAACTACACCACACGAAGAAAATGAGAATCTTATGAGTTCGCTTTTCAGAAAGGAAAACTTTCTCCTGTTCATTGGCCAGGTGGACGAAGAATATGGAATGCCTATCAACCCACTTCAGAGCCGTGGTTTCTTGGACGGTTCCAACGAAAAGGCCATCTTTGCTAACAACGCTGTGCCTTTACATCCAAAAGACAAAGTTCTTATGAGAGACGCAGGTATCGGCAATATCAACAAGTCTGAGCCAGGTGTTTCCTTCTTGAGAAGAACTGAGTACATTGCTGAACGACTGGCCACAAGTCGAAGTGAAGACAGAGCGGCCTCCGCTACCAGAAAGGAGGAGCAAGAGCAAATTGATCCAGAAGCTCAGTTGCAGGCTGTGGAACAGAGTTTTGACCGTGCACAAGTTTCGTTGAATGAGATAACAAAATTGAGACACCCACGTAAGAAGCAATTGCGTGCGGTTGCTGCCTGGCCACTTTTGCCAGACACTTCAATGATGGACACCAAGTTTTTGTCTGTCAAGTTTACTGGATCTGCATCATTGAACAGAGAATTGCAAACTTTGAAGCGAAAGGAGGGATCGTCTTATGACGAGGAATTCCAGAGGAAATCGTTATTGACGGCTATCTACAAGCCAATTACTTCTGAGGATGGTGAGTGGGTGAGTTTCTACCACATGAAAGACAAGAAGGGCGTGGAAGACTTAGCCGAAAAGTTGACCTCTACGGAAAAAGAGCAACCGGTTAACTTATTAGATGATGAGGATCAAGACTTGGAAGTTTTCAGATTCAAGCACTTCAAGAACTTCGACATGCAATACCAGAGGTTCAGTAAACCTCTCGAGGAGCTTGCATTGAAATTTGTTTCCGAAGAGCCGGGCTCAAAGAAACGTAAAGCTGCATACTACTATCCTATTTCGGGACGTGTGGAGTTGAAAAAGCACAGAGCATCTACAAATACAGAAATCAACAGGTTCTTGAACGAAAGCACCACAGATGTCCTCAATTTCAAGGTACGTGAACCAAACACTAATGAGTTGAAAAGGATGGACAATATTCGCTCTGAGTATGATCCAATGGAGTATGAAGGAGAAGACGAGGAGGACGACGAGGAAGATGCCGAATTCGCTGGCAATGACAACGGGGAGGAAGACATTGCAGCAGAGTTTGATAGAGCCACCGAGGCTGAGAGTAGTTAGATGTAATAAAGTTAAAAATTGACAGAGAAAGTACAAAATAACTCACTTTAGTTTGAATCACTGATTTGTAGTAGAGAATAGAGGTGGTGATTCTGTATGAAAGAACTTAGCAAATTACACAGTTAGGCCTTCTCTTGCTTTTCTTCCCTTTAGTCTTTTCGTTCGACTCGATGGTGTCTTGAGAAACGCCTTGCGAGAAAGGTCCGACTGCTGCCTCTGAACCTGTTTTACCTTGCTTCTTGGGTGTCTTTTTAGTATCGTAGTTTCTCTGTAACCTTTTAGCATACTCTGAGTCTTCTTGCTCCTGTAGCCGTTGTAATAATTTCATATCATCTTCCTCGTCTGCTTCAACATGAAAGTCGCTGTTGTCGAGAATTGGAAGAAACTCCCCCGTAAAAAAGATATCGTCCCCTCCAGATGCAGAGTTGAGAGACTGCCAGACGTACTTGTTGGACTTTAAAAACACAGTGTCTGTGATAAGCAAATAGAACCCATGATCGTTGGCCTTATACAAGGTGGAAAAGTGGTTATTACGGAAGAAAACAGCCACCAGATCTTCTTTTACCTCGCTGTCTAATTTCTGAAGTCCATAAGCCGTCAATTGGGTACTATTGTCCTCAAGCCAGGACCGCACATCGTGCTTGGCTTCAGCATCACCCTCAGACGCACTTCCAAGCAAATAATCGTGTATGCCATCAAAGGTCTGCAATTCCCGGAATACTCGGTCAGCAGGCGACTCTATACAAGGTTCCCAGCGCCATGCATGGACAAAATTCAAATCGAAGACGGAGAAGATCTGAGACGCGAAATCACTAGGAAATCTTCCAGTATACAAATTGGGATTCACGTCTAATCCCGTATGTAATAGAGGAAGGTTCTCCAATAAGGTATTGATTACCTCCGAATCCACATTGGTCAAGTCAAGTAGCAAATCACCCAAACAGCCTAAAATATCCGCCAACAGCACACGATCACCCACGTTTTTCTTCAAGAGCGAACGTAACTTGGATGTGTCTTGTCTCTTTTTCTTGAAAGCTCCTCCACTACTACTTCCCTCTATTGGAGCATTATCAGCTGGGGCAGAAGAGTCGTCGATCACAACATTGAAATCTCGTGTTGAATCCTCTAAGTCCCAAGTTCGAGCTTCAATGTCAGATCTGAGTAATAAGGTATTGACCAACGCAAGCAATGGACACGGCCCATTCTCCTCTTGAAGCAAAATCGGTGTCAGCTGCTCGTACTGAGACCATCTGATAGTCTTGACAGGAAATTCCACTTCAGACATTTTTAAGCACATTTATAGTATGTTATCCAATTGCAGCTCAAGAAAAGATGAAGAATTGGCTTTCAATACTTTGACTGTGCCTCCAAGATTCACATATTTCTTAATATTACAAGTATATGGGGTAGTACTGTATGCAAGAAGGCGGAGCTAATCCTGACGGTCCGGATCGGTTGATTTGGATCAGTAAGAAAGTGGAAATCAATTGGGGCTGAACAAAATGTAAAATTAATGAAGTTATGATACTACATGACTTATTCGAACTCCAATGCAGACTTCAAATCGGATGATTGCTATCAATTTCATTCTACAAACTCCAAACGTGGACTCTATCCAAGATACATATACTCACAGTAAATACAGCACTTTAGCATGGCTCAGATGCAAATGGCAGGTGTTCGATTAAAAGTTTCTGTTGATAATGAAAACAACTAAGGTTGCGAGCGCACTAACGGCAAGTACAATGACTGCATTACATTGCAGTTCCTCCCACTTGACGAAATTGGCACCATCAACATCGAAGTTACCTCTCTTTGCAATGTTCACATTGATCTCCTGTGCCTGCTTCACCACACCAGCTGGAATAGCATCCTTGGATGGATACATGACCTCACAGAATTGCTCAATCTCACCCAACTTGATTCCAATCTTCAAATAGTTAGGGTCTCTGACATCGGACTTTTGGTTTATCACTCTGACATATTTGCGGAAGATTTTTACAACATCAGGTAACGTTCTGGAATTAAGAATCAAGTTGCATGTAGTACCCTTTCTGATTTTGACGTTCCTGTCCAACACCTTCTCGTTGTTGTAAATCTCCGCCAAAGTTGCAATGGCCATAACTTGAGGAATAGCGCAGAAGTTGAAACTCGTGGCCTCTCTGATCAAAGATAAATACGTCAACACATCAGTAACATGTCCCAAAGCATTCAAAACAAGATCGTTGATACACTCCACGCCTTTGCCTCTGTCTTCTGGTTTGTTGTGGAAGTTTGATAACAGGTCAGTGTACTTGGACCAAATTTCACGAGGATAGAAGGATCTGCCATCCTCCAAGTCCTCATAGTAATCTCTAATAATGTTAGTCTTTTGCAAGAATAACCCCATAGATTCAGATAATCTGTAGTTGTCTGCTTGAACCTCGGTGTCTGCAAAGTTAGCCAAAACCATAAGGTCACTCAATCCTTCACCAACAAGGCCAGCAACGTAGTGACAGTACAAATCGTAGTCCTTCACAGTGGCAACGCCATCTCTGTTAAAGTTATCGTCCAAGATGTAATCGGCCATTCCGTTTCCCATCTCAAGGGTTATTCTCTTGACAATGTCCTGGTACAGTGGTTTCAACTTGTGATATTCAGTCAAGACATTATTGAATTCAACTAGAACAATTCTGTCCTTTTCAGTAGGAGAATTTCCATCGAAAGTCCAATCTTTCGAGTTCAATTTTTCGTGGAACCCTCTCAATAATGGAACTTTGATTTTTGGATCGATAGTCATGTCATCTTCTACGGTATCCAACGCTCTCAAAACCAAGTAGAAGATCATCACGGCATCTCTCAATTCAGGGTGTAATTCCTTGATGACCGAAGCAAAAGAACGCGAAGTAATGTTCAAGTACTCGTAACATTTTCTCAAAGACTCTGGCGATTTGGAAAGGTCAAAAGGGTACAATGATTTCTTGAAGCCGAAGAACTGGATGGCCGCACGAAGCTCAGTGGGATGTGCAAGAAGTTGAAGTAATTTACCCATTGTTTAGATGGCTGAGTTGGATGCTGGTGTGAAGTTGTCGTATAGGGTACGACGGTAAGAACTGCTTCGAATTGGGTGTGACGGGGTGATCTTGAAGTCAGATAAAGTATCACCAATAAAATTTCACAGCTTGAATAGACCTCGAGCCACAAATATCCAGGGTTCTTCGAATTTCAAAGAGGGAGTATAGAAAGAAGAACGTGAAGAATCCTGATCTCCAGTAGATGGCCGCGCAGCAGTTTTATTATATTACTACATACTGCATCTAATCCCTACCGACTACCCTAAACGAACCATGTTGTACGACACCGTATTCACACATTCACTTTACCACTTCTAAGTTAGGCATCTATTGTATTGTGTAGATTTCTGAAAGTCCTGCCGCCAACGAGCGAGGATCTAGAAATGTATATTTTTCTTACGCTCATCAGGGCTGTTTCTTTCAACCATCTACTGTTTTCCTCCTGTATTACATCTCTGGAGTTTCTGAATTTCTTGACTTATTTTCCTGTTTCAATCTTTTCGAACCATCTTCTAGCAGCTTTAATGTTCTCTAAGATGACTAAATCTTCATGGCTGCTAATGAAATTCTGTTGGGTCTCCTTTTCCTTAAGAACAATCATAATAAAAAGATTATCGGTGAGTATGTCAATGTAGAAGTGCGAGCCGTTGGAGCCACGAATCACGAGGTTGTGGAAGTTTGTTCTAAGCTTTGAAATCGATTGTTTGTATGTTTTAATGATATTGGAAATCTTCTCAAATCGCTTTGGATCCAAGACCTCTGTCAGACCATTAGCTTGATTGCCATTCTGATGCTGCATCTGATACTGGATTGAAGCTGTGGACGATATCACCAAGAAAGTAGTCTTCTCAAATAAAATAATCTCCTCAGCATCGAGAACCTGGTTAAACTTCAACAAGTTGCTGTTGAACAAGTTCATATTAGGGATGAGAGAGCAAACAATCAGCGACCAAGCTTTGTATAAGGACTCGTCCCAGATGGAAGTGGGGAACCCAACAAGCTTAAATTGAAATGGATTGGAGATCTTCTGCAACTTCTCCATCATGATCACAAAAAGCTCCTCTCTCTTGTCGATTTGCACAAGATCCATTTTATGTAGTAAAACAAATATTTTTGCATCGGGACTGAACTTCTGCAAATTGGTAAGCGCCTTGACGAAAATCTCAATGTCTTTATTGATGGACTTGGATTCAACATCAAACACATGTATAAGAACCTGGACCATCTTGAATATATGGTCCTTTTGAGTGGTAAAGTAGTTCTCCATAAATACGTCTTGACCTCCACAATCCCACAAATTCAACGTCATGTTGCCCAAGAACCGTAAGTGTGAATGTTCGACGTCGATAGTAGCACCAAGACGACGGGTATCAAAGGCCGAGTAATTGGAAAAAATTATCGAGCGCATAGAAGACTTACCTGAGCCAGATCTGCCCATCAAAAGGAGCTTCTTTCTAGATGATTGGGACATGTTTGTGCTGACGGATGGTTGTGGGGTTTCTATTGCTTAGTGATAAGAGTTCCAGTTAAACATCCGTGCATCTTCCCAAGGATTGGGTCACGTGATTTACTCACGGCTAATGAAGTTTGTCGGTCGTGTGTTGTACAATTCTTTGTAGGGCGGTTACTTCGGTTACTGCGGATAATCGGCTAATGGCTCGGACGTTTGGTACGGAAAATTTCCGCTTTCATAAATTAGTGTGGGCCAAGATATGCCGGGCAGGAATCAAGAAAACTCACAATTCTATTTTACCCGCTCTATAAGACTTGACCTGTCAAGCCAAATCATTTGCTTGGCACCTACATATATCAATGCAGTATATCTTTGTCACTTCTTCAAGAATGTCAGACCTTTGGCAGACGTTATCTTAGCAGATCATGAATCTTAGATACCGTTTTCGCTAATAATTAAAGCTCTCACGTGAGATTCGGTGACTTATAGCCTCATGCGGCTTCTCATCTGCAGAATTTGCAACCACAGTAGAAATGTTATAAGATCCCAAGCAAAACTTTTTCTTGAAGCTGTGAAAAATTTCAATACTATGCTGTGGATAAAAGAGCCTCTCAGTAGACTTAAATGGGGTTTCATCCCTGTCAGAAGAATTGTGGATGAGGATCTCTCTGAAGAGGAAATTGCGGCCAGGGATGCCGCAGAAGATCTTCAAGAGGGTGCCAAAAAGGAAGAAGAAGAGGAGAATCAGCCACTTTTGGAATACCGCGATGAGGCACACCGTCCTTGGTACAAGTTTTTCGATGAGTACGAATACAGACTCAACTCCCATAACCGCAAGACTCACAAGTGGTACAAATGGTTTGACGAGAATGATACTCCAGCGGAGCGCAAGTTGATGTGGAAGATCGACATCTTATTGACTTTCTACGCCTTTATGGCTTATTGGGTTAAATATTTGGACCAGACTAATTTGAATAATGCCTATGTTGCAGGCCTCAAAACTGATATTGGAATGAAAGGCAATGACTTGGTGAACACGCAGGTTCTTTTCAGTGTTGGTAACATTGTCTTCCAGATCCCTTTTATGTACGTTTTGTACGGATTGCCATTGAATTACGTTTTGCCGATTTTGGATCTTTGTTGGTCTCTCTTGACAATTGGTGCTTCTAGAGTCCACAGTCTTCATCAATTGAAGGTCATCCGTTTTTTCATCGGAGCTTTTGAAGCACCTTCGTATTTGGCATATCAATATTTGTTCGGTTCATTTATTTTCAACCCAGCAATGATTGCCAGAAGATCCATGTTCTATTACTTCGGGCAGTACCTTGGAACTTTGACCTCGGGTTTGCTTTCTGGTGCCGTTGTCAGAAGATTTGAAGGTGTTGGAGGAATGGCTGCATGGAGATGGATTTTTATTATCGATGGCATTATCTCAGTTGTAGTTGGAATCATTGGTTTCTATATGCTTCCAGGAACTCCAACCGATTGTTACTCCATTTGGTTGACTGATGATGAGATCAGATTGTTGCGTAAAAAATTGAGACAGAATAATACTGCTGGTAGACCACAGGTCGATGTATTAAAATCTCTTTTTTCTTGGGCAACTTGGAAGCAGATCATTTTCTCCTGGGAAATTTACGTTTTGTCTTTCTGGAACTTACTCTGTTGGAACAACAGTAACGCATCTTCTGGTTCCTACATCTTGTGGCTTAAATCTCTTAACAGATACGGTGCTGGGAAGCTTCAAGATTATAGTGCTTTGACTCCAGGACTTGGTTTGTTGTGGTTGTTTGTCACATGTATGTATGCTGACTTGTTCCACCTGAGATGGCTGGCTATCTGGCTCTCTCAAGTATTCAACATCGCATGTAATGTCATTTTGGCTGTCTGGTACGTTCCCGAGAGACTTAAATGGTTTGCTTGGTGTTTGCAATACTTCGGTTGGGCCATGGCACCAGTGTTGTACTCTTGGCAAAACGATATTTGTCGTAGAGATGCCCAGAAGAGAGCTGTCATTTTGGTGTTCATGAACATGTTGGCTCAGGCCTCGACTGCATGGATGTCTGTCATTGTATGGAAGACTGTTGAGGCACCACGTTTCTTGAAGGGTTTTTCATGGACCGCATCCTGTGCATTTGCGTTGTGCGTCTGGACTCTTGTCGTTTTGTGGTTCTACAAGAGACAGGAAAGAAGCTATGCTAGAGAAAACGGAATTGTGTTGTACAATTCTAAGACTGATCCTGAACCAATTGATGTTCAGCGGGTTGAAGTTTCGGACGGAAAGGAATCATCAAACAACTCCTTGTAATGCCCGTCCTTCGAATGATGAAGGATTATTAAACACACTTTAATAAAAGTAATAGATTTTAATTTCATTAAGAAGATCACCGGCTATCGGAAAAGAAATTGAGTCGCCAAGGTGCGAACATGCTAATTAGTTCAAAAAGCTGTCAAAATTGCACATCAGATCTGTCAGAATTGCCATCAGTCCAATTATCGTACAAATTGCTACCTCTTTCGAAGCTTGAAGGTAAAAACAATTGTGGTAAAATATCGTTGGATACCCCTCTTCAATGATGTTCCGATCAGAACGCAGTCTTCTGCCTAATCATCCCCATTCTCCACGTTCCAATTCCCCTTTAGCGGGAGTGCATGTGTCGCATGGTTCCTGATTGCTCCACGTGTAGGAGAAGATCAGTAATAAAGATCTTTGTGCCTCGAACCTCATATATAAGAATGAATCTCCGGAGTACCAAATTGTCTCTGATAATTATTGTGATTTCTTTTCTCGAGAACTTTTCCTTTTATCATACCTTATGAAATGTTATTAGGGAAACTCTTTTTTGCAGCCATTTGGTCAATTGGTGTTGTTGCGCAGATAGTCGACAACATTGACTCCATTAGAACCCAAATTAGTGCCCGTGGCGTTCAGTATGGTTCAGTCATTGATGACGTTTTGAACTCATTGACCATTGATGAGCAAGATTTCATTTCTAAGCATTTACTTGCTTTACAAAATTTCAATGGAACATCTTGTGAAAAATGCCATAATAAGATCAAATACTCCCAGAATTTGATAAAGGAAGATGAAGGTAAGCATTATTTGGTTTCCTTGATGTTATATCAGTACTGTCTTTCCTTGAACAAGAACAAAGACTCTAGCTGTGATTTCGTTGATTTCTTTATAACTACCAACACCTACGATACAGGCCACAAGGTGACGGTGGACTCAGGTGACGGTGGAGCCTTCAACGGTGCTACCTCCCTCAACTTCTTTGACAATGACTTCGTTCAGATGATCAAGAATATCAACGTAACCTCTGATCTCTCTCTCAACTACTATTGTTACTACAAGGGTAAGTATTGCAAGTTGCCCAAGACCCCCGACATTTCGACCATTATTGATTTGGACTCTATGTGGCCAGCAAAGGATGAAAGGTATTATTCTGAACCAGAATATAACTCGTCTCTTGAGCTTTTTAATGTGTTGCACTTGTCGGATGTACACAACGAGCTTCGTTATCAAGTGGGTTCAGAAGCTAATTGTAGTAGCAGTCCTTGTTGCCTTCCAGAATCTTACAATCGGGATTTGACAAAATCCACATATAACTTTACGAACGTCTACAAGGATACGGGGGCTGGCAAAATTGAGTTGAACTTCTATCCCGATGCTCACTTTGAAAACGAGACGTACATTCCTGGGGAATACTACGATTTCCCATTATATCGGGGATGGAACTGGGCATGGACACCAGCTTCCACTTGGGGAAACTACAACTGTGATGTTCCTGAGGTCATGTTAAACCATACCTTCAAGTACATTGGAAGCACAAGTGAGCTGAACAACTACGAATTTGCCATTTTTACTGGTGACATAGTCGATCATGATGTGATACATTGTGATGCCAATGTCACCAGAGACGCAGAAGTTCGTACTTTCAAGATGATGAAGCAGTATTTTAACCAGATTCCTCTTTATCCAACTTTGGGAAATCATGACACCTTCCCCTACGGTCAATTAGCCCCACATTCTTTGTACAACAAGACTTTGAACGAGTCTATTTACCATTGGAATGAGGAATTAATGGCCGAGCTTTGGACTTCGAACGGCTGGCTCCCTGAATCCGACACAGACGAAATCACCAACCACTATGCCGCATTTGCAACCACTACCAAGAGAGGGCTCAAAGTTATTTCCTTGAACTCCAACTGTTACTACCAAAAAAACTTATACAACTACATAAATATGGAAGTTGAGGCAGACTTATTTGGTCAGTGGAAATTCTTGATTAATGAATTGGTCGAGAGTGAAAAAATTGGTCAACGTGTTTGGATCTTGGCTCACATCTCACCTGGAGACTATGACACTTTACCAATCCAATCGAACATCTTTGCCAAAATTGTTGAGAGGTTTTCGCCATACACCATTGCAAATATATTTTACGGTCACACTCATAAAGATCAATTCAAAGTGTTATACAACAATGATAAGGATCCAATCAACATGGCTTGGATTTCTCAAGCCATCACTCCATTGGGTCCAGCCAATCCCTCATGGAGATACTACCAAGTCCAAGATGAGTCCTTCAATGTGATCAATGCGTTTAATTACTTTTCTCCACTCAATGAGACTTGGGTTGGGGGTTCTGCAGAACCTCAATGGAAGTATGAATACAGTCCCAGGGACACATACGACCCGGACGGAGAGTGGCCAGCCACTTCTCCTTTGAACGCAACCTTCTGGGATAAGTTTGTCGTTCAAAAAATTAAAAATGAAACCGATATTGATTTTAACCAATTGTACACCAATTTGTTGTACAGACTTAACCCATATGTCCCAAGCTGTGACAATAAGACAAGTATCACAAGTGACTGTTATGTTAACAATTACTGCGATATCATTGGATTCAAAGTCGACGATTACAATAAGTGTGTTGCTTGATTCCTGTCGTTATGGGCCACAACTTTCAAAATTTATTATACTACAGAGTTTCTGCTTCTTATCGTTCAATTTGTTCTTCGTGCCATTGTCTTTAAAATACACAATTAAACAACGCGGGAGTAAATCGAACCACTTACCTATTTCCTGCCACACTTGTTATCATCATGCCCACAATTTTTATTTATGTATGATTCGGGGATCAAACGTGGTTCTCCTGAAGGTTATATCGAGAGCCACATTGAACCATGCAGTTCAATCTCCACAATTTGATGGTCCACAACTCTGATCCCTATCAAGTTACGAATTGGGATTAGTAAGCCTCCAATACTATAAAAGGTAGCGTAAATTCATGCCAGTTTCCCTTCAATCAATCTCTTCAGAGAAGATAAAAATTACAAAAGAAAACCTAAAATGGCCCCAGCTCCAGCTCCAGCATCAGCACCAATTGAGGAAAACATTGATAATGTTATTCGTAAATTGACAACCTTGAAGCCATTATCTTTTGGTAAGCGGGCTAACTCCAAGGTCATTGATGGCCCTCAGAAGGAGTGGATTGACAAGATTCCAAAGACAACTCGCGATAGATTGGAGAAGGCTGGTATTGATATTTCGAAGGGTTACCCAGCATTCCCCCCTGCAAATGAGATTCCACGTTTCTTGGATGAGGCATATGCTATCAGAAACAAGGAGTTTCCTTACGAGGAAAGAGCCTTGAAGGCCGACAAGGAGAAGAAAGCTCTCTTGGGTGCTGCGAAGGAAGTCCGTGACTTGACCAAGCACATTGGTACTGAGATTGTTGGATTACAATTGAAGGACTTGACCGAGCAACAGAAGGACGAATTGGCTCTCTTGGTTGCCGAAAGAGTCGTCGTTTTCTTTAGAGATCAGGATCTCTCTCCTCAAGAACAATTATCTTTGGGCGAGTACTGGGGACAAATTGAGAGACACCCTCAAGCCCCATTCGTTCCATTGCCTGAAAGAGAAGCTGAGGAGTTCGCTAAGGGATCTGGTATCTCTGTGATCTGGCGTAGATTCTTAAACAGCCACTTTGGTGTTGATGACTCCTTCAAGAACAGGGGAATCACCTCGCTGTGGCACACTGACTTGGTCCATGAAAAGCAACCGGCAGGTCTTACTCACTTGCACTTGGACGCAATTCCTCCTGTTGGAGGTGACACTGCCTGGTCATCTGGATATGCCGCCTACGACAAGTTGTCACCTGCTCTCCAGAAGTTCTTGGACGGAAAGACTGCCATTTACCGTTCTGCTCACGCTTACTTGGACAGAGAGAATCCTCTTAAGGGACCAGTTTACGTGGAGAGAGAGCACCCAATTGTGAGGACTCATCCTGCTACTGGATGGAAGTCGTTGTTTGTCAACCGTGCGATGACAGTTCGTATTGTGGGTTTGCAGGAGGGTGAATCGAAGCTCATTCTCGACTACTTGTTCGATGTCTTTGAGAAGAACTTGGATATCCAAGTTCGTTGGACTTGGCAGCCAACCAAGGAAGGTTTGGGTACTTCTGCTATCTGGGATAACCGTGTCTCTCAGCACAACGCTATTAACGATTACGACTTCGTGGACGACTACAGACACGGAACTCGTGTCACTGCTTTGGCTGAGATTCCTTTCTTCGACCCTGAATCGAAGTCCCAGCGTGAGGCTTTGGGACTTTCTCTTGATTAGCTACAAAATCTGTGAAAACTTCTGTTGCTTAGTAAATAAACACTTCCATAATTATTGTGTAATCACCAAAACGATTGACCATTATTGTTGCCTATCTCCAGGTGTGAAAGTATCCCTGAATCCTCCCCGGAACCCACCACGACCCCTGAATCCGCCTCTAGGTCCTCTGCCTCTGCCTCTGCCTCTGCCTCCACGAAAGCCACCTCTGAATCCTCCTCGCTCTCTTCGGCCGTACCCATTAGCTTCCATCTGCTCCTGACTGGCCTGACCACCATAAACTCCTCTTCCAAATTGTCTTCCTTCTCTGAAACCCGGGTCCAAGTCGATTTCTATGCTCTGTCCGTCCAAGTACGTGCCCTTTAGAAACTTCATGGCATTTAAAGAACCTTCCTCCTTTTTGTAAATCACAAAACAGAACCCACATGGGGTTAATTTATTTCTGTCTAGACCCATGATAATTCTATCGATGGTGCCACACTTGGAGAATAATTCATGGATTTGTTCCTCAGTTGTGAAATGTGTTAGATTTCCAACATAGACTGTCTTCAGATGCAACGATTTTGTGATGTTATCGAAGTTTGCCCTCCTAATTGCCTTACGAATAAGATACTGGGATGGCTTGTCCAATCTCTCTGCAGAATTGGTGAATGTTTCCTCAAGAAGTTCCATATTTCTGCTTTTTAGGAAGTGTTAATTGACTTCAATGTTGGTAGGATGACTGGTCACGTGATAGGAATAATGGGTAAATCGAATAATATTAGATACAATTGCAGATAATTGGATTCTGGTGGAAGTTAGAATTCATAGAAACTTCTCCATATATGGCTCAGAAATAAATCAACTACATTATTTATTTTGTTGGGCGTTTCCACTAGAAAGTTCGGATCAAGAATATCCTTAAGCTTCCACACGACGACATTGCTTTGAAATTGAGTTACAAAGAAACTTAGCGGCCCCAAAATTATCTGTTATTTTCCTAAGTTCGAGGTCTAAGTATATTTCAACATATGTTTATTTTTTTATCGAGTAAAACGATTTCTGGATATTCTATCCTATTCTCATTAATTTTAGAAACTTGCAAATCACTACTGGTGTCAGCAAATTTCTGTACTATTGTAGTTATTCCTATCCACGCAAAAAAAAAAATCCGCCGAATAGTTTATAAGAGGCTCCATTGCAAGTTTCTGACAGTGAAACTTATAGATTTACTTCCTTTGAGAAAGAGAGCCTTCTCTTTATTTGGCATTACAGATATCCACAAACGACAACCTGCAGGTCTTTAAGGTTCTGTCATAGGATTCACCACGTCAACAGAACCGAAGCACATCAGATATGTTCAAGTCCGTCTTTAAGACAGGAATTAGAGGCATTTACAATGTTTCTGACAACCTGTCTTTTCAGACTGATAGCTGGAGTGTCTATCCGGCAAAGCATAAGCTGACTGGGAAAGTGGTCTCAGTGTTCATTTTTGATAAAACGAAATTCGAAACCCTGGTAAATAGAATATGCTCCCAGTCTCCCAATACCAAAAATCCAAAGTTAATCATAAGCGAGTGTTATGAGCTAGTGAAGTATGAAGTTTCACAATTGACAAAGTTGAAGCATCCTCAGATCTTGACAATCATTGAAGTTTTGGAAGAGACGAAACTGAAATTTTTATTCGTCAGTGAACCTGTGGTGGCAACCTTGAATACTTTAGATTTGAATAAAGAAGATGAATTAAGCATTCAGAAGGGCTTGCTTGAAATTAGCAAAGGTTTGCAATTTTTGCATAATTATTGTTCAATTGTACACTTGAATTTACAACCCCAATCCGTTTTTGTCAATGCGCAAGGCGACTGGAAATTGGCTGGCTTCAAATTTTTACAGAACTTGAATGACATAAGTTCACTGGAGAGAGAGAATTTCTACATTATGAACAACTCTTCCGTGGTGCCATTTGCCAATCTCAATGTCAACTTTACAGCTCCGGAATTGATTGTTGACTCTGCTGGACTCAAGTTGGGTAATCCAAATGATATATGGTCTCTAGGAGTCCTAATATTTTTCTTGTACAATAAAGGTGAGTACTTAATTGATTGTTTTGACAACAACAGTCCATCAGACTTTAAGGATGAATTTCGAAAGTTTCAGCAGAAATTTTACAATCACCATCCATCTGAGCTTCGTTATCTACTCAAAGGGGTCCCGCAGAGTCTATGGCTAATAATGACACAGTTACTCGCAAGGTACCCAAACGACAGAATCTCTATCGATCAATTCATCGACTCCGAATACTTCAATGGTAGTTTGATCAAAATGATGTGGTTCATTGATGAATTTTCTACAAAGACCATTGACGAAAAGTTGGTTTTCTTGGAAGGGTTGCTTAACCAGAAGGACGATTTGCTCTCAAAGCTCCCCACCAATTTCAAGAATTCAAAATTACTTCCACTACTAGTTGAGGTTATCACAAGTGAAATCAATTTGTTGTCGAACACGAGGCTTACAACAGATACTGACAAATTTTTAAGTGCTTCCCTAATGGTGGTATTGAGAATTGGACAGGATTTGTCAAGTTTGTCGTTCCAAGATCGCATTTACGAACCATTGCTCAATACCCACAAGTCGAAAAAGTCTGAGACGAGTACTTTCACGAAGTTATCGAAAGTATCTGTGAACATCCGTCTTGCAATTGTCAATAACACGGAAATGCTCTTGAAAAAGCTTCAGCCGAAGCAAGTTATTGAAATTGTACAGGAGCTAGCCAATCTGTGTCTCACTTTCTCACCTTCAGATATTGATCTGCAAGCAAATCAGATTCAATTGCAAGATTTGTACTTGAAGAATCTTGAACTTGTGGCAGGCTTGATTGATTTTCCATATATGAAGAATACCCTTTTCCCATTGCTTTGTCAAGTATTCAAAACAACAACTGTTTTATCTACCAAGTTGCAGACTTTGTGCACTTTCCAGATTTTGATTGAGAAAAAGGCTATAGACAGAGTTATTGTGAATGAACAATTGCTCCCTGTACTTGAAAATCTCAAGAGTCGCGATAAGCGGATCATTATCCATGTCCTCCAATTCTTCGTCCAGTTGACACAAAGTGAACACATTTCTTTGGAATTGGAAATTCTTGTTGACAGGATTCTCGTTCAATGCTTCAGACTTTCTTTCGGATGTAATGAGTGCAGCAAACAAGAGTTTCAGGAGTTCATGAACTATATTGCGACTATCCAGAAGAGTCTCACAGATAGAAAATTTGCAACATTGAGTGAAGGTTCTCATGCCCCTGCTACAAGTTTTGATTCTATCATTAACACTCCCCTGTTGCGTCACGGAGGTAAAAATGAAATTGCGAAAACACCTCTGTTCAAGCCAATGGCCCCCTCAAAGGATATTCAACAGAAGCCTCAACCACCGCAAAAGGATGTTGGAGTTAGGTCGAAGGTGAAACCATTGACTTTGAAGCCCCAGAAAGCTCCCTTGTCATTTGGGGCTACCACTGCTCGAAGTAACGCGATGAACAGCACCTTGGTGTCAAATTTACATCCGCTGAATCGCGCTGATGACAAGGACGAGGAGTTTGATGAATATCAAGATACAAATCCAAGCAGGAACGGGAATGGAAGCTCAATTGATTGGAGCTCAGCCAGAGCGCATCCCCAGTCTCAAACTACCCACAGCTTTGGTCAGACTCTTCAGCCTCAGAATAGCCCCATTGCATCGGGGCAGCTCACTGCAAAAGTTAACTACCCTCCAGGATTTAATGCTAATCTAGTATTGACACCAAATTCAACGGGAACTCGAGAGCCGAAGAAGGCGACAAATCCTAATGATTTATTGGACTTCCTCTGATAGCATTAACTAAATAGTATACTCGATGCTTACAATCTTGGTTACTCTTTAATGAACTCATTTTAACCTTGTTTACTATTCAATCTCAAGACTTCGTGTTCCACAATAAATTATCTTCGCGAACTTCAAGTCCGAAATTCTAGTCTATGCTAATGCAATTAATACACACGCTTTGCTGGAGGAACTGGCTTACAGTCATTCTCATCCAAAGTGTGAGAAATGACGTTTCTGTAATCCAAAGTAACCGGAGCACCGAATTCCTTCTGGTACGACAAAGTATGCTTCATCCATTCGGCATCATTTCTGTCTGGGAAGTCATCTCTAGCGTGAGCACCTCTAGACTCAGGTCTGGCAGCAGCAGAAGCAGCAGTTTGAGTGGCACAAGTCAACAAATTTTGCAACTCCAAAGTCTCGACCAAGTCAGAGTTCCAAATCATAGAACGGTCAGTGGTTTTCACATCCTTGAAGGACTCGTCAACCTTAGTGATGTCTCTGACACACTCGTCCAAAGTCTCCTGAATTCTGAAGACAGCACATCCCTTCTGCATGGTCTTCTGCATAGCCAATCTGATATCAGCAGTTGGCTTGCTACCGTTGGCATTTCTCAATTTATCAAAGTTAGCAATAGATTCCAAGCCAAGGTCCTTAGACACTGGCTTAAGTGGAGTACCTGGGGTCAAAGAGTCTCTGATAGTGTGGGAAACAGCTCTACCAAAAACAACCAAGTCCAACAAAGAGTTGGCACCCAATCTGTTAGCACCGTGAACGGAAGCACAAGCAACCTCACCACAGGCCAACAAACCTGGAACAATCTCGTCCTCGCCCTTCTCGTTCTTCTTCAAAACCTCACCAGTGTACTTGGTTGGAATACCACCCATATTGTAGTGCACAGTTGGCAAAATTGGAATTGGCTCCTTGGTGACATCAACACCGGCAAAAATGTGAGCGGTTTCCGAAATACCTGGCAATCTAGCCTTCAAAACGTCAGCCGGAATGTGAGACAACTGCAAGTACATGTGATCCTTCTCTGGACCAACACCTCTTCCCTCGTTGATTTCCATGGTAATGGCTCTGGAGACAACATCTCTGGAGGCCAAGTCCTTGGCATGAGGAGCATAACGCTCCATGAAACGTTCACCTTCCGAGTTCAACAAGTAACCACCCTCACCTCTGGCACCCTCAGTAATCAAACATCCAGAACCGTAAATACCAGATGGATGGAACTGGACGAACTCCAAGTCCTCCAATGGCAAACCTGCTCTAGAAGCCATAGCGTAACCATCACCAGTACAGGTGTGAGCGGAAGTACAAGAGAAGTAGGCTCTACCATAACCACCAGTGGCAAGCACAGTCTTGTGAGCTCTGAATCTGTGCAAAGTACCATCTTCCTGGTTGTAAGCGATGATACCCACACACTCTCCGTTTTCCATCAACAAGTCCATAGCGAAGAACTCGATGAAAAAGTGGGTGTCGTGTCTCAAAGACTGACCGTACAAGGAGTGCAACAACGCATGACCGGTTCTGTCAGCCACAGCACACGTTCTGTAAGCCTGACCACCCTTACCATACTCCTTAGACTGACCACCGAAAGCTCTCTGGTATATTCTACCTTCTTCGTTTCTACTGAATGGGACACCGTAGTTCTCCAATTCGTAAATCGAATCTGGAGCCTCCTTAGTCATATAATGAATAGCATCCTGGTCACCCAACCAATCGGAACCCTTGACAGTGTCGTACATGTGCCAGTGCCAGTCGTCCTTGTGCATATTTCCAAGAGCAGCGTTAATACCACCCTGAGCGGCAACAGTGTGGGATCTGGTTGGAAACAACTTGGTAACACAGGCAGTCTTGAAACCAGCCTCTGCCAAACCGAAAGCGGCTCTAAGTCCAGCTCCACCAGCACCGACAACCACACAGTCGTATTCGTGGTCAATTACATGATATTTTTGACCCAAGTACTTTGTGGAGTTGACGGTTTCACCTTTCGCAGATCCAATGACTTGCCTGGCCACACGGGAAGTGGAGAAATTTCTGAGGCTTCTCAACATTGTGATATTGTTCAAGAAGATTGGAGGATAGAAAAAAACTTGCGCGGGAGTTGGTTCAGTATATAAGTATGTATGGGGAAAAGTTAGTAATGTGAGAATCGGTGCGCTCTTATTTGCCAGACAAATGTGACACAAAGAGAAAGCCGAAAAAGGCCGGGAGTTGCGAATTAAGCTCTACAAATTCATGACAAAGAAGAAAACACTATGCTTAAAGCCCGGATTGGGTACTTATAGGTTGTAGTACCAAATTCCTTTTATAATTCCAAAAAAAATCAATTTTTGAGCGCAAATGGTGTATGAAAATAACATTTTGAAGGTCTCGAGTGGAGATTCGTTTAACCGCGCACCACAAAAAATGATGTGGGGCTGTAGAGTATCACGATGATCAGACAAGCGAATGAATTCGGGCATATCGGATGACCACATGAAGTCCGCAAGTTAAAGCTGAAGTAATTTTGTTTGAAATGACGAAATGAAGATAGCCAACCAGATTAAGTGAGAATAAAGATCCAAATAAAAAAAAACAAAGGGGCGAGCTGGGAATTGAACCCAGGGCCTCTCGCATGTTTGTATTTCAGTTCAGTGTACTGAACCGTCGCCCAAAGCGAGAATCATACCACTAGACCACACGCCCAATTTGATATTTGTTAATTTCTGTTTTACGATTATATTGATGAAATCAAAAAGTATCTTTCCCAAAAAAAAGCCAAAAAAAAAAATGCTGAGTGTTCACCAGCTTCCCGAAAGTTCTCACGATCCCGAACGGGTAGGCATCGGTCCGCCGCCGCCTCCTCCTCCGGATGACCCATCCCCAAGCGCTCGCGAAGAT
>Ga0160505_100411_pt1 | contig 25289 bp, 17 predicted proteins | sample DIDeMG_FD_108225 | JGI IMG/M metagenome (GOLD analysis project Ga0160505, IMG submission 108225) | Enriched chicken feces microbial communities from UW Madison campus, WI, USA - DID2874_E49_Stillage MG | ecosystem: Host-associated > Birds > Digestive system > Large intestine > Fecal ... | reverse complement strand
GGCGTTGGGTTTTTTAAAACAAAAAAAAAAATAAAAAAAAACAAAAAATAACAAACGCAGAACAAAAAAAAAAAAAAAAAAAAAAAAAAAAAAAAAAAAAGGCTGAAGGATTCAATCAGCTTGCCTGATTATTTCAGTTATCTAACCTGGGTTTTTATTACTATTATTATCATTATTATTATTTTTATTATTATTTAATACTACTGCTTTTTTTGTTATAAATATCGATTGCGTGCCCAGGTTTTTTAATTTTCCTCGAACTTTCCCAACTTTGAACTTTTCTCAGACCTCGTAGCACACGTACCCCGCCTTGCTCTCTGCTTGTATCTAGTCCATCTAGTTGCTCTTACTGCTACTACTATCGTTCTTCAATACTTTGGTATTTCTTGTCTGGCACTCCTGACTCTTTAAAGCTTTTCACCACTTTTTTTTTTCTTCAGACCCCCACGCTCTCCCCCACAATGGATATGCAAAGTAAGCCCAAGGTCATTGCGTCCATCGCAGACCTCGAAAAGGCCTCTATGCCCTACGCCCAGAAGCTTGCCCGTGACTACTGGCAGTCTGGCGCTAACGAAATGCTCACTGTCGCCGAGAACAAGTCAGCTTTCGACTACTACAAGATCAGAACCAAGGTTATGACTGACGTTTCCAAGCTCAACCCCAAGCCTAAAACCAAGCTTTTTGGCAAGACCTACTCCGTGCCTATTGGTATTGCCCCTTCTGCCTTCCACCAGATGGCTACTGACGAGGGTGAGGTTGCGACTGCCAAGGCCGCCCTGTCCAGAGATGTCCCCATGACCCTCTCTTCCTACTCCAACAAGTCCCTCGAGGATGTCAAGGCCGCCGGTGGTAACTCCGTTGTCTTCATGCAGCTCTACGTTTTCCAGAACAGAGCCACGACCGAGAAGCTTGTTAGACGCGCCGAGAAGGCCGGATACAAGGCACTTGCGCTCACTGTCGACACTCCCATGATCGGCAAGCGTTTTGCTGACGAGTACAACGAGTTCAAGCTCCCTGGCTACCTCAAGCTCGGCAACTTTGAGGCTACTACTGCAGGCCCCATTGACATTGGTATGACTCCTGGCTCCGCCACTAAGAAGGCCATGGCTGCCGAAAGTGAGGACGAGGCTGCTCCCGCAACCACCTCTGAGGCCAACGCAATCGACCCTAGACTCAACTGGGCCGAGACCATTCCCTGGTTGCGCTCTATTACCAAGCTTGAGATCTGGGCCAAGGGTATTGCTACCGCTGAGGATACTGAGGCTGCCATCGCTGCTGGCATTGATGGCATCTGGATTTCCAACCACGGCGGTCGTCAGCTTGACTCCACCTTGGCCACCATCGACTCTCTCCCAGAGGTTGTCGAGGCCGCTAAGGGCCGTGTTCCTGTTCATATTGACGGTGGTTTCCGTAGAGGTGGTGACGTCTTTAAGGCTCTTGCTCTTGGTGCCGACTTTGTCTGGCTTGGTCGCCCTGTTCTCTACGGACTCCAGTACGATGGCCAAAAGGGTCTTGAGCTTGCTCTCGACATTATTCGCGAAGAGTTCAAGTACGTTATGGCTATGACCGGCACTACCGATACTTCTAGTATCAACAGAAAGCAGCTTGTCAGAATTGGCCCCGCTATTCAGAAGTTGTAAACGTTTACTCGTAGATAGTACTATAGCTGTTTCTTGTATCACGATTTGATGTTTGTATGTAAATTTGAATGTATTTGATGTTGCCCTAACCCACTAAAAAGTTTTGGCTGTCCCAACTTTCTTCCAGGGATGAACAGCGTAGGCTGGATCACAGTAACGAGCCCCACCAGCATGAGCAAGCAGACACCCGCAAAGGCACTCTCGGCCGATCTTAAGTTAATTCTGCAGGCGCGGCGCCACTTTGGCCGGGTCCCAGCCAACGTCCCCTACAACGTAGTTGAAACGCGGGCCCAGCTGCGCGATCTGCACATCCCCAATTATGTTAGCGAGGGCACCCGTCCCGCAGCGCTGCGGCTCTACCGAGCCCTTCACCGTGCTGCGGCGCGCCAGATGGACCCCCTCTCGCGCTACTTTTTGCGCGCGCATATCTGGGAGCGCGCCGAAGCGTATCGCCACACCACGGAACCGGACAAAATTGCGATTCTGCTGCGAGACGGCCAGAAGCACCTCACGACGCTCCAAATGGCGCTTACGAACACTGCTGGGTCAAGGGCTGCGAGCGAGGTGCTTGAGTATGTGCTCAAGCGCTATCGTATTGAGGAAGGCCCGCTGAGCCGACTGTTTCAACTGCCGCGACTGGAACCCACCCTGGCTATCGCTGTGCGGAACCTACAAATCCCGCCTGGTATAACAACATACGATGCGTATTCGAGTGCGGCCAAGACAGAAGCTGGCTTTTACTTTGAGTTTACAAATTTTCTCAAGCGCAAACAGGCGGCCGGGCTCGACATGAACACGAGCGGGACAAAGATTGTGTTTGAGCCCTTTGTTGACGGCACCGTGCGCGGCACGCCCCTCTCCCCCTCACGCCAGAAAAACAAGGTGAAGAAGCACATTGGCCGCATCATCGAGAGCTGTAAAAAGCCCGTCGATGACTCTGTGCTTGCGTATCTGGAGCATATGATCTGCAATACCTCCTCGTTTCATACAATCAAGCTCGGCCGGAAAGGCGTGAACCGGATGCTCCCGGCTAAAGTATATGTTCCAGCGGCCAAGAACAAGCGGTTTTATATTCGTCGGCTTAAGGACTTTCTTGAACAATCATACGTGTTAGTCCGAGATAACCAGACCGGCAGGCTTAAAGCAGTGCACCCCTCTGTTGGTCGAATGAGCTCGGTTTTGTTGGCCGAATCATAGCATCCATTATCATTAGTCCCTGTTGACATTGCATCCCTTTTTTCTAAAAGAAAAAAAAAAAACTTGTAAATATTATCTATTGTATACATGCAGCCATTAATAGCCATTATAATCATTAAACTTTGAACATCTCACTAGGGAAGGATTCCTTGAGTTTAGTCCTCATCCCCGTCTTCTTCGGCCTCAGCGTCGAATAAAATAAACCGCCTAAGATCTTTCTCAATTATGCACCCGACACCACGATGGTTATTGATTGTGAAATGTGCCGGAACAAACCTGTCGTCATCAAATATACGGGACCGGCATATCTCGATATCAACACTACTGACGCTCTCAGCAAGCTGTTCAAGAGAGCAGCCAGGCCGATAGGGAACGTTTTCAAAGACGGACGGGGATTGGTGAAATGTAAATAGTGCTTTCTTGTTTGGCCCAGAAACCAAGATAGCGTGCTCTGTGTCAGACACAAATTGTGCTTCCTCTATATGTGTAAACTCGCTTTCAGCAGATCCGAGCTTGAATTTAGCAATCTCAAAGTTATTAATGCTTTCGGTGCCGTTGAAATTGAATTGTGCTACCGTGATCATAACTGAATCCTTCTTGTACATGGCGATGCAACATTTTGCACCCTCCTTCTCTGATTCAATAATGCGGACATTCGCATGTACCTTATTGGCATCAGTCTCCACGAGTGTAAGGCCGTCACTAGCAAAGGTATTGTTCAACATATTGCTCTTTATGCTCTCTAACATCTGACAACAGCTGTTGTTTAGCACCTCGTACGCTGATAAAAGATCTTCCGCTGACCGGTGCAGGTCTACTCGGTCTTGGTCGTCTGGATTGTGTATGTGTTCGGTGATATATTCAACCACTTTGCTTGTTACCGTAAACTTGCCTATGCCATCTGTTGCCTGATCCTTGAATGGTACACCAGTGATTTCCTCAAAAAGAATCTCAATCCATGTACAAAAGTACCGGAACAATCCGAATTGCCGGTTTAAACTCCATATCAGGTTGTTTGCCATCTTTGTGAACGCTGCCACTTGAGTTATACAAACATCAAGCTGATCAGCGTCTATGCCCAACGCTGGACCTCGCTCCTTCCATTTACCCAATCCTCGGAGTTCTGTCAAAAACAATATTAAGCGTTCACAGGCGGGAAGTAAGTAGTCAAATAGCGTGCGTCGAATGTGATCGTATGAATAAAAACACTGTTTACGCCACTTTTTGATGCCTCTTTCGCGGAGATAGTCTTGAATCCAGTTCTCGACAGCCGGGTCAACAGAACCTGTCAACAGTGAATCGAGAAGCAAAGACTCCGCAGTTGCCTTGTCTTCCCCCTCTTCAGATAAATTGTTGCTTTTGAGATAATTGTTTAATCCCTTCTCGGTTGAAGTGGCTCCTTCGTTGTGCTCGCTTTCATTGATTGTCTCATTTAATGACGCAAAGAAGTGCGAGTTAGCCGACACCATGTTGTTCATCTCTAACCGCGTGTTGTTCAGACTATCCTTGATGTACTCCAAAGTTGCCATGACCTGTGCTGGTGTCACTGTCACATCGGCCAGATACGGGCCGTACTCGTTTATAAAACTTAGAGTGATCGGTACAAGTGTGAGACTGTGGTTGTTGATTGCAAGAATAACATGACCTGTCTGATCTTGCTTAGAATTGATAGATATCACACGTGCTTTAGGGTTGATTTGGATTGATCCGATGTTGAGAATGTTGTAGAGCGTGATGGAGACAACCCCGGTACTAGAGCCGCACAGAATGACGCTGATTTCAAACTTCTCTGGTTCCTTGATTGCGTTGTTGTGAATCATCTCTTCCATCACCGCCCTCTGTACAAAATAGCTAGTTCTAAACAGTGTTAGCAATTGTCAAGAATGTGCAAAAAACATATACATACTCTGACGCCGGGCCCTGGATCGACGGTAGTTTCGGAATGTGTTTAATGGGATCCAGTTTTAACATGGTTTTGAACGGTAACGACTCTTGCACTGTATCTTTAAACTGCAGTTGGTTCCATACTATCGCGGTCCACTCGTGCTCATTCTGGGGTTGCTGAAGGTTGAAGAGCAGTTTGCCATTATCTGTGTTGTACACTCGACATGACCCGTCTTTCAGAAGCAATGCAAACGCTCTACCTGCAAACTCGTCAACAATTCGAACTGTAACTGTACTAAAAAAATATATCACATACCATCATGCCTCCAGGCCACCTTCTTTGGAACCAATTGGATCTTCCTGGATGATAAAGACCATACAACCTGCCCGGAGACCCGGTAAACAACCAGCCCTCCATCCTTCGTATCTAGTGCAAACATTATCATGTCCATAACAGGGCACCATGACACCAAGCTGGGGTTCACCGTCGATACGGCAACTCCTGCATACATATCGCCAAACTCCTGGCCTTCCTCTGACTCGGAACTTGAACTCGACATGGTGTTTGTGCTAATGCTTTGCAAGTGGAAAGGGTTCCAAGAATGCGAACTTCCCAAACCTGAAAAGAAAAGTGAAAAGCTTCTAATTCTGAACTCTGAGAATCTCGACTTTTCTTCTTCCCACATAATCATCATCCAACAATGTTTAAACGCAAAGCCCAGGTACTACTCGTTTTCTTTTGCTAATACCACGCTCACCAATTCTAACAAATATTTCAGGCCAAACCATTTTCTAATCTCAAAAGCTCTGCACGAAGACAACTTTTGCAAACCGTCTGCAAAAACTTTGGCGTTGACGAGTCCAGGCTTACACCGGAAGCCAAACTCGCTCTGGCGCCTAAGGATCTCCGCCACGCCAGAATAATTCTTCACAGTGGCGAAAAGGCCGTTTTATATACAGATATTGATGGCAAACCGCTTTGGATCAACATCAACGACAAGTATCTTGTACCCACGATCTACACACTTTGGAAGTCGCCATATCTCGCCAAGTTGGTCCAAACACCTGGTCAGGTACTAGAGGTCCTACAGGGTGGTGCGGATCTTATGATTCCCGGGTGTTTTCCTCCTTACCCGGATGTTCAGGCCGGGCAGATTGTGGCAGTGTCTCTACTCGCACGACCTACTGTACCCATTGGTGTTGGCATTGCGCTTACATCGCTTTCAAACTTGGATCGCAGCAACAAGGGAAAGGCAGTGCAGATGGTCCATGTCATTGGAGACTCACTCTGTGACAAATTCAAATCGGAACTGAAGCCTCCTTTAGAGTTTGATCTCACTATTCCTTACATTGCCAGCGAGAAAGTTGAAGGTTCCGCCGAGAGTGCGTCCAGTTCTGAAGCTAAGCAGGATACTGAGAAGCCTGCTTCTCAGAATGGCGAGTCAGTTGAACCTCAGATCACCGAGGCCGTCGAAAATCTAACGATTAATACACAAGACACGCCAGTGGTAAAGAAAGCTGAACCTTCTCAGGAAATTGATACAGACGAATTTACAACTGATGAAGTAGATGAGGCTTTTAGAGTTGGTCTTTTGCAGGCCCTTCGCAAAGCCCTTGACGATCCCATTGAGGTTCCTATCACAGCTTCCAACTTTATGGGTAATTACATTCTTGATAATCTACCAATCGACTCGCCTAATCTCAATCTCAAGAAGTCATCATGGAAGAAGGCATCCAAATTTTTCAAAGCTATGGAGAAAGAGGGTCTTGTCAAAGTCAAGGACCGTGGCGATGAGGTTGTAATCCAGTCTATGAGTGGCAAGGAAGATGATAGAGTCAAGAACTTTGTTATTTTCCAGACTAAGAAGAAGGTCAAGCCTCCCACGTCTGTGAAGTCATCACAGGGCACTAAGCTCACGTCAATAGATCTCTGGAAACCACATTCTAATGCGCTCAAGTTTCTAAGAGAGGCCGACCCCAACACAGTCGCCCAATACTATGACAATCTCATGTTGCGGACAATTCTGGTAGGCTACATCAACAAGAAGAAACTTACTGACAACTCCAATAAGAAAAACATTGTCGCTGATGACCTGCTTGCATCTGCGCTTAATATGCCTAAGGAGTCAGCATTAAACGCCCAACTGCGCATCATCAGCCGTGACAAAATCCTTGCGCGGCTCCAGTCTAGCTGCACACCCTTCCATGTTATTTACGATCCTGAGGACCCTGCTCTGACTGATGAGACTGCAGCTGCCCTGCTTAAGACGTTTAAACCAGCCAAGGGCGTCGTGCCCACCATTCTCATTGAAACTGAGCGTCGTGGCGGTAACAAAGTTGTTACGAAAGTAACCAACCTTGAGCCTTTCCACATCCAGCCTACTGCTTTAGCAGAGGAGCTCAGAAAGTCCTGTGCTGGCTCGACCAGCGTCAACCCCGTTAAGGAGGGCTCTGATAGTATGGAGGTGCTTGTGCAAGGTCCTCAAATCAAGGCTGTTCAAGACGCGCTATTTAAGCGTGGTGTCAGACAGCAGTGGGTAGAAGTCAAGGAAAAGGGCACAAAAAATGGAAAAAAGAAGCGTTGATTGAACAAAATTGTACTCGTGTGTACTATGAGTAAGTTTTGAATATCAATAATAAATAAATCAAGTGATACTTGAATTTATAAATTTATATTTGGAAACTCACCTTTGATTGAATTAATAAATAAAATAGTTACTTGAGATAAATATTATTATAATTGGTCGATTTCTCCCACAGTAGTACCGAAAGAATCACTGCAAAAAGAAGATGTTCCTGGTTCTGAGCGATTTGCCAGGAACACCACCCGGAGTTTCAAAATCAGTAAGTAATAGTAAGATTTTAGGTCTTACCGTTGTCTTTTTCGAAAGTAAAAATGTCCAGAATACAATTGGCATATTTGTAAAAGATAACCTCTACTTGGAGGACACTGCGAGGTTTGAACTTGCTAAGCAGATTTCTATCTCTGATTTTAAAGCGGTCGCCTTCAAAACTCAGAATCAAGACACGAGGCTGGTTGTTCGCATAGGAAGATAAAACCTTAGACTTTTCTGTGAGGACGGTGATATTTCTTAGAATGAACTTGGTCACCGCATCAGCAGCAGCCTCAATACCTAGCAATAGAGAAGCAGCACCTTAGAAAGTCCTGAATTTTGAAAGAGGTACTTGATAACTTTGAAGTTGTTGGACAATTCATTATATCATATTTCTAACATGCATGAATCTCGTGTTAAAAGGAATATTGACTGATTTCATTTCATTTCTTACAATAGGGTTATATTTTAATTATTTTATTACTTTTATACTCATATAAAATAAGAGCAGTGGCTCAACTGATTGCACTAGTTTCATTACAATATTGCCAACTATTGAAGTTAGCTATCTTTTGATCTTTTAGTTGTATAAATTTTTATATCTATAAATGGATCTTTAATTAAAAACAATAAATAGTTACTTAAGACAATAAAGAAAAATTACAATTAGTCGACCTCCTCAACCGTAGGACCGGAAGCATCACCACTAGAAGGAGGGGCACCAGCTCCAGGGAATCCGCCAGGAGCGCCGCCAGGAGCACCACCAGCGGTGCCGTAAAGTGTGGACATAATGGGGTTCGCAACTTCTTCAAGCTCCTTCTTCTTGTCGCTGTACTCCTCAGTAGTAGCAGTCTGGTTGTCGTCCAACCACGAGATGGTTTCGTTGATTGCCTTCTCCAGCTTCTCACGGTCATCAGCAGAAACTTTCTCCTTGAAGTTATCTTCAGAAATAGTGTTCTTCAGGGAGTAGGAGTAGGACTCAAGTCCATTCTTGGCAGCAATACGGTTGGCCTCCTTTTCGTCTTCTTCCTTGTACTTCTCAGCCTCAGAGACCATGCGCTCAATTTCATCCTTGGAGAGACGGCCCTTGTCATTGGTAATAGTAATCTTGTTGGTCTTACCAGTACCCTTCTCAAGGGCAGACACGTTCAGGATACCGTTTGCGTCAATATCAAAGGTTACCTCGATCTGGGGAACACCACGAGGAGCAGGGGGGATACCAGAGAGTTCAAACTTACCAAGAAGGTTGTTGTCCTTGGTCTTGGTACGTTCGCCCTCAAAGACCTGGATAAGAACACCGGGCTGGTTGTCAGCGTAAGTGGAGAATACCTCAGACTTCTTGGTGGGGATGGTGGAATTTCTGGGAATGAGCTTGGTCATAATACCACCAGCGGTCTCAATACCAAGAGAGAGTGGAGCAACATCTAAGAGAAGAAGATCCTGAGTCTTAGAAGAGGTGTCACCAGTAAGAATTGCAGCTTGGACAGCAGCGCCGTAGGCAACAGCTTCATCAGGGTTGATGGACTTGTTGGGCTCCTTACCGTTGAAGAAGTCAGAAACCAACTTCTGAACCTTGGGAATACGGGTGGAACCACCAACAAGAACAATCTCGCTTACAGAAGACTTGTCAATCTTAGAGTCGCGAAGAACTTTCTCAACTGGGTCTAGGGTAGATCTGAAAAGATCCTGGCAAAGCTCTTCAAATCTGGCACGAGTGATTGAGGTGTAGAAATCGATGCCTTCGTACAAGGAGTCAATTTCAATAGAGGTCTGAGAAGAAGAAGAGAGCGTTCTCTTGGCACGCTCACACGCAGTTCTTAGACGTCTAAGAGATCTTTGATTGCTAGAAAGATCCTTCTTGTGCTTTCTCTTAAACTCGGCAATAAAATGGTTGACGAGGCGATGGTCAAAGTCCTCGCCACCAAGATGAGTGTCACCGGCGGTGGCCTTGACTTCGAAAATGCCATCTTCAATAGTCAAGAGTGAAACATCAAAGGTACCACCACCAAGATCAAAGATAAGAACATTGTGCTCGCCTTGCTTCTTTTTATCAAGACCATAGGCAATGGCTGCAGCAGTAGGTTCGTTGATGATGCGGAGCACATTGAGACCAGCGATTAAGCCAGCATCCTTTGTAGCTTGACGTTGCGAGTCATTGAAATATGCAGGAACAGTAATGACAGCATCAGTGACCGTGCCTCCAAGGTAACCCTCTGCTGTCTCCTTCATCTTTGTCAAAATCATTGACGAAATTTCTTCGGGGGTGAAGACCTTCTCTTCACCCTTAAACTCCACCTTGATCGCCGGTTTGCCGGCCTTGTCAATGACGGAGAATGGAAAATGCTTGATATCGCTCTGAACTTCAGAATCAGTGAACTTGCGGCCTATCAGTCTTTTAGCATCAAAGACTGTATTTGCAGGGTTCATAGCAGCTTGGTTTTTAGCAGCGTCGCCGATCAGACGCTCAGAGTCGGTAAAGGCAACAAACGATGGCGTAGTTCTGTTACCTTGATCATTAGCAATGATTTCGACTCTGTCGTTGGTAAAGTGGGCCACACAAGAGTATGTGGTACCGAGATCAATTCCGACAGCTTTAGACATTGTTATATGTGTATATTATTAGATTGAAGTTGTAGTTAACGTGAATGTTGTGATTGTTGTAGATTAATGTTTGTTTGTTAGTGATTGATGTAAAAGATGAAGAAAAGAAAATGAAACGACGGAGGATTAGGGGGAGTTTTATAGACATCTGTCGTGAGCATTCTAGTGAACTGAAATTCTGACAAGACGCCCACAAATGTCATGAAAACTAGCGATTTCTGAGGTTTCCTGGCAGTTGAAGCCCTTTCACAAAGGTACAGTTGTGATTTCGTATTAACTACAACAATCGAGAAGTTTCGATTATGTTCTTGCTGTTTCTGGAATCTTCTGCGGCTGTGCCACCCAAAAAAAGAACTTCACCATTTTACCATTAGGAGCGTAAACCCAAAACTAAGCATTCATACCAGAACCTTCGAGAATTCTCATGAATTTTCTATCGTTAAACGAAAATAGATCCAAAGATTTTGAAGAACTGAAAACATTAACAGTCAAATCCAAAACAAAGAGTCTCAAACTGGAATCTGAGTGAGAAACCCGAGAGTTTGCTTTTTGGTTGCGACTCTGTGTCAACCTTGATTTTCCATTTCCCTGGACTATGGAAACACTTTAGGTGTGCTATGACGTCAAAACGTAATTGATTATTAAGATATTATACAATTATGTACAAACCAAACGCAAGGCGTTAAGAAACTTAATTTTTACTTCCACCTTGCTAAAGACCCCATCCTGGTCTTGCAGTCATATTCATTCGGTAAGCTACAAACTTCAATGCTGATCTACACTAATAGGTTGTCTCAATTGAATACGAGGTTTGACACTTTTATTTATTTTTAATAAAACGTGTGATTATCTGTATCTTAAAAGACATACCAGTAGTAAACAAGCTTGCCACCAATGTTAAACAAATCCTGTGTAATTCCGACAATAATTCCAATGAAAGCATGAACTACTGGAATCGAAGAATCCTATGACAACCATGCAAACTTAGTAATAATTCAAAATAATTTTATTTTCTTTAATCTTCACTTCGACAGCTTGTTGAAAGCCATACTTCTTTGGAAATACAAATATCAAATAATATAGCCTATAAAAAACTAGGCACTGAGCTTTTCGACTTTGGGAATCATACGTCTGCAGCCGCCCCTGATGGCGCAAGAAGCTTGGTGCTCCTTCATTAACTGCTGGTTCAACGTAGGGTCGATATCATTCTCCTTGATATCCCAAGTCAGGAATTCGTTCGTGTAGTTGGCCTCGAACGATTCAGGGAGGACAAGCAAGCGCTTGCCATAGTTGGTGACCTTCTTCCAGTCGCGCTCGACGTTGGCAAGAGAGTCAGACAAGTAGGCAAACGATCTTTCGAAAATCTTGCGGTCAACAACAGTGTTGAGGTAGGGGAAGATATCCAAGTACTCAGCCCAAGCCTTCTCAGGCTCAGCAATAACAAAGTCAGTGGCCTTCTTACAGGCTTTCATGAACTTGCGTACCTTCTCAGGGTTCTCTTCAAGGAACTTTTCGTTGCCAATGTACAAAATAGTGCAGAAGCAGCAGCATCCGAGTTCAGCAAGCTCATCAATTCTCAGCATCTGAACGTCATCCCGAGAGCGACCCTGGGATGCCAACCACTCAGCAAGCTCGACCATTTGAACATTTTCCAAGCCAATACCAGCATCAATGTCACCACGAATGATGGCCTTTGAGACATTCATGCCGCAACGAACAGCAGTGTAGTCATCAGGGGTCATACCGTAATGGCGGGTCAATTCGTCAATCTGAATCTTGCCAAATTCACCAACATAGCCAATGCGCTTACCCTTGAGAGACTGGAAGTCAGTAGTAATACCAGAGTCCTTAAGATAAACAACACCAGTAAAAGGTTCATCAAGTAAAGAACCAATAGACTTGATGGGATAACCACGAGCCTTTCCAGCAAGAGTGTGGATCATAGCCTTGAAACCAAGATCAATTTTTCCAGAACCAATAATTTCTGTAACATCAGAAGGATCATTGGGCTGAAAAATGGCAACTTGCAAACCTTCCTCCTTGAAAAAGCCCTTGGAGTTGGCCAAGTAAACAGGTGCATGGTAAGGAGTAGCACGCCAGTTCAAAAGAAAGGTAATCTTTTCAGTAGTAGACCTATTAAAAAATATATATATTAGTCAAAGTCAATGGTAAAAAAAATGGTATAATCTTTTTTGTTGAAAAGTATGTCCTTGCGCTAGCATTACCTAGGTCAAGTTCAGAACGGTATAATCTCAGAACCAATCGAAATTGGAACACCCGTCATACAATTTTCTATAAAAGAAAAATTGCAAAAAAGACATTTACTACCTAGTATCTAGAAAACAAAAATGATATACTCAACGACAATATAAAAGAAAAGAGCTTAGGGAGTCGACGGCTGGAGATAGCAGGCTTCCTACATTTTTGAGGTAAAACTGTAGGAAGAGAGGTAAAAAAAGAACATTGGTTGTCAGCAACTAGTAAAAACAAGAGGGATTAAAGCTTCATGCTCACGTTAAAGATGGGATGTTGAAGATAGATGGTGAGATATTCAATTAATGATGTTTGAGTGGGTTCAGTTATTCAATTATACATGAGACACTCCAGTATTTATACTTTTCAAATTGTCACAATTTAAAATTTTATATTAATTGAGTAGTTGGATCATCTGTGATAGTGCTGAGTGACTATTTGATATAAGGGTACAAACTTCCACTAGCCATGATCAGCCTCTTGCTTTCAGAGTTAGGCAATTGAGTTGTAGAGCAGGAATGATACCTACCAGAAGACCCGAAAGCAATCTTTCACAAATTCTGGTAGCCAATGAGAATAATCGATAGAGCACTACAAGAGGCAGCAACATCTGATTCCTCAGTTGCTTCTCGGAAGTAACCCTTAGGGTACGCAATAATTGTCAGAAACGAGAAAACCTAAAGTTTCTCTTTTCATTTATAGGTGGAAATTTATGTATTTGTTTATATTAGGTTGTCAGTTTACGAATAGGATCGACTGAATCAAAGAAGATAGGAGTGATTAATATGTGATGCGGGGCATAGAGGGTACATGATTCCGAAAAGAATTAACCAACTCTCTCAAATGGGTTTGAACCTTGAAATAAACTTAAAAAAAAAAAGAGCAATTCCAAGCTTTCCTGTGAATCTGAATTTATGGTCATTAGGACTGAAAAGTCTGAACACAAACAGCTCAATGAGATCCTATTAATCAAAGATCCCCAAGATGTTTTTCTCTGGTTGCTGAATCCAGAAATGAAATGTCTCGACAAGTAGTGAGATAGAATAAACCTGAACTGCTCATGATGCTTTTCAAGAAAATAGCTCATGTAAATCTAAAAATAATAAGGGTTTATAGTAAATACCTTTTATGATTTCAACCTCGTTCAAATTTAATATTATTATTTGTGAAACCCCCTCAGGAATATATTTCAACTATAGGAGCTCTTGAACTTCTCGTCTACTTCAAAACTGAAAATTTATCCAGTTAAGAGTTTGGTACCTGAAAAGGTACTGTGATACAAGACTAACCGCTTTTAGTTCCTGTTTTCCTCATAATCCTATCAAGATTCAGAATGGTTACTCTTTTTCTCTTTCTCACACCACCATCTTTATTTATCCTGTACCCTTAATCTTACCATGTCAAATCCTAAAGTTGTAGTTGTTGGTGCTGGCGTTGTTGGTCTCTCTGCGGCATACATCTTAGCTCAAAAAGGCTACAAGGTAGTCGTCATCTCTGAGTATCTACCAAACGACTCCTACAAGGCCCCAGAATACACGTCTTTATGGGCCGGTGCTCATTTTAGACCTTTCCCTTCCAACTCCGAATCAGACGTCAGAGAAAGTAACTACACCCGGGAAACACTTAAGTTTTTCAAAAAGCTTTCCACGGAACACCCTGAGTCAACCATCCAATTTGTCAAGGGCTCCGATTGGGTTGAAGCACCAAGCGATGGCTACAAAAACCTTGATTTTAATTACTACAAAGATCTCGACAACTTTAAGGTCGTCACTGGCGACAGCTCCTTACCCAAGGGTGTAAACTTTGCTGCATCTTACACCACCTGGGTTATTAATGCTCCACTTTATCTGCAGTTTTTGTTTATGCAACTTCGTGATCACCTTGGTGTCTCTTTCATCAAACGTCGGCTGAACTCGCTGAAAGAAGCAGAGCAACTTAGCGGGGCAAAATACATTGTCAACGCTACTGCTTTTGGCCTACAATATGAGTCTGGTTATGATCCCTTGACATACCCCATCCGTGGTCAAATTCTGCTTTTAAAGATTCCTAGCGATAACAGGTATAGGAACGAAACAGTTACACACCAAGGAGCAGATGGAAACTGGACATACGTTATCAACAGACCATTTGATGGAGGATGTGTCCTTGGTGGTACAAAACAGATCGGCGATCGGGATCCTGTCCCTAGAGAATCTGAAATTAAGGCCATCAAAGATCGCGCCCGGACTTTATTCCCAGAGCTTTTTGTCAAGGAAACTGAGAACGGTGAAAAGGATATTGATATTATTAAAAGCTACGTAGGATTCAGACCCGCTAGAAAGGGTGGATCTCGGGTTGATGTTGAGAAATTTGGCTCCAAGGTAATTGCACATGCATACGGTATTGGTGGTATGGGATATGAATCTTCTTACGGAATGGCTCTTCATGCTATCAAGCTCTTGGAAGATGCCATTACAAGCCAAAGCAAGCTTTAAGTATGGCCTTTTAGCAAGCCTACTGATTTTCAAGTTGGAAACTTTCCTGTGTATTATGTAGTTTATTGTTCATAATAACATTAAAAATTGAGAAAAGGATATTGAGTATGAGAGATACCTAGCATTATAACACAACTGGAATTACTGGTTACAATGTTCGGCTAACATCGACAGTAGTAGTATGAATTCTTAAGTGTTACTTTCTTCTTCTTCTAAATCCAGCATTATAGTACTGCGGCTAACAGCGCTTAAATTCAAATTTCTAGCGCTTTGTAACCTATTTCTATGGAGGAACCCCAGATTGATATTTATGTTCCGAAACTACCAATATTACGCAGTTTGTTTTTTTTTTAACATTAATTAGTTCTCAAGTGCCTTTACCCAAATCTTTCCCTTTTTTAAGTTTTTTTTTTTTGGGTGTCCACTAAATAGCTTGAATTTCAAGCCTCAACATGTTCTATTTATCAGCACGCTTTGAATTATGAATTTTATAAAAAAGAAAAACATTATTATACAGGCAATGAAATCGATAAAAGATATTATCATATATAAACCACACATAAACAACTTGTTACTCAAAGCTTGATCTTGATCCTCAGCCAGACCAACTCTTGCAACGCGGTCATTACCTTAATATTCCTTTCAGCGCTTCTATAATTTCGGTTTGGTCTTAAGGACTATAAAGCCAAAGTAAAAAAGACTCAATAAATTTCAACTATTATTATCAATCTCAGGTTGAGCATCAAGTTTGAGGTGCGAGTAGCTTGGATGTTTTGCAACAAACTAGGCACTTAGGGCAGTTTTTATTAAAATTTTATCAAACTTAGTCCACATACGAGCCAGCTTACCAGGTCTTCTCAATGAGAAGGCCTTGCGGCTCATGGAAGAATTCCAGTCTTCCTGAGTTCTTGTGCCTACAGATACAGGTGCACTACAAATTTCTCCGGACCTCGGTAAGTGTGGTGTCTTCTCAATATATAATTACATAGGCATCTAAAACAAGATATTACTACTGCTACCACTACTAAATTGTAAGACCTTTTGAAAATATAGCTAAGAGATAGTATTAAGAAGTCAGAAACGATGGAAATTGGCTTACTGCACCAGGAAAATTAACATCTAAAAGCGATGATTAAAAATGAATTTTAATGGCCAAATTCCTGACCAAGTTTTAATCATATCTTCTACTCGGAATCCAAAGATCTTACATATTTTAGCAGATTAGTTATAGACCTAAACATAACGACTGAGAGCATTTCTGACATGGTGCAGGAACTAGCTAAAGAACGGCATGGCATATCATCTGTTGGAGTTTCAGATTTGCTACCAGTTTTAGACGAAGATGTACTAATGTAAATAATTTCTTATCTTAAGTCTGGTGTGTGTTGGGGTTTTTATTGTACCAGTTTACGTTTTGTGAAACAACTGGACATCATAATTTAATAGATAATTATACTTTTCCTCTTTGTATGACTTCTTTTATTTAAATTATAACGTAAATATCATTAATTTTATAATTTATTTTTTTGATTTACTTTTACTTCATCCATCTACAATGTCTGATTTACTCGCCTCCATTCAACAAGGCTTAGGACTTAAGTTTGAGCTCAGTAGCAAAGGGACAATCGGTATAGCCAGGGTTACCGGAAAAGTAAAAAGTCGTTATGTTGTAAGAATTGAGCTCAATTTTTTGCTCCCATCGGCTAACAAGATCCGGTGTAGAGATAAAGTATCTACCCATGGCAATCAACACCTTGTCATCTTTATCAGTTTGTTTTATGGTAAGTGTGCAATCATAACCGCCAGAGCGCATAAAAATGCCCTTCCAGATACTTCGCACAAAAGAGTTGCTACCCTCGCTTTTTACAATGTTGTTGAAATAACCTGTAGCAGTATAACGAGGCTCAATAAGATGAATGTAAGCAAGTTCTTTGCCGGCATCAGCACGTTTCTGAAGCTCACCAATAATATAGGCGTACTGAGCAATACTGTTATTATTAACCTTCATGTTATTAATCAGATTCCAAGGTGCAAGCCGGATGCCGACGCGGCCAGCACCCAAGGCTTCAACAACAGCGCCAATAACCTTGAGAGTAAAGCGCGCGCGGTTTTCAATAAAACCGCTGTGCTGATCAGTACGTTTATTAGAGTTTTCATGAACAAATTGATCAAGCAGATAGCTATTGGCAGAGTGGATCTCGACACCATCGGCACCAACATCAATAGTATTTTTTGCGGCTTGAACGTAGGTTTTAATGTACCCTTTAATTTTTTTCAATTGCCAGGAGTCTGTAAATAGGTAAGTCAGTATTGTCGGTAGACTCAGGAACATCAGAAGCGCTGACAGAAGGATAACCACGGGTGTCTAGCTCGGGCTTAAGAGCAGCTCTATCGGTGGCCCAGAGTTAAACAAAAATGTAGGATTTTTTGGCATGGGTGCCTCAAAAACATTCTTTCAACAATTAATCTATTAATCTGCTCCTGACTCCAAATACCAGGAGCAAGGGGGTATTCAGAGGCAGGATCAGAGATAGGCATGGATTTAGTAACGATAAGAGTATAGGGGCGGGAAGAGCGCTGGGAGTAGTAGAGGATGTGAAAATCAGAAACAGTGTTGTTGGGCACTCTCATCCTGGTGAGAGGAGCCATGGTGATACGGTGCTGGAATTCCATACGACCAACCTTAATGGGCTTAAAAAGATTTTTAAACATTTTGTAATGTAAGATGTGGGTCTGTATTAATTAATTATTATATTTGTGATTCGTAAATATTGATAGAAAAGTAACACTAAAATGTTAAACTGAATTCACAAGGAAATTTTGATGGATGCAGCATGAAATTTAGGGATTCTTTTTCGAGCTGGGTCACAATTTTTGATTTGTAATGTAGAAAGGCCTCTGCATCTAATAAAGACTAGTGCAGATGCGAATGGGACTTCGTGATAAACACGCAAGAGAATTAGCGACCTTTTTTTTTCCAAAATTTATCAGCTGAAATCTGTAAAATCCATTGCTGAACTATCTGAACCCCCACCATTCGAATATAAAATTCTGAAAAATCGACAAACAATTAAAAGTATTTAACATTCTGTAGCTGATATATTCACAGCTTATGTGATTCTAAAGTTTTCCTTTGATTTATAGTTTGTAGTATGACAGTACTAATAATTTTTTATCTTATTTGTTTATCTAATATAAGGTTAAATTTGTTACCATCTATCTCGTAGAAAACCAGGAACTTGGATCTATATTTGATACAGAGGATTACGAGTTCGTGAGTATCTGTATTTTTCCTGTTTGTATAACTTTTTCTATTTTAATTTTATGACCTATTAGTCGTCTTTTTTTACTTTTAGTTCATCCATTTACACTATCTCATTTACTCCTCTTTGTTTAACATAGAAACACTTCTTAGTATTAAAAATTTATAATAGATTGTCGACCACTTTTAAGCATCTCAATAAATCTTTTTAATGTTTAAAGAAAAATCTAAAATTCAAACATATTTCTTTTAAAACGAACAAGGCTAGGTTTTAACAATATATTGTTATCGTTTGGTATCTATTGATACAGATTGGCACCTGCAACAGAGATATTGCTGAAGTGTGTGCCAAACCAGCCATATTTGAGCTCTTATGACAAAGAGTGGTTGATTTGTAGTGATTAAATTTGGTTAATTGATTCGACACAAAAATTTCTCAGTTCAGCACTTAGATAGTGATGCTTGGAAATAATGTGTCACACACATAGTACAACTGCAAGAATTTCCTAAATATGACTTTTTACTGGTCTTAATGCTAGATAGATAGATAGATAGATAGATAATCAGTTTATTGTTCTTATATCAAATGGTTACATACAAAATTACAAAATAAAACGATATACAAAAAAGACATGAAATTTCAAAACATTTGTCTCTGTGAGACTGGCAAAGTGGCGGTGTCAGCGCGCGCAATAAGTTCAGATTTTCGATGGCGCCGAATTCTCCATGAAGGTCCTAATGCTATCTCTTTCTATTTTTTCAATCGACTTATTTCAAACGTTCAATTGTCTTGTTCATTTAAACCATAGTTTGAATTGATAAAAATCGATACTTACCAAGTGTTTGTCTTCCCCAGTGAAACTCTATTCATGATATCACAGTTAACACTGAGCCCAATCCTGAGCCTTCTGCTTGTTGGAGTTTCAGATGTGCCATCAGTTTCGGATGAAGGTAGTAATAGTAATATCTTGTTTATTTAGGTGTCTATGTAATTAAATACTGAGAAGACGCCAGGCTTACCTGGGTCTGGGGCGATTTACAGCGCGCCTCTACCCGTAGGCGCGGAAATTCGGGAAGGCCGGAATTCTCCCATGAGCCGCAAGACCTCCTAAAAGATCCGGTAAGCTGGCTTCAAGCAGATGAAGGTATATAACTGGAAGTAATATCCCATCTCATAAAATATAATATTTTAATAAGTTAATCTCTCATGATATGACTATATTATGCCATTTGAATATACAAAATAGACGGGTAGAGCGTCGTTTCGCTTTTTTCTTCATTCCAAGTTTCATTGAAGTAGAATCAAGAGTGGTGTCATCTCTAAAGTGCGGCTGTGCCAATTCTTCAGTTTGTGCTAGCATAAATAAACTTCAACCACAGTTACTCATAATTGGACTGATTTTTCTTTTCTCTTCTCTATAGGCAGATTTCAATCACCACTACAAGAGTACAAGACAACATCTAAACACAGAATTGTCTAATACTTATTCATGTTTTATTATTTTACACCTGATTATTATTAATGTAAACTGGAACGTGATAGATTTGTAAATGTATCAACTACCGGGTGTTATAGCGCTTATCTTTATTTTGCTCAGCAGTTAAAGAATTGCAGAAGACACACCGATATACAGCATCTAAAAGCTCAGGGCCAGTTGTTGACTAAATGTATAAATTTGAAGGTTGTGAAAGAAGTGAATTGACCCTCAAGGTTTGAGGGGAAAGAGCAGTAGTAGTACTAAGGAAGCCTAACAAGAATAGCTATAAACCAATGGTACTATTAAGATGTTCTTAGAGGTATTGAAAAAGATAGGTTGGGAAAGACTCACCTACCTGACCCGTGACAAAATGCCAAAAAGGCAATTTGATGTCAAGGTCGGATACTACTAAGTAGACACAGTATTCACTGACGTACCTAAGGGCTCCCCAATATCCCCGTTATCATTCCTTATCTACACAGAATTGCTTTACGTTATTGTGAAAGCTTATGGGCTGCAGTTCATTGACTTTGTCGAGAACATTATCATTTACATGAGAGGAAATATGGCGGAGAATACTAACCAGCTTTTTAGAGCATTTAAGAGAGTATATTAATAGGTAGGATTGATGCACACAGAGATAGATCTTGGTGACATCTCTGAATCTGCCCGGCGGGGATGAAGAAAAAAAAAAGTAAACTCCTATGAATTAACATTGACAGGAGGTTGCAATTTAAAGTCTACATCAGGAAGGTAGTAATCAAATCTAAACTTGTAATTAAAGTAGTAAGAGGGCTGGGTGGCACAATCCGTGGTGTCAAGAATTCGACTCTGAGGTCGATGTACTTGAAGTGCGTTATAACAGTCATGGAGTATGGATGTGAAGTTTAGCCCAATAATGATGTGAGTCAGTTTGGGAAACTGGAGTCCATCCATTATGAGACTCTCAAGAAAGTGTCTTGAGTCTACAATGGCACTGCCAGCTACGTTCTAGAGAAGGAGGCTGCGGTTCCATCGTTGAGTGTTAGGCTGTAGAATGTCCTTATTTGAAACTAATAAGAATTTTGTTGAGAGTTGACCATGGAAATTCTGTTTTTGAGAAATTGAAAAAGACAAAAAGGGAAATGAAAAAGAAAAAAAGAAATGAAAAGAAATGAAAAGAGAAAGAAAAGCCGAAATATGACGACATAAGAATTGACTATTTAGCTAACATACTCTAAGATGATAATCTGACAAGCCTGCTAGTACTGGTCAAGTCTTGTCCGTGAACCAAGAGCAACACTAATAGAAATAGTGAGAAGACCGCAGAATATTGAAAGGCACTAAGAGATAGACTAAGAGAAAATCGAATGGTTTTACAGAGCAAATGGCAAGGAATACATCAAGAGTTTATGGTAAACAGAGTCGCAAACTAGTACAAAGAAATCACCAAGGAAAACGGCGAGGGTTCAAATATCAACAAGAAACCAGTTAGTATCAAAGTATTCAAGAATTACCCCTTAGAAGCACTGATCCAGATACCATAATTGAAAACCGGCAATGAAGATATTGGCGAATACCTTCAGAAAGGTCCCCAAAAAAGATTACAACTGCATGTGTGGCGAGTTCTAGACTATACAGCATACTATTAAGCACTGCCAGAGAACAATATTGAAGAGAGAGGCACTCTTAGTGGTATCGCCAGATCTGGATTTAGTTCAACTGTTAAACGCATTGAAGGGGCTCTAGAAAATGAAGGAGGTCTGGTTGTGAAAATGGACACAGCCCCTAAGGGTAATAAAACCCCTGCCCAACATAAGAAGTTGAGGGCCATAAACTCTAAGCCCAAACATCACACAGCCTATGGTCTTGGCAGTCTGTGCCTACAATAGTCTCAGTTTTGATGAGGGGTCTTGGTGAAATATGAGCTGGTACTCAGATGACTGAGTTCCTACCACATGAGAATAAAGAAGACAAGCATCCATTGGGGACTTTAGTAGAGACTGCAAGGCTGAAAATAATAAAGCTAGTAAAATAAGCTGGAATTTGATTAAAGTTTAAGTATTTATTTTGTATCTGTTTATGTAAGACTAATAAATAGCAAATCCCGGAAAAAAAGAAATTGAAGCCGACAAAATAAGTTGGGGCTTGACTAAAGTCCGAGTATCTAGTTTGTTTACGACTCATAAACGGCCAATAAGGAAAAAAAAAAAAGTTTTAAAAAAAAGTATACAGATCTATATTGCAAATTCGACTCAGCCCTGGAGCAGAAACCATGAAAACAATACATCATACGCGTATCTGGCTGCAAAAAATACTCCCAATTCTTTTTGTATGTACTTTTAAAAAAAAAGATTGTGTTTTTTTACCGGTTTTATAAGATCGCGAGTGAGATAAAATAAAAATTGAAAAAAGTCTTTTAAGTTGTCCTGGTTCTAGATCTCTTATTTCAATTTCATTTAAGCAATCTTCTAAAGCCCCATTGCTTGTCAGTGTTAAATATCCTAAGTTTATTTCAGAGCAGGGCTTTGGTAAGATTAATTGGTACCATCACGTTTTGAATACTACAATACATATGAAATATTTTCTTTTTTAAGTGCTGTCAAATCAAACGGTTGTAGAAAAGAAACCCACTTTTGTTGTTTCTTACAGGAAGCCTTGTCTCGGGAAATTAAGGGGCTTAGAATTGCTAATGTAGATAACTTGTGTTGACATTTATCTTTATCCTAGACGTTGCCTCAAAACTTTGTTTCAAGAAAAATTCTAGGCTTTTGAAAATTTAGAGTTTTTTTTTTTTGTTTGGTTACTTATTTTTTCACATTGCAATGAACACTCCCAAAAAGCTTGATTTTGGGACGGCTGTCAATTTTCAACTAGAGGCCAAAACGACTGTTTATGGAAAGCAAAAACAAGAAGATGCTCTACTAATAGCCTTGATTTTCAAAGGCTTCATACAACAGGATTTGGCATTACAATATTTTGCTAGCGACTCTTTTAGCGATGAGAACATTTACTGTTCTTCCAGCTATTTGATCTTGCTAATATTCTACTATACGTCAAAGTATTGTTACTAGCAATGTTCTAAAATGACCGCTCTCAGATGCTAGGGGTCGTAGATTTTGGAATCAATGTATTGAGCATGTGGTACTATGTTTTGTTGTACTAAATACACACATGCTACTATGTGTCAAATTCTTTGTTATTGGACGTCATCTAAAATCACATAACGATGAACACTCAGGTACTAAGCCACTTAACCGTTTGAATCAAAGTGTTGAATAAGTTTACCGTGTTTTGTTGTATCAACTATATATATCTAGCTTTTTAACGATTATCTTAATTTTTTTTCACATCCTCTTCTATTCTATATCCAAAAAACAAACAATGAATTCTCAAACCATTACTCAAGCTAAAATTTCTTTGAGCACTTCTGATGGCTCTTATCAGCTATATCAATACGATCCATCACTTCCTGCTGCAATCGTTGCAATCGTTTTGTTTGCTATTGTCACTTTTTACCATGTGTGGTTGATAATACGTCATCGCTCTTGGTACTTCATTCCATTTATTGTTGGCGGTTTTTGTAAGTGAACTTGTTTAAACATTTTTTTTATTTCCTAACAAATTATCATATAGTCCAGGTTATAGGCTACTGTGGGCGAGCTTGGTCTCACTCTGACCCTACGAAAATTGGAGGTTATGTCATGCAATCCACGCTAATTCTTATTGCACCTGCTCTTTTTGCTGCCTCAATATACATGATTTTAGGACGTCTCATTCGAATTCTTGGGGCTGAGTCCCTATCTATCATTCCCGTTTCCTGGATGACAAAAATATTTGTTCTTGGAGATGTTATCTCTTTCTTTATGCAGGCCGGTGGAGGTGGCCTTCAAGCCTCCGGCAATCACGATCTTGGTCAGAAGATCATCATTGGTGGTCTTTTTGTCCAAATCATCATGTTTAGCATCTTTTTAGTAACTTCTATCGTTTTTCACAGCAAGGCTTCGAAACAATCTACTGCTCTTATCTTTTCTTCAATTGTTAATTGGAGACGTTACTTACACATCCTTTACATCACCAGCATTCTCATTTTAGTTCGAAGTATCTTCCGTGTTGTGGAATATTTGCAGGGCCATGACGGATATTTGACTTCTCACGAAATTTTTCTTTACATTTTTGACGCCCTATTAATGTTCTTAGTTATGCTAATCTTTGCTGTATGGTATATCGGTGATCTTAAACGAAAAACAGTAGGAATGCACAGTCTGGTGAGTATTCTTACAAATGATGATAACTCTATACAGTAGAAACTAACTAGTTTTATAGGATGAAGAAAGCCATGCAATGGGGGATTTGCGGACATCCAAGGCACAAAATTCTCATGTAGCGGAGCTGAATGCATAATTACAGTTACCATTGACTCTAAATAAATTTTCTAATCTTATTCTATTAATTCTTTAAAACTAATGACACCGTATGACGGGTAAAACATGAATGAACAGATAGTTTGAAAACCATAATAAATTTTGTATTGCAGGGTGTTATTCATGTCTCTAAACTGAACTCAAAGGCCCAATCAGAAACAGCCCAACCTATCTTCGCAAGTTCGTAAGTGATAATACTTTAATTTTGAATTTTGAGATATGTCACAATACTCTAAGTAGTAAATTAAGTACATAATTTTTCTTATTGGTTATTTATTAGTCTTACTTAAACAGATACAAATCAAATACTCAAACTCTAATCAAATCCCTTATTTTGCTGGCGTCAATTATTTCTTTTAGCCTTGAGAATCCCCTAGCCCTGGCACCATGGCTAAATCTTAGACTAGCTTAGGTGTCTCAGGACACCAAGTGTCCCACGTTGAATAAAAAGCGAACCATCGATTTCCTACTGCTAAAGAAATCACGCGTCAGACTGTCTATTTTTTTTTTTCTTTTTTTTGCATTTTTTCACCGTTTGCTTTTCTCTTTTTTCTTGGATATACAAAATTTTTATAACTCCTCATGTTTTTCCTCCATTTATTTTCTAACAAAAACCTCTCTTAATTAGGGTTTAAATGTCATGCACGAAGGTTTCGGTTCATTCTTAGAGACTCTCAAAGATCAGCATTTCAACAACTACAGCTACACTCATGTTTTCATCAAAGTTTGTCTAGCGCCAGGCGGGTCATTTCTTACTTCAACTGCTTCTTGCAGTCGACTGGTTCGTTAGGCCTGCCACGCAAAATGGTCACCAGTAACTTTAAAGGCACTCATATGGTAGTTTTTTTCTGATTCACTGAGAATGCGGGTATTATGGTATTGAGTTTTGATTCATAAGTTTCCCTACCTTCGCAGTGATTTCAAACTCTCCATCCTTCTTTTCACGGAAATGTCTATAAATTTTTATTTTTTCAATCCATATATTGCAGTCTTTTTAATACAGTTTGCAGCTTCCTTGTGTAAACTCATTTATTCACTATTCCGGTCATTATCTTATCCTTCGTTCTTGCGCTATCCCACCCTCAGTCCTTCATCCCGTTTATTGCTTCTAAAATCAAAAGTATGATTTAAGATAGATAAATAGATAATCAGTTTATTGTCCTTACATCAAATAGTTACATAAAAATTACAAAACAAAACGATATACAAAGAAGACATGAAATTTCAAAAACATTTGTCTCTATGAGACTGGCAAAGTAGCGG
>Ga0160505_100410_pt1 | contig 25340 bp, 12 predicted proteins | sample DIDeMG_FD_108225 | JGI IMG/M metagenome (GOLD analysis project Ga0160505, IMG submission 108225) | Enriched chicken feces microbial communities from UW Madison campus, WI, USA - DID2874_E49_Stillage MG | ecosystem: Host-associated > Birds > Digestive system > Large intestine > Fecal ... | reverse complement strand
TTGTTTTTTTTGTGGCTTTTTTTTTTTTTTTTTTTTTTTTTTTTTTTTTGGCCGAAGGTCATCGAAAGTTAAATTAGCATGGCAAGAGAAGGTGTCAATTGGACTGGAACGGGCGAAGTAATCACAAAGTTGGCATTTCTTGACAGTTAGACAGGGAGCACAATGAAAGATAGAAGCGATACGAATGTGGAATTTCAACTGCAATCATACCAGAATGACCATGAACCCTGTGCTGACAAACCATGCCGAAAACATCCAAAGATCCGAAGTGATTAAAGATGCTGCGTGGAGTTCACAACGAATTTATGATAGCTATTTTCATCGTGTATCATAAGTGAATTGACTCATGATTCATGAATCATATTCACGTTAATATGAGTCGACATGTTGGTGGATGAAGTTAATTATTATTACAGCGTTAAGTGAATTCTCACCGAAGCATTGTTCATGGAAGGATCGACGTGAGGCAGATGAGTAATTGGCCGATTTGCGGATGTGCAAACATATTTTTTAGCATTCGTTAGCACCTGTCCAAGTACGTCAATACCAGAGTCAATTGACTGCCAATTGTGACCCCTGATGCGTATTCCGTCAAGGATTCTGGCCGTTCCGCATCTATTTGTTGTTTCTTGCATATCGTTCTAGTGTTGACCAATTACTTGACATAGTTGCCAATTGTACACGTGTTGGGAATGTTAACACAAAGTTACCCAATTGTTGCCCCATGATGTCCTACGTTGCCTCATGTTGGCGATGTTGCTTTCATGTTGGCCAATTCCTTATCGCTCGTTTATCTTCATTTTTGGCATTAGGACTGTACGTCTGGGGGGAGCACCCCATGGGCCACGAACACAGATTTTTAAAGTTTGATGCAGTTCATCACCGGCCCGTCTATTCAGGCGAATTCATCCACCTAACAGCCCCTCCTCCCGTCACACAAACACCATGTGATTAACGTCTCCACCAGTGCCAATATCTCCAACATCCTAACATGAAAAATCCATATCTAGTCGACTCTCCACTTCAACCATGGTCACTCACCCAGTCACCGGGCATTGGCCCCAACCCAAGCCACCAATTCAGCACCTCTAGTCACCGCTTCTCCGCATCTGCACTCCCTCCTCATGTCCGTCATTGGTCCCTTGTGCGGCGTGTCTATTTTCTTGCGGGCTTCCAACCCTTAGTAGCTATTGGCGTTTTCCTTTATTCATGACGGTGTTTTATTTTTACACATTCAGCCTTTCGCGTGCAGCTGTGGAATCCAGAAATTGCAATTATAAAAGGTTGGCGATTCTTCCTCATTGTCTAGTTTGGTTTTTCTTTCCTCATCTTGAGTGTTCAGCTTTTCGCACCCATCTTAACTGAAAAGCTTCTCATTCCACCGATTATCAATCCCTTTTGGCGTTCCTTTTTTGGCATCCTTGATATATTGATACCTATCCTTGATATCCCATCCTTGATATCTCATCAATTCCAATTTCCGGTTTCCAAATACCAATAAAGTAGTCACTATGGCTTTCACGGTGTCTAAATTTTCCTCGCCACTCTCCCTTGGCCTCAGAGGTGTTCAGCTCCTCTTTGCGTTGCTCGTGTTTATCTTGGGATGTGTTTCCACCGCCAAAGTGGGGTGGTCAAAGGCATATCCCGCCATGTCCATTGTCTGCGGGCTCTTTGCTATGTTGTATTATATCCCATTGCTTTTAGCTCCCACCCTTGCCTTCTTCACGCCAGCGATCGCCTTGGGTGCTGAGATCTTCATCTGGATCTGGTGGCTTATTGCTATGGCAACAGCTGCAAGCCGTTTTGGTGATCTCGACTGCTCATATGGCTACTATTATGGCTTCCTGTATTACGGTTACAGTAGCGTTGGCTGCAAAGCTGGAAAGGGCGCACTCGCATTTGCAGTTTTGGGGTGGGTCCTCTCCATAATCTCCCTTGTGTTGTTGATCGTATACTCCATTGTACCCGCCGCCAAGTCCAATTCATGGCTGGTTTCGAACTACTTTTTGCTTGGCGGAATCTTCTCCAAGACCACTGGTTTGGCCCCAGCCGCTGGTGCAGGGGTAGTTGACCCTGAGGCTGGTGTCGGCGAGAGAAGTGTTGAATCTGGCGATGAGCTCAAGACCACCGCGGAAACAGACTTGGGAACATACAACGGAGCCCATGAAGCAGAGCTAAAGTCCACTGAGCCAGCTTTGGGTGGTGGATACGGAGGTGAACCTGAAGTTCCTCACACCGGGGATCCTGGGGTGAGCTCCACCCCTTACCCTACTGAACCCCGTGTTTAGTTATGTAGTGATAATTGTTTGAATGTATTATTATAGTGGTCCCTGAGTATGCCTAATTTCAAGGGGCTTGGTGAGGTCTGTGATCCAAACTCCAATTTAGGGCTTTTACAACCAGCGCCAGAACACAAATTTCAGCAACCTAACAAGAGTCATTGATCTTTTACTTCTTTCTAAGCGAATTTCTTCTCCTGACGATTTTTATTGTCCTCCATACTTTTGAAGTTGAATGAAGAAACTATTTAAGCAAGAGCAACACAGGAACATCAGGAATCAGAAGAAAAAGACATGTTTCTGGCAGACTTTTTGGTTTTATTATATACTCTTCATAACCGACTTATTAACTCCGACCGATTTTACTAATACCAAGAAAGCTAAAGATCTCAATTCTGGGCCAGTGACTATCGCAGAGAGTATGAAGGATGCCTAAGAACTGGAGGCCATGACCCCGGCAAAGCCACTAGACATTCAAATACCGTCCAAATTTTCCCGCTTCTTGAAAATATCATCTCTAATGACTACTTACAAATACGTCCGCCCTATTTGCTTGGGCCTAAGAACATTGCAAATTTTAACAGCGTTGGTCCTCTTGATTGTTGCCTGTGTCAATATTGTTACCACCTTCGACTCGCACCGAATCATTTTAGTGTCTATAATCACAGGTGCCATCTCGTTATGTTTCTACTTTCCACTTGTCACTCCTTTTGTCAGGTTTTTCCCTCCCATTGTGGTGATGTTCTTCGAGATCATGCTCACGGTATGGTGGATCATAACATTTGTTAATACCAAAAGCTACATTAATGATGATTGCACCCAATTTCGAAGTGATGATCGAAGAACAATTGCGTGCAAGACAGGCAAGGCGTCATTTGTGGTGGGGATTATTGGGTTTGTCTTCTCCACTCTATCTCTACTTTTACTAGTTATGTTCAGCTTGGTGGGAACTTTCAACAATGAACGTGTGCTCGGACTTCGTTTCTTCCTGTTGGGTGGAATAGTGCCAAAGGTTGCTACGAAAAGCACTGAGACACAACCACCCATTCCCCATATCGAATCCCAAAGAGGAGGTGTGGGATATGATTATGAGAATGACACCAATTGCGGGAACGAATTACAAACTTTGTCTTCCGATGGATCTTTATCAGAGAATCCTCGCGCTTCAGAGTATCCAACTACACCAGAGAATCCGTTTTCTGACCCCACCAGCCGTAGTTCGAACGGCTAAGATACACCACTTCCAAGAATATCTGCTGCACCTTGTGCTCAAGTTCTTTATTCTGGGGTCATACAGACTGCACATCCAATAATTGGATGTGGGTGACTACGTCATGGGAATTATAACCTCTTTGCCATATAATATGAAGTTAACGACGAGTTTTCATTATGTCAATATATTTCAATGGCTTCATTAACAAAGCATTGCACTACAATAGCTCTTACTTTGAGAGGATTGCAGATTCTCGTGTCACTACTCCTCATAATCTTGGCCTCAGTGAACCTCAGTATCACTGGTTATACCAAGATGTACATTCGCAAGTCCGTTATTAGTGGGAGTATCGTATTTGTCTACTACCTATTGACAATCATCCCTTTCACGAAATGGTATCTTCCTCTCACCATATTTTGCTGGGAACTTGCAACAATTGCATTATATTCTGTTGCTGTTCCCTTTGCTAGTGTGCTCTACCGCGATACCGACTGTACCAGTGGTTATGGCTCAGATATGACAGAGTGTCGCACTGGAGTTGGTTCTTTCGTCTTGGGATGTATAGGCCTTGTGCTCGCCTTTATTTCCTTCGTATTAGTTATCAGTTACTCATTTGTTCCTGCTTGCAAGCAGAATCAGGTTTTTAGTTGCAACCATTTCGGCATTGGTGCCATTTTCCCCAAGCAACCGGTTAAAAAGGAGGATTGTGAGCACAAGATGTCAGATGATCCTTTTGCGGATATTAATGTTGCGTAATAGGGGCTCTTTTATAGGGGATGTGTATTTATATAGTTCTACAAATGACGCCATATAGGGGCTCTTCGCTTCTTCCTGATGGGCGGAAAAGTGCCTAAGGTTGCTGCGAAATACACTGAGATACAACCACCTATTCCTATAAACCCGCATATCGAATCCCAAAGACAAGTTGTGGGGTACGATTATGAGAATGTCAACAATTGCGGGAATGAATTGCAAACTTTGTCTTTGCAATCCATCTTCATCAGAGAATCCTTCTATTTCAGAGTATCCATCTACATCAGAGAATCCGTTTTCTGAGCCCACCAGCCGCAGTTAGAACGGCTGAGATACACCACTTCCAAGAATAACTACTGCTTATACACCGAATATTAAATGAGGTACCTCATGCCCCTATTTCATTTATTCTGGGGTCATACAGACTGCACATCCAGTTAATCTAGTCGGTGACTATGTCATGGCAAATACAACTCTTTGCCATGTATTAAGATGAAGTTAACGACGAGTTTTCATTATGTCACTATATTTCAATGGCTTCATTAACAAAGCTCTCCGCTCCAATAGCTCTTACTTTGAGAGGATTGCAGATTCTCGTGTCTCTCCTTCTCGTAATTTTGGCTTCAGTGAACCTCAGTATCACTGGTTATTCCGAAGTTCGCAGGTCGGTTATTAGTGGGAGTATCACATTAGTCTACTACCTATTGACAATCACCTTTCACGAGATGGTATCCTCCTTTCACCATATTTTGTTGGGAACTTGCAACACTCGCATTGTATTCTGCTGCAGTTCCCTTTGCTGGTATGCTCTACGGCGGCAATACCGACTGTACCAGTGATCTCTCAGATGTGAAAGAGTGCGCTGGAGTTGGTTCTGTTATCTTGGGATGTATAGGACTTGTGCTAGCATTTGTTTCCTCAGTGTTAGTTATCACTTACTCATTTGTTCCTGCTTGTAAGCAGAATCAGGTTTTTAGTTGCAACCATTTCGGCATTGGTGCCATTTTCCCCAAGCAACAAGTAGAAAAGGAGGATTGTGAGCACAAGACTGATGATCCTCTTGCGGATGTTAATGCGTAAGATAAGAAAGTGAGTTTAAGACGAAAAGCTCATGTCATAATGAAAGGGTTGAGAAGATGAAAGCAAAAATGATAACTTGAGAGAACTTAAAAGATTTTATGAGATGACACGAGACGAGAAAACGTGAGGCATGACATTAAAGGAGGCACGACAGAATGAGAGTTTGAGATGAGAATATGAGACATGTTAATTTGAAACATTGGTCGCAAGATTCTCAGAGTTAATGGGTATTTGATGAATTGATCGATTTGATTACTGTAGTGTTTTGTAGGTGGCTCCCCAATTAATTACACTTGCACACATTTACGATAATTATATTCCACCAAGTTTCCCAATCAATCGTTTCTGCACGGCGGTGTCCAACGAACTATTTTGTCGATGGATGCTTCCTGAACAACATCTTCTTTGGATGTCTGATTGAGGCTTTGGAGCGGTGTTGGCTTATTGTGTAGGTGCACGGAGTAAATACTATTCGGGGAATGTTCGGCGGTATCGCTTCTATGCTGCGCTTCACCTGTATAACATTTGCCACCGTTAATGGGGCAATGCTCTGAGTCATTATATATGCGTTTTAGGGGCTCTTTTATAGGGGAGATGTGTTTATATATTTCTACAAATGATGCCATATAGGGGCTCTAGCCCCCTTGGCCAGTCTCCTCACGCCGTGTAGATAACGATATGAACTATTTTTGCTAATTTCAGGTGCAGTTTTGCAATACTACTCCGCTAATCGCACAGACCCTACTTTGCGATCTGAGGGAGAATGCTCGAATGCTTGACTATTTCTTCACTTGCGTCTCCTCTTACATAAATATCGACATTAGCAAGTATCATCCTTTTAGCCAGTAAATTTTGCAAAATCTCATCTCTTCACTAAAACACCGTCTCGTAAATGGATATGGTTACCTGCACTGTCCTGCTGCGGTAACAGGAGGATGTGCCAATTTAAAACCTCACTGCACCCTCATCGTGTCAACTTCTCCAACAAAACTTTCCATTATTATATGGTTTGAGCTCCACTGCCAGCTCTAATCTCGTGGATATATTCAGTGGTTTTCTTGTCCGTGGCTGCATCGAACATTTTGCTTGTTTGACTTATTTTGGTTGTGTTTCACATTTTCTGGGTCTAGTCATATCATTAAACTCCCTTGGCATTTCTGTCTGATATCTACTCGAAACTACATCATGGTCTCTTCGGATTGCCTTTGTGGCTGCTCCATTCTCCTTAGAATTGGCCAGATCCTACTAGCCGTAGTTCTTTTGACCACAGTGTTGTTCCAGACAAACAAGGCTGGTCAGTTGTCTCTGTTCTCCTATTATTTACCGTTGCTGGCAGCTGTGTGCTCGGTGCTCTTCTACGGGTCATTGCTTACTCATCGTTTGCTCATCCATTTTTCTCCTATCATAGTTTTAGCTGGTGAGTTGATCAACTGCGCGTTGTGGAAGACGTCATTTGTTACCTCTTCGTACGACTTTGCAAATAACAAACCTCGCTCCTTCAGTTCGTGGTGGACAATCACAACTGTCGGGTGCACCTTTATGGGCTTTGCCTTTTCCACTTGTGCATTGGTGTTGTTGTGCAGTGGCTCTATCAGACATGCATGGAAGTTTGAGGAGTGGAAGAGTCGGGAATATTTCCTCTTGGGAGGAATTTTCCATAGACCAGGCACCAAGGATGCTTGTTATGAAAAGCAGCATTCGGACGAGGAATGGACAGAAGAAGGAAAGCCCCAAACCATTTACGGTGCCAATCCGGAAGATTTCATCATAACCTCGCAGATCAGTTTGGATCTGAAGTATCTGATGGATAAGCAGGAAAATTACGAAGATTCCTTTGATAGCAGATCGGAGGGCTACATTCTGGACAACTCATTCAGCTCCGACTGTCAATCTACCCGTAGTTATGCGTCTCTGGAGGCGCCATCAGAGGTTTCTACGATGAAGGGAGATAATAGCGAAATCCAGGGGATTCCGTTTGCTGATGGCGATAATGACGATGGAGGAGGAGATGGCTGGCGCAGATGCTCGAGCACTGCTAACGGGGCCAACGTTCCTCAATTCTACGAAGAGTAAATTGGAAGTAAATTGTATCTGGTAATGAATATGATGTTTGGGAAAGAACAAATAAATTGTAAAAAAATGAATCAAGAGAGAATAAAGCAATAATAAAGATTCAAAATTCAAGAAAAGGTTAAAATGCTGGTGAAAGGATCATTATCGACAGATACAACTAACACCACTAAATCAGAGTTCTCGATCTACACCATTTTCTCCAAGTATTCCATTCATATTTACAAGGGGCTGGATACCTAGTTCTCGATCTTAGCCAAGATCTCTCTGTCGCTGAACAACAAGTACTCGTCCTCACCAACCTTGACTGGAGAACCACCGAAGTTTGGCAACAAAACCTTGTCTCCAGCCTGAACAGAAACTGGAATCAACTTGCCGGAGGATGGGTCGGTGACACCTGGACCTGCAGCGACAACAGTACCCTCATTCAACTTCTCCTGGTTCTTCTCTGGGATGTAGATACCGCTGGATGTCTGAGTGGCAGGCTTGATTCTCTGAACCAACACTCTGTCGAACAATGGCTTCAAGTTGTTGATGTTTTTTAAGAAAGACTGAATGTTAGTATTTGACATGAGTTGATGATTGTAAGGTGCATGAATTGTGCATTTGGAACAAATTGTAACATACCATTTTGGATGTAGTTTAGGGGTCTCCACAATTATGGTTAAATATTATGGGTAAAATTTTCATGGAAGTGCGTAGAATTCTGGGGAGGACACCCGTACACCAGGTCAATTTTAAAGTGTGGAGTAGTGGGAAGGACTAGTAAATATAAATCAAGAAAAATGTTGGAAATAGGAATTACTTTACATATTGAAAGATTCCTATGATTGGACGAACTATTTTATTTTGGGTTGCTAGTTTTTAAGTACATTTCTCTGATTTGTTGGACTTACTTGCAGTGGTTAGCTATTGCATTTGGAACAGATTTTGCAACTTTCAATAGATAGAGAATCAAGTAATGAGATAGACGATCACATACCTTTGCCTTGATAAATCTTTCATGTCATGCCTTTAGCCTGCGAAACGAAAGCGTGTAGAATAGCTCAGCATGGCAAGACCTAATCACTGGAAGTATTTGTCATTTTTTGATTCACACAATCCCACTAACTGGAACGTGACAATACTTGAACTAGTGGAAATGCGTTATTGTAGCGAAGCTTTAGTGGGATCTGACAAGAATACAGAATAATGATATATAAAACTTTAGGAAAGAAAAGAACAAATTATCTTGTACAAGTATAAAAAAATGTACCAAATCCATACACATAAATACCGAATGGTGTGCATAGACAAACGTTAACTTATCTATATGAGAAGCACAATTGTCTTCACTTTCTTCACCACATGGCTTAGCTCAATGCAATAACCTGTGGTCAGAAATTCTCCAAGACTCGATTTCTTTGTAGTCGACTGCGTTTCTGTCTTAATCTTTGAGTTTCCATAGCGTGAATAGAACATTCATATCATTAGCGACACTAATGCAATGGTGGGGGCATGCTCTCGATGCAAGCTGAAGAAGTTGAAGTGTGACGGATTGGTACCTTCTTGTTCACGGTGCCACGAACTGGGCCTCCAGTCATGCTACTATCCTCCTGATAAAAGAGTGGACAAACGTCGAATGTTGAACGGTCAAAGTGCTTTTGTATTTAAGCATTCAAATGATAGAAAAAGAGCCATTCGACGATTTCCACCTTCAATTGACCATAATGAAAATACTTCGTCAAAATTTCCTGGAATATTGACGAGTTCAAGTCTGCGATTTCCCGATAATAACGTATTGGAACTACCAAAAAATCCCGACCAATTGTCAACGCAAACGTGGTCTGAAATAGGGGAAATTGGTGAGCTTGCTTGTGATTTCGATATTGATCAATTTTTTCAGTATTTGGATGGCTCACTTAACGTAGAATCATATGATAAGTCTATTAAGAATTCTGAAGTTCCAATCTACGAAACATGTAACGGAGAAGCTGCTTCAAGACAGACGTTGATAGATGCTGTCTTTGAAAATGAAGATCATACCCCGCAGGCCATTTCACGAGCCATGATCGAACTGATAGCTCTGACGACCCAAGTTTCTGAGGATGAATCGTTTCTACTAAGCACTGTGCTTACTGTAGGAGCATTAACGCTAGCAAAGCGGGATTTTGTTGAACAGAGAAGCAAGCAGCTACTCTCTGGCGATAATCTGGAACATCCTTTAAGGGCTCCTTTCGTGGCCTCCGAGGCTTACATCTATTTTCTGCAAGCGAGAGAGTATATACCCAAAATAGTGGAGAATCCTACCAGACATGGGTTTCGTGGATTGTCACTCATATCTAACCTCATGACTATGCTTCTTACTACAGAATCACAGATGTACGTTTCATATCATGCTCTACATGTTGCAGTGTCCATTGGTTTGGATAAGATCGCTGTTCTTGATGCACACAGCGATGATTTTGGGCTTGTGATTGCTTTCTGGGAGATTTGGTGTGCTACCTGTATGCTTTCCAGTTTCCATGGCGTGCTTCCGCCGATTAAAAGGGAAGATATCAAAACTACATTGGATTTGAGTATTGTGCCTGAATACGCCAATACTTTTTTCCAGTTGAGGGTTCAACTTGCTGAGCTCCACTGTCAAGTTACTACGATATCCCACCCTTCAGAAGCCCACATGTCTGATGCAGAAATGCGAAGGGCCTTGATGACTCTAATGCTGAGAATGACCAAACTAGAAGAGCAGTACGCAACGGATGAACACACTTTTAAAAGACAAGAGCTCTTGATCTTGGAGCTCAAATGTTGGAAAAGCCAGGTAATTATGCTCAGCAGTTTACCTTCTATGATGCTGAAGATCAATGTGAGGGCAGTTGTGGAAGCCCGGAATATCATCAAGGAGCTTTGGAGTTACTATAATCCAGACTCTATTGCTGAGGGATCGATGCTTGCGCACTTGGACTGGAACTTTACTTACCCGCTTCGAACAGCCACCATTTGTGCATTCACCGCCACCACTGTCATTTCTCGCTTCATATCGTCAGAAGCCTACTTGACCTACGATTATTTCGAGTATCAGTTGGGACGAAAGGTTCTCATTACATTGACCAGTATAATGCCTGTGAACAAGCACTTCCTTCTGGACTTGGATGCTATGAGAGATTTATAAGAGCTACTTACTGATCGGACAGACGTGCAAGTCCTAGGCTCTCGATTTCCTGGATAAGAGCCACAAAACAGCTGGTGCTGTCAAGCCAGTAAGAATCATCCCCAAACCGACTGCAATGGACATGCCCAATTTCGTTTGGTACAAGTTGGAAAGCACGACGGGTGCCACAAGCTTTCCCAAAGCAGCAATGGCTCCAATAATTGGCATCAACTGGAGTTTCACTTGTGGCTTAATATATTCTGAAAACAAAGCAGGAAACGTTGAGGCCATTCCGTTGTAACCCAACATTATAAGCGAGAGTCCAGACACAAAGAAGCAGCCCGTGTTGATGTGAGGAAGTGAATGGGATCTAAATGTCTTTTCAGCACCGATCATGAATGTCTGACCAAACAAGGCAAACGCAAGAGAAAGGAGAGAAATCAAGACCTGGTTCTGGAACATAAGCTTCTTCTTAAATAATTCAAGCTGCTGCTGTTTCTCGTCGTCAATGCTCTCACACACCAGTTCCAGTCTGTTGACTTGCTTTTGGAGTTGGTTGATCTCCCCCTCCGACCTCTGCTTGGTGATGTACGGAAATAAAAGGTTGCCGCAAATTCCAATTATGGAAGCAACCATGAAAGCCACACCTTGAAACTTGGTATCCCATCCTAGCGATTCCGTAAGGAAAACTGGCATGAAATATACCACTTCACTCATTAAAAATGAGGCAAGGAACATCCCCCACAACATTACGATGCATCCTAACAACTGGTGTATTTCGGCGGAACAAAAATCTCTGAATGCACTTTTGAAGCTCACTGAGTCTCTTCTTGGAGGTACACTCGGATTCTTTAATACCAACATAAGACAAACAACCAAGAGTAGCATGACAAAACTGCAGATGAAGGTAGGGGCGTTGTTGCTGCTGACTTTAAAGTAGCCAATGTGGAAGTCCACATAGCTTCCAAAAATAGCAATCAACTGAGAAATGGCCATTAAGCATCCAGCTGCCGAGCGATAGCTTGATATATACTTGAAAACTTTGGCTCTGTCTGTATTTGTTGCGGTGATATAGCTGTATATCAACGCTCCCGAAGCTGAGGCCACTCCGCAGAGTATTCTCCCCCCTAGAATGGAATGAACAGATAAGACAGAGGCACAAGAATACAAAAAGTTTCCAACAAAGGATAGGAAAATGAGAAACACGAAGGTCCATTTGATTGAACCGACCCATCTGGCAACATCACCTATGATAATCGAAGTTATTATCTGTACGGCAGACGAAACTGCTTGGACTACAAACAAGTAGTGTACGACATTGAGCTCACCGCACTTTGTGTTAGTTTTCGTTGGAATTCCACTAATTTTATACATACTTCTTTGATCCAATAGGCTATGGTGGACAAATACGCACAGGAATCGAAACTGAATTGCACCGCAATGAGAGAGATAGCAAGGTAGTCCAAGTGGTCTGAAGAGTAAATAGAATACTTTCTAAACATAATTGATTTTGAGTTTAGTAAAAAGTGGCTTCTGTGATCTTATAAGTCTCTCATTACGTTCGGTGAACTACTTCCTAATTGGGGAATCGACCTCCGAGGAATTGAACCCAACCATCAAATTGATTTCGGAGATAGTTATCCTAAAAGAGAAGAGCACCTCCTACAGTTGGTATCAAACTAAAACCGGAAGAAAGCCTAAGGGAAGTTGGTTTTGCTTTTGAAATCATGAGATTGCTTTCTCAGATTCCCAAACACGTATTTGACTCCTGCCTTTGTCACCAAGCAAATAAAGGTTGATGGGTACGGGATCACCACTTCTTATTAAACCCCATGTTTGCAAATTTCTTAGTGGGAAATAAATGTAAAGTTCTTGGAAGTACATTCACCTTTCTGCTGGATGTTATACTTCGATTTTCAACGCCTAAGTGATATGCGTTTCTAAGTTAGTCTCGGTAACATCTTTCTTGATAGCTTTACAGTTAAAAGAGAAAACCAATTTAGTCAACGAAATGACTCTACAAAAATTGTTCCTATACTCGAGCTTGAGGGCTTTGAAGTATTCCTTCTATTTTTCCTTCAAGGTTTTATTCCTTTACAATTTGCAACTTATGCTGAATTCATATGGTGCACGACAAAATTTCTCCGCTTTCAAAATTAAAACACCAATCAATATTTCTTGATTTTCTTATAACAGAAAGTTCAATAGACTTATGACCCAGATTTACCATTTTGAAATCAATGTTATGCATTTATTACCTCTAATTAAGATATCTGTCGAGTGGTTCTCCTAGGATGTTCTCGATCACTCTCACCAAATCCTTTCTTACCTCCATCTCAACCTCCTCGTCGTCATCCTCCAACAACTCCGCAATATATGGAATGAATGTTGGCAAGTAGGACAACCATTGCTCTCCCATCTTCTGGAATACAGCCTTCAACACTCTAATTGTCCAGATCTTGGTGTTCAGAGTGTTCTCATACTCGTTGGAGATGTATCTCACCAAAGTTTTGACCAAAGCGTCGTTGTACTCGTCTGAAGAGACATTAGAAACAAAGAATGAGATGGTCTTGACGAGATGCTTACCGATAGATGGCTCGATGTTGCCCAATTGGCCCAAAAGGGGAGCCACCATAGTCTCAAATCTCAGCAGGTGCGACCAGTAGTCATCCTGGTCATACTTGAAGGATGATCCCAAGCCGTGCAAGACGATTCTTCTCAAGTTAGTCTCCTTCAAATCTCCAGACTCCAATCTCTTCAAAATGGCAATCGTAGGGTCAAGCAAGTACGAGAAGTACGAAGTGATGATACTCTTCAAGTTATCCTGCAATTTATTGAAAAACTTGAAGAAGGCCTCCAATCTCGAAACCTCAGATGCCTCAACGACAGATCCCTCACCACTGACTGCCCATCTCACAAGACTGGCAAATAATGGACGGAAACTCTTGTCGTTCAATTTCATGACGTAAGCAAGACCACATTGATGGAAAGAGCTTTCGATGCTGTGAACAGTGTTATCACTGAACTTCTCTTCACCATACTCGGTTCTGAAACCGAAAGATTTAATCAACCACTTCATGAACAAGGAAGACTGCGAGGTGGCACCCTTCTTGTCGATGGAGTCAATGGTGGACTTGACGGAGTTCAAGTACAATCCCAAGTCAGCTGCACTGTCAAGGGCATAAACATCATCGGTCAAGGCCAAATTGCACAAACCTTGCAAAACCTGAGCTTTGTCAAGATGTTCTACTGCCAAGTTCAAGATGCTAGATCTGATAGCATTGTCGATACGATCACACAACAAGACGGACTTGAGGATCTGCTTCAAGCTGGAGAGAACGAACACTGGCATCTTCTTGATCAAGCATGCGAACAACATGAGGATGGAACCCTGAATCAAAGTCTTGCTCTCATCCTCCTCATCTTCATCTTCGGATTCAACATCAGAGTCCTCAGTCAGCTTCTCAAAGGTGGTCTCCAAAATGGTAAGTGCTGGTGGAAGAATCTTAGGGAGGAAGCCAATAGACTTCACTCCCAAAATATTGATGATGCTGGTGATGGCATTGAGCGAAGAGACCAAGATCTCGGTCTGGCCGTTCAATAAGCACTTTTCAGAGGTGAAAACCTTCAACGAGTTCACCAAGAATTTAGCGTTGGTAGAAGAGCTTAATTCAGTAGAAGAAGAGCCCATCTTATTTACAATGGTCGCAAATGTGTCCAAGTAAGCCTGAACCAACTCGATACTTTCGTACTTGTCAATACCTTCAACCAAGATAGGCAACAACTCGTCCATAACAACGGAATCGATGTTGTCGTCGAAACTGTTGGCATTGACCTCAGTCTCGAATTTAGAACCAGCAAGAATTGCAAAGTTACGGGCAATCTTGATAGAAACATCATCATCAGCAGTCTTCAAGGACTCGGCAATCGAGTTAATGTAGTAGCTCAATGGCAACAAATTCAACAAACCCTTGAGCAGGTCATACAAAGCAGAAACAATTTCCTTACTTTGGAAATCCGAGTTGGAAAAGGTGTCCAACGAGCCCAAGATAAACGATGTGACTTTGTTGAATCTCTGCAAAACATTCTGTTTGTCTTCATCGTCCACTTGTTCATCAAACAACACCAAAGAAACCTTCATCTTCAAAGAGACAGAGTTGGATGCAGCAGAGGCTTCCTCGTCAGATCCAAGCACCTTGTTAAGGAACTCCAACAAGGAAGCCTTACGCTGTACCAATTCCTTACCGGTCAAGTTGACAATAGCAGTGCCATAAATGGATCTGGAAGACAACTGAGTGTAGAGCTCGGAGTCTTTATCAACTTCAGAGTCTGGAATCAAATCCCACAAATCGTAGAAGTTAGCAATACTCTCCAAGCACTCGTCAGCAGTGAAGATCTTCAACAAGGCGGCCACAAAGTCTAATAACGAGTTGCACTCAATTGTCTTACCCTTGGCCACGTTAGCAGCGTACTGCTGGCCGATCAAGAACATGATAGTGTGCAAAGATTGGTTGCAACCCAAAGTTCTGATCAAAGACACGAAAAGCTTCACACGACGATGTCTGGGGATATGTTGGAAGGCAGTGATGAAACTGGTCAACAAAAATTCGATCTCGTGGCTAGCAGAGGCAGAAGCCGACGTGATGGCAGGAATAACCTTGGAGATCGTCTGCTGCAATGCAGAGCTGGAGAATTCATCATCTTGTCTGATGGTGTGAGCACCCATGAAGGTGAATATAGGCATGACAGAATGCAAAATGATCTCTGGAGCCAAAGACGCCAACTCAGCAATTACAAGCAATAATCTGTTCTGGACCTGAGGGGACTGCGAAAGTCTAATAGAGTTGACAATCAAGTCTGCTCTGATAGAGTTGGAGTCGAACTTCAACTTCTTCTTGGAGGTGGCAGACTTCATCTGGACAATGCTGAGCAACATACACGAGGCCAAAGTCTCCTGGGCATACAACACGGGCATCTTACCGTCGTTACCTAAGTAGTCCAAGTCAGTCAAGATTTTGAACAATGCCTGCAACAACTCTGGATCTGCAAGCTCCAAAGGCTTGTTTCTCAAGTGGTTCTCCAAGACATCCAAGATGATGGAAAGTTTTCTCAAGTGAGTCGATGCCATAGAGCTTATATCGTCTCTGGCCATGTTCTTCTGAGTGGAAGATGACGATCTTCTTCTTCTTTTAGCGACACCTTGTTCTGGAACCTGGGTAACAATGTTGACAGTGTCCAACAAGGCCACCATGGAGTGCTTGGAGAAGTTAAATGATTGCAAAGTCTCCACTGGGTCAAATTCCAAGGTCACGTCGTCTTCTCTGATAACCAACTCAATCAACTCGCTACAGATTCTCAACTTCACCTCGTCGGAGGCAATAGTGGGGAAGAGTTCAATCAATCTCTCGTTTGAAGCCACTTGAATGCCTCCACTGGTGCTGAGAGCAGTCAATAACCATTCAATCTCCTTGGCAATCTTCTTTTCGTTGGAGGTACGGCCACCCACCATCTTAACAAGAGGCAGTTCGACAAACTCCCCGAACTCAATACCCGAGGTAGCAGCTTCTTCGATCCACTGTTGTCTCTTGATAAAGTACTTCTTGACGTCATCCACAAAGAAGAATCTATCGTCACTGCCCTTGGTTGCAATATTCTCAGCAGCAATTATGTTCCACACTCTGAATTTGAACTGAAGAGGCCAGAAAGGAAGCGACCACTGGTTGAGAATGAAGGTCTTCAAAAGCAAGGATCCAAATTTCTTTCCGCTTTTGGTGCTCTTGAACAATGTCTCGAACACGAGGATTCGAATTCTCGAGGCGTCCACGATGACATCCTCAAGTGTCGAAGCCTCCTCGAACAAAACATCCAACATGGCGTTACCGGCCTGTGGAGACACTATAGAACGTTTGGCGGGCTCGGTCTCACCGTAGATCTGTGTCTCCATGAACAAATCACATTTGACCTTCTTAGGGTTTCCTTCGTTGAGCGCAGCACTCTGGTTTTTCACGTCAGAAAGCAAATTGACAAAAGCTCTTCTGATAGACTTGTTGGTATCAGCCAAACCGAGAATCAAAATAGGAACTAATAAGTAGTAGTTGATTTGGCTATTCTCTATGACGGCCTCCTTAAGCTTGGCCTTGATGCATGTCAAAGCAACCAACTTCATTTGGGTAGGAACCAATGGGGTCAATGCAAGTCTCAAGAGAAAGCTCACTGCGGTCTCGATGTTTTCGGAGAACACAACTTTCAAGAAAGAGAAAACAGAATCAATCTGCTCTTGAGCATCCAATTTACGGATACTGTTTAAGAGAACCAGAGACATGCTGTTGAACTCTTCTGATGATGCGACATTCAAGAAATCCGAATTCTTTGGCTTACATTGAGCATAAAGCTCGTCAGAGGAAGATGCAGTGGCTGCTGGAACCTCAATATCTTCCAAATCAGCTTCGTAAGCACCATCAGAGACATCATTTCCAGAGAATGTGTGCATGAGAATCACCTCCAAATCAGCAAGTGTCTTAGACTGAGACTCAAGGATTTCCAAGACTTTTTGTTTATTGGTTTTGACCAACTTCTCGAAAAGTCCCACTGCCTCAGGTCTGACAGAGGCTCCTTCAGGGGAGGCAACAAAAGCAAGAAGCTTGGAGGCAGCAAGTTCGAACAAAAAGTCTGATGTGGTAACGTCAACTAACTTCAAGACACGAATGACGTCTGCGTCATCTTGGTTGATACCATTGTCGAAGTAGAAGAACAAGAATTTGTTCAAGTTGTATTTCTCATCAAGCAACATGTGCAAGATAGATTCATCCTGCAACAATGTATTCACGGGAAGGCCGGCAAACACGTTTCTGGAGGCTGGAACCCCACTCTCGTTGTAGTAGTTCCATAATTGCCCCAAAACAATGAGAGTCTGTCTACGAAGAGCAGACAGAAATGCCAAAGTGCTATTGATGATGGAGGAAGTGAAAGAGAACACCAATACGTCTGATAATGGAACAATCGAGCACAACACAGACACAATGGCATAAGCAGTTAACTTTACATCGACATTCAAAGTAGCCAGGTACTTGAAAGAGTGCTCGGCGAAGAGCTCTTCAAAGGTCTCCAATAGCGTTGGGATGTATCTGCTGTTGAGAATTTCAGTGTCACGAGCATGCGATGCCAAAACTTGGACGGTATTGGACAAATAGAACACCAACATCTCCTTGTAGATGGTCTTGTTTTTCAACTGGTCCACTAAGTACTGCGAGTACAACTTGAAGAGCTCGGGATCATTGTGGAAACATTTCAAGATAGATGACGCTGGTGGAGGCTTCAACATCTCCTTGTAGCCAATAATGCTGGAGAAAATGGCAGGCCAAGAAGTATTAGGAATCACATTCATGAAACGGCTGAAAACTGGCTGTGCATGGTATGGCAATACCGACAACAATAACAATTCGCCGTTGTGAATGTTCACGTGGTATCTTCTGACCAACCACTCCATGGCTTTGAGAGCAGGGTTTAAGTGATAGAAAGGAGCGATTAAATTGATGAAAGCTTCCAAATTAAGATTGACATGGGCCATGATTTCCTTGGTTTGAACATTTCTGTCAAATGTAAGACTCCTTTCGGAGAAAAGGGTCTCAGAAAACTTCTGGAAACGGGAGTCGATCTCAGATAGCTCTGCCAACCCTTCACATCCGATTTGGTAGATGTAGTCATAGTCTTGAGCAGCAGCAATTTTTGCGTCGAAAATAAGAGACCGCGAGTGGATCTTGGAACGTGTCTTTCTGTCCAAGGCCACCGAGGCATTTTTCTCGCTAATGGCCTTCAACTGCTGGGACAAACTACTCATTTTGGCCTTTAGGTTGAAATGGATGTGGAATGAATTTTCAATAGTTAGCGATGAGGGTATGTATCTGCAGGAGGTGAAGAGGTGATGGAGTCTGAGTAGACATCAAACCGATGCCACCATTTGATTGAATTTGAAAAAAGAAGGTCTCTGATAATTTGCTTCAAAGAAACAATAAAAAAGAGGTAAAGATGGTAGTATTAAATATTTGAAGATATTTGTATCTCGAACCGTAATGGTTGGCCACGTATAAAGGTGCGAAAACCTGACTGGTTGCGAAAATCTAGATGATGTACATCATTCGATATCATTGGGATAGAGAAAGTGTTTTTTGAGAGGCATAAGTTGAATCATCGTGTAATGCCAAGTCTTGGAACCCCATACTGCCGACGAATTCTTATGTTTAGGTTGCTCCTTTACTTGACCAATTCCAGAGGGCATTACTAAGTTCATTCGTCCTGGAGGTTGGTCCTTTACCGAACCCCGCTTACATGCTCTTATATAGAGGGGAGCAAAGAAATGCATAGATGATCAAGTAGAATTCAGTTGAATAATACGGAAAATAAGCTCCGTGTGATCGACATCATGAATCCGGAAATCATAATCCGCTACTACAATCAATCTTCAGGGAGTGATCTTCACTGAAGAATTCGACGGTCTTGGATGCCTCCAACTAAATTTTCCGTCTCAGTTGCGAATAATTCTGGCAATGATGAGCTATGTCATAGTGAATCTGTTACGTGGGTCCCTGGTCTTCTCAGACTTCTCAGAAACCTATAAGTGATGAAACCAATCTCAGAACAATCTAATAGCATGAATTAACTTCGACTCGACATTAAGTACCTCCGAAGCTATGAATGTGCATTGAGCAATATATTAAAAACAAGCCATGAGGCTTAGCTATTCCCGACCGTTTTTGCTTATTAACTTATTAGTTATATGCGAGCCTCGGGTGTCCGGCCAGGAGATCCACCAGCATAACACCAAAGACGGCGATCTATTTCAAAATCCAAGAACTGTATTAATAATCATAAGACATTCTCTACTATTCCAGAATCTATATCGTGATAGACAAGTGAACTCAGACACTGTGAAGTGACGAATCCACCGTCACCTCGCATCTCAAATTTAATTTTAGATTCGGCTGTCACTGTAACCATACATTGAAGTCTCATATCCAAACGCCATTTCTCCTACATAATCATACCTGTGCAAATGCCAAATGCCAAATGCAAAATGCCAAATGCAAAATATTCTGCACCCAACGATCAACGATCCAAAGGCGGTCATCGATTTTAGAATCCTTATTGCACAATTAACGGTGAAGCTTACATTTCGAAACCAAAATCAACAATCTACATTTCTTATTCCCGTCTCTCGGTGTCACGGATATAAACTTCCGTGGAAAAGTAGCGGAATCTCATCGCTAGAAAAAAAAAAAAAGAACCCTGCCGGATCTATACCTCCACAGTTTCCCCAGGTTTGAAGGTAAAGTTCACTACTTCGCTTCGCCACTTTAGTACCCCACCATATAATCCTGTGCATCAATCCTGCCGTGCCTCTGTAACCTCCACAGTTGATGACCCACCGCCATTTGTTTCCAAAAGCTCCAATTTCCAAGGTATATGTTGGCGAATAATCTGTGCAGACTCCCAAACGCCGTGCGAATTTCTGTCAACCTCGCGGAAAACTACCTCCGGCAGGTGACCCATGGTCAATGGCCCCATTTTTTCCATTTTGCTCCTCTCGATGGGGGAACCCGAACCGCTAATAGCCGTAGAAGCTCTGATACTACCGTCAAAGATATGGCTGGAATCTATGATTGGCGGGATTTCTACTGGTAACTAGATATCTTTCTAGATTCTGGCTGCGACCAGGATACACTAAAATTCTCGGCACTACATGTCAAACAGCCTCCAGATGAATATTGCTCCAGTCACAGCAATTAACTCCGATCCCGTGCTCGGCTTGTATTAAACTAGGTGTGGGGTAACACCAATAGAACTGACAATAGCTAGGCAACTTTTGGATAGTCAGGGCGATTTGTCGCTAGGATATGCACCTGGGCCTTCCCCGAATGTGTCTGCAGGCTATCTTGCGGATATCAATGCGAACCGTTGCATACCATTCTGGTGAAAAAATATCTCTCTTGTCGTAAATTTGTTCTGTATATATACTGACTAATGTTGGTCTTGAATTCTTCTTTCAATCATTTTTTGAACCATTCCTCTTCAATAAACTTCTTTTGGGTTCAACTACTATTCAAGGGACATTATTTCTATTGACCGTCTTTGGAATTTAGAAGCTATTTGACCAATTTCTGTTGTCTATAATGGTCGACCTCAAGAACATCACCTCCAGACCAAGCATATACAGAAGCAATTCTGCCTACTTGGGATTGGAGATTTCAAACTCCAAAATCATCCATGTAGATGAAAAGGGAACTATTCGCTCAGAGAATAACTCCATCGTCTCTTTTGGCGAGGAGGAGCTCAAAAAAGGTTTGAAAAACAGACACATCCAGCTTATTGCTTTGGGTGGTGCTATTGGTACCGGTCTATTCGTGGGTTCCGGTGTGGCCTTGTCGACATGTGGTCCAGGTCCGCTTTTGTTGTCCTACATCATCTTGTCTGCTGTCGTCTGGTTCATCATGAACATGTTGGCTGAAATGGCCACTTTCTTACCAGTGCCTGGTGCTGGTGCTCAACAGTTTGTTAGTGACTACACTGACCCATCCATTGGTTTTGCTATTGGCTACAATTACTGGTATGGATTTTCCATTTTGGTCGCTGCCGAAATTGTTGCTGCTGCCATCATCATCCAGTACTGGACGACCAAGGTGCACATTGCCGTGTGGATCTCCATTCTTTTAGCCCTTATGCTCATTTTGAACTTGTGTCCTGTGAGTTTCTACGGAGAGGCAGAGTTTTACTTTGCAGGAATTAAGTTGATTGCCATCACTGGTTTGATTATCTTGGGTGTTGTGTTGTTCTTTGGTGGTGGTCCAACCCATGACAGACTCGGCTTCAGATACTGGAAAGATGGAAATGCATTTAAGGAACATTTGACAGGAGGCTCCACCGGTCGTTTTCTTTCTGTTTGGACTGCCATCATCAAGGCTGGTTACTCGTTCATCATGAGTCCTGAGTTAATTGTGGCCTGTTCGGGAGAAGTCAGTGAGGCTCGTCGTATTTTGCCGAAGTGTGCTAACCAGTTCATTTACCGTTTGGCTTTCTTTTATATCTTGGGCTCTTTGATCATTGGTATTATTGCCGATTCAAACAGTAAGCAGTTGGTCAACGGAAGTGGAAATGCTTCTGCATCTCCATTCGTTCTCGGTATTCAGAACGCAGGCATCCATGTTTTGAACCACATTATCAACGCCGTGGTGTTAACTTCCGCCGCTTCCGCAGGTAACTCGTTCTTCTACGCCAGTACCAGAACATTGTACTCTCTCGCTAAGAAGGGATTGGCTCCACGGATCTTCACCACTGTCAACAAGTTCGGTGTTCCATATTACTGTGTCGCTGTTACCTTTATTGTGGCATGTTTGTCCTACTTAAACGTCTCCAGCTCTTCTTCGCAAGTCTTTGCATGGTTCTCCAACATTACCACCATTTCTGGTTTTATTTCGTGGATTTTTGTTGCTTTCGCCTACACCAGATGGAGAAAGGCCATCACTGTGCAAAGTCTCGACGACAGAGTCACCTACAGAACTCCATTCCAGCCATTCGGCGCCTACTTTGTGATTGGCTTCATTTCTATCATCACCATCACCAACGGCTATGGTGTATTCTTTGACTTCAAAATTGCTGACTTTTTGGCTGCTTACATTACGTTGCCAATTGTCGTAGCTCTCTATATTGGCCACAGAGCATACAGGTACTTCATCAAGGGTCAGACCAGATGGCTTACTCCACTTGAAGAGTTTGACTTCTCCAAGTTGGAGTTGGTTGAAGAGGAGGCTAGAGGCATTACTCCCAGACTTCCTCAGAATAGATGGCAGAAGATTTGGTTTGCTTTAACTTAATTCAATTCTTGCAGTTAATGACACATTTTCGCGATTAATACTTGTAAGGTAGTAGAGCATAAGAGCAACTCGAAACGATCAAAAAAGATGGTTATTGCGATTATTAAGAATAAAGACAATAAAAGAAAATTAACAAAAAAGAATGGACGAGTCCGGAGTCGAACCGGAGACCTTTCGCATGCTAAGCGAACGCGCTACCAACTACGCCACACGCCCTGAGAAGATTGGTCCCTAGCAGGATCGAACTGCTGATCTTGGCGTTATTAGCACCACGCCTTAACCAACTGGGCCAAGGGACCGACTTCGAAGGTTTAGATAAATGGTGATATCTAGGTGGTCTTTAAGACATATTTATATGCACGCCCAAAACACCCAAGAGAAACTTGTTGAAATGACACATTTCTCTCTATTCAAAGTTGGTTGATTGGAAGCTATCCCTTATAGTTGTCGAAAAAAGTAGTGGAGACTCTGAAATTTCCAATCTAGCAACTAAGAGGGACAACACATTTGACTTCACATTTGTTTTTAGATGATCCACTGAAGCTGTCAGTAATGAACGAATTCATGAGAGTAGATTTGGAATCTCTATACTCTACTTCCGGAGGAGTATCCTTTTGATCCTCAGAAGAGCTGGCCAGTGGACGTTGATGAACGATGAGACTATCAGTATTCATGCGCAGAATGTTGGCTGCGAAACCAGAAATTGTGGAACAACTTAGGAATGTACTACATTTCCTCCAGATCCCCAGACCGTTTAATGATACCTATTAGCTGCTCAAAATGTTTCACATCATTGGTACTTTAATATAATTTTCTTCTTACAGGGTATTTTTCACTTTGTTTTTTGTCTGTAATTGGGTAGTTGAGCACCAAATTGAGAATAGAAGACAGATTACTTGTGGATATTATTGGAAAAGTTAAGAGTAATATAAAGTTTGAGTAATGAATAGGAAAACAAGAGGGGAGCACAACCGATTGAGTCATATTCTTTTCCAATTGCTTCAACTAAGGTATAATATAAGAATAAGGTAACTCCAACAAGGAATCTTCAAGAAAGCAGTTTTAGTAAGGCATTTCCAACTAAGAGATCGAGAACAAAGAAGTGAGGCTCTTAACGAAATCTTTGAAAAAATTTAACGCCATGTTGTCCTAAAAGTACCAACCATATGAGATATTCTCAAAGGTGCCTCTAGATTCATACAAGTTGACTTCAACCATCAAATGCCATGAACAACCTATATCACGCTATTTGAAAAACTTGATTATCTTTCCAAACTACCAATGAATCATTTATAATGATATTTAAGAGAATTTCTAGAATCAAGCAAATGTCTTATCGTTTGAGCTTCTCTAGTTACTACCCAACCTTCCCTTGAACCTTTACCTGTAGCGAAGGGTTACCCGCACCACAACATAAAAAAAAAACTTCAACCAAATTACTTTTCTTCACTACACCAAACCGTATGTTCAACATTTCCATCACTAGGATGATAAAACACACAGACCTGATCTGAACAGGACTTCGGTCCTAATGCAGACAACCGATATTGCCTTTTTTGCTGATGTGATGAGTTCTTTTGAACCTATACTAACAGTTTAGAATTGACTAATTGTCTTGAGTAATTGGAATTGTAGATCCGTAGTCAGAAATGGCTCTGTTAATAGTAGGCACAATTAGAAGCTTTGTGCTGGCTCTTATGTCACTGGTTTCTAATCACCGGGTTATCCTCTGAGTTGTTAAGAGTGTCTATCTTTCACTTTTTTTAATTCTTTGCTACCGTTGTCTTTGAATGTTTAACTGGCAATCAGTTTTGTGTTGCGAAGTATGAGCCTCACGAGCATCTAGAGACTGTTCACCTTGATTATGGAGTAACGAACTTTTTTACGAAATGCCTACTCTCAAGATGACTTGGATTGCTTCTTCTAATTCTGACCTTTTCAACAACCGAATATCATAAGCCACACAAGTCATGGGCAAATCCAAGCTTCCATTCATCGTCAATTCAGTCTACATCATCTTAGTATACACGTATATTTTATATTATGTTGTGTGTGTTTGCTTACTTCTTGGCAGTCAATCTTCTCAAGTAGAAGGCCAATTCCTCACCCTCCAAGATGTAACCGTCACATCTACCAGATTGACCTGGTCTAGAAGAGATGCAGGCGTACAATCTACCGGCAGCGAACTGGTGCTCGACAGAGTGCTCGATGTTGGAGGCACCGGCTCTAGCAGCCAACTTTCTCTCAACCTTCTTGGATCTCTTGGTCTCCTCACCCTCGACCTTCTTACCCAAGACCTTACCGTAGTGGGTCTCGAACCATTGTCTGAAAGGAGCAGCGTCGATCTGGACAATAGCAGACTTGGTCAAGGTGTTGGTTCTCACCAACTCGTTGTTGGATGGGTGGTAGACGACACCAGTAACTCTGGTCTTTCTAGCAACACCCTCGGAAGCCCAAGAGAAGTTACCGGTCTCGATTCTCAAGGCTCTGAACTTCTTGTTACCACCTCTGGTTCTAACAGTGTGGATTCTCTTAGCACCAATCTTGGTGTTGGCTGGCTGACGACCCAACTCAAACTTTCTCTTCTTTCTGAATTGGGCTCTTTTGGCACCAGTAGCAGCACGCTTGTGACGAGAGTCTCTAGAAATACCCATGGTGAACTGGAAAAATGTTAGTATGGAAGTGGTGAAAATGGATGAAGTCTCCAAGGAAGGTGGAGATCCAACTTAAGAAAGACAATGTGATTGTTTGAACGAGATTGATGCCACATGAATGATGGATTCAAGTCACTGACTGATCCATTGAAGATGTTCTGTCTTTGTCAAGTGCTGGATATGTTTTTTTGGTACATACTCTTTGGTTACTGTCTAGTAGAAAGAAAGAGAGAAAGCAAAAAATGTCAGAGAGAGGGTAAAAATTTTCGCAGTGGATGGTGTCTGCAGGAAGCTTTA
>Ga0160505_100409_pt1 | contig 25376 bp, 15 predicted proteins | sample DIDeMG_FD_108225 | JGI IMG/M metagenome (GOLD analysis project Ga0160505, IMG submission 108225) | Enriched chicken feces microbial communities from UW Madison campus, WI, USA - DID2874_E49_Stillage MG | ecosystem: Host-associated > Birds > Digestive system > Large intestine > Fecal ... | reverse complement strand
GGAGATATTTGTCCCCAGCTGTCTACATTGAGCTAATCAAGGATGTGAAAGGGGAAGTTATGAAAGAAGTAGAGATTTTAAAGCGGAAAACGATGAAAGGCAATGGGTGGTCAATTAGTGATTTATGAGTGATTGAGAGCAGCAGATTTCTTATCTAGTTGTTGTTTCTGCATTTAATATGGAAATGGAATGGTCCGTACAACTTGGAGTCGTCCAAGAGTCACAAGTGAAAATAACTTGGTGATCCATTTCGCATTTTGAGGTAGAGACTGACCGTAGACAAACAAGTACAAAAGAATCGAGAGATATACGAATTATATACGGCACAGAATTATGATGCATTGATCTGGTTGATCGCAATACTGGAAATATACGACAATAACAAACTACAGTCATCACTGACAGAAACAGTACTACCTGTTGGTAACTGACAGTAATGACGTAACGTGGAGGACAATATTGAACACCATACACGACATCATGTGAAAAAAGTGAGGAGAGAAATTACCAGACAAAGCAAAAATGTGATATGAAATACAGGAAAAAAGGGCATTACATTCCACACCATTGTCAGATTCCTCCTGTCCTTCTCCATATCATGAAAGTTCCGGAGTCGTCAATGCATGCGCACTAGATGCCCACGGACTTAAGGCATTAGAAATGACAAAACAGTTGACAACGGAAATAATAATGCAGATGACAATACAAACGAATTAGTAAACAATGAAAAAGATGTAAAAGGATGATAGTGGAAATTAAACTAATAATTTTGGTACAAACTTGATTTGACACAAACATGAATTGGTGAATTATTTAATAGCTTAATTGGAGCCCTCTACACGTAAGATCTCATAGTCGCACTGGATCAAAATGACATATGAAAAGTACTTTGATTGCTCAAGTGGCATGGAACCTCTACGGAACTATGAGAAGTATCCAAATACATCGATGGCAAATGCGATATTCCAGGATTATACTGGACCTTCCTATCGTCATTTCACTTTAGTTTAACAAATTTCTTTCTTCTATGGGATTTTACTCTTTTTCTCTCTGATCTTCCTGTCCCGAATGTTCCAATTCCACCAAAACCCATGACTGGTCTGCAACCTCTCGCCCATGTCCAAAACCTACCTTTTAGGTGGCGGTTCTCCGCAACCAATCCCTTGATAAATAAATTTCCTCTTCGTGATAATCCTGCAGCATGTGGCCATGGCCTCGGTAAGTCCACACTCCTCGGCCCCGTTCCCCACCAAACTGCTCTGGTATATAAAGGTTGACTCTTCCCCGGATTTCACCTCCATTCGTCAATAACCACCCAATTCACATAGAAAATACACAATATGGGCGAACACCATCCAGATGTCGAAGTCCTCAAAATCGTACTCCAGGTCGATGGTAAAGAGCCCGAAGAAGTTACCGTCTTGGGAAACAAGGACATCCACTTTGAGATCCCCGAGGGTTCAGAGTACTTCATGACCATCCACTTCACGGTGTCCAATAACCCATTGAAGGAGTTCAAGTACAAGCAGGAAGTCAAGAAGGCTGGATTTGTCGTGAAGTCGCGTGATGTCTACATCGGCGATGAATTTCTTCCTAGAGAAGAGCCATACGTTGTGGAGTTTGAGAAGGATCTGACTCCCTCTGGCTTCATGTTCAGAGGAAACTTCAACTGTACTTCTACCTATCTGGCCAATGGCGAGTTTTTGTACGCACAGGACTGGACCTTGACCGTTTCCAAGAAGTAATGATAGAATAAACGATGCACAGAGAAATCGTAGAAACGGAGGTAACGAGACCACTGGTCACCTCCTAAACGGAAAAGTCATCCGTTTAGCAACCCATCGAATAGAAAAATGAAATGACAGCCAAAGGAAGGGTCCAGCGATGGCCATGAGAGTATTTATAGATGACAAGAGACAACACTAGGAGATATCGGTGGCCAAGACAGACAGAATATCATGTAATTCGGGGTCCTGATAGTCTGAAGCAAATAAAAAGGAAGAAGGTGAGGAGAAGATCGAGAGGGATGTTGGCATACCCAATCCAAAAGACAGAACCAACAGAACAGACCTGATATCTTGAAAATTTAGATTAAAATAAGGCAGAGTATTATTTCCAAAAGTTACTCTAACAATAGAAAGATTAAGCTGATCTATAATTAGATTAATTCATTCTTATCGTGCCGTTATTAAAAATTAGTCTTTACATTGGGTCTATTCTCTAATCTACTTTCGCAATCCTTATACTCGTTCGTTCCACTCTTATCATTTCTCCTCATAATCTGCCACATACTCAAATGTATTATTCTCCTCTTTCATTCTTCTTCAATTTCGTAGTGTTGGACCCTGAATGACCAAAAAATGGCTGAAATCAACTATGCAAACTTCCAAGACAAGCAGGTGCTCATGTGCATAGGGTATTTAATGTCTACAATAATCCATATCATCAGCAACAATGATCCTCCCGAATAAGGAACTACTAGTCAAAAGAGAAGTAGAGAGAAAGCATGTTTTTATCCCACTAGCTCTTGTGGTATTCCTCCTCCTATGCATGCTCTTTTACCTTCGGTATGTTAATGCCAACAAAGCATTCCAGCGATTTAGAAGGCAAGAGAAGAAGCAAAATAATTCATCAGCATGGATTCGATCGCTTGGAAGGAAGAAAAATACGCCTTCACGATCTAGAGCGTCAAATCCCGTGTCTAGAGCCAGAATCAGCCTTCGAACTCCAACTCCTCTGAGGCCAGAGATAACACGACCCAATGCCACGATAGCGAGACGAAACGAGCCAACCGAGAATGTGTGTCAGGAACACACAGAGTACAATCTTCCAAGCACCCCACCTCCCATTTATACACCTATGGCCAAAAACGGAGACGTTTGTATAGGAAATGAATACGCGAGAGATGTGGATGGAATGGAGACAAATGGGATGGGTGATACGTATGGAATGGGAGCTGCAAATGGGATGGGCGATACAAATACCGAAGCACATATCCAGAGTTCCCCAGCCTACGTTCGAAACTAAACCAGTAGGGAATGATGAATTAATATACGATGGAGATTTGAAATGAGATATTGCGTAGCTCAACAGTAGCAATGAATCAGTCGGTAATGAATTCGACTTCCATGCCAAATCATATTGAATTTCGACACCCCATAATTATCATTTGGCCAAAGGGAGAACAGCAAGTTGTGGTTTAATTGTTCGATGTTCCGTAATCTAGGTCGATTTTGATTTGCAACTCTCTGCACCAGGCTAATTTCCAAAAAAGCTTCGTAATGAGTATTCCTCTATTGTTAACAAATCGTGAGAAGTAAGAGCAACTTGATAACTGTCTCTATACCCAATACTACTTTAGAATGATCTTTTGCACACCTCTATTTAAGTAGTAGAAGGAACAAAACGAATTAAAATTAAGACCATCTATTTAGTATCGAATCTAAAGGAATATAAAATCACGAATAAGTTTCTAATCTCGATATCTTTTCTACGACCTGTCCGTATTTCGCAGCCATTGCTTCCAATCCTCAAGGCTATCATATTCATCATTTACTTTCCTTTCAAAAACATCGAGATCCACCAAATTAAAAACCTAAACTTCCTCCGTTTTTTTAGTAACACCACCTTACAATTATTTCCCCCACTAGTATCTCCCTCCACCTTGTCTCTCCTCTCTCTTCCTTATCAGTCCTGCATAACCACATAATATAAACCCTCTCATTCCCCAGCTGGGCCACCATTTTCAAGTATCACCCTTTTCTTAAACGTTTTCGCCACTTTCCCACCTGCCATGCTGGTAAGATCTGCTTCACATGCTGGTTCGTGGTATTCCGCGGATCCCGCACGGCTCTCTGCCCAATTGAACCAGCTTTTCGCCGCTGCCTCGTTATCCCCTCAACCTGGCGCCAGGGTCCTTATTGGTCCTCATGCTGGTTATACCTACTGCGGAGCAAGGTTGGCGGAAACTTATTCGACGTGGGATACTAAAAACGTACGGCGTGTGTTTGTGTTGGGTCCGTCGCATCACGTTTACTTCCGTGACTCTGCCATGACCTCCCATTATGCCTACTACGACACTCCTTTGGGCCGCTTGCAAGTGGACCAGGATGTTTGCACCAATCTTGTAAAAAGCTGCTCGCTGTTCAAATACATGAGCAGATCTGTAGATGACGATGAACATCTGTTCGAGATGCACGCGCCATTCATTGCTCACCGGTGCAAGCAAGACGGTGTGGCGCCCAAAATCGTACCCATTCTAATCTCGGGTATGTCCAAACTGCTCCGCAAAGACATTGTCTCTGCGTTGCTTCCATACATGCAGCTGCCAGAGAATACCTTTGTGGTTCTGCTGGACTTTTGCCACTGGGGCCGCCGATTTGGCTACACTATGTATGTTCCAGGTGAAGATTTGGAAGATTTGGACGATTTAGTTGTCTTGTCTAAAGGCGAAAATCCCATCTACAAGTCAATTGAGGTGTTGGATCGAACCGCCATGCGTATTGCTGCCCAAGGGCTGGTGACCAAATGGGACGAGTACATTGACACGACACGGAATACCATCTGCGGGCAAAAACCTGTCGCCATTGTGTTGAGCCTCATAGAGAAATACAGGAAACATGGCGGCGGTATTGCCAACGAGAGTGTTTTTGAGTGGTTAGGTTACTCTCAAAGTAGCCAGGCTACACATAAGAACGACTCTAGCGTTTCTTACGCGTCCGGATATGTTCAATTGGTATAGTTCTAGTTTTTGAAGTCTTTTGAGCCTGGTTTCAGGGGATTACAATTGGGATTCGGAGAATAGGTTGCAACTTTTGGCATCAATATGCTACTTTGTTTAGATTTTAGAACGTTTAGGGCCTCATCCCTGCTGTTGATAAAAAATTGCAAATGGATTGGTTATTATAGAAAAGCTTCGACCTTTGATCAGCCCTCCAATGACTTTCATCGCTATCACTTTTGCCTTAACTGTCATCCCTTATCAACCTTCATTAACTCAAACCTGAATTATCTAGAACTCAACCCTTACCACTTCTTTCTCTGACAGGGTACAATAGAATGGTTATTATTTGCCAATCTGGGCTGTGCCTTTGCTCCCAATCCACCCGGTATCAACTTCCGAGTCTTCCTGTGTCCGCACCGCGAGACTCTCCATACACCACTTGGATCGGCCGGCACAACTCTTTCATCCAAGCATCATGAGTGATTCTAAGTACTTTGTCAAGTGCAAGGCGTCCGAGCTTCGTGCCGAGTTGGAGCAGGCTTGCAAAAAGCTGAAACCACAGCCTCGCATCAAAGTGGTGTTGAAGAAAGTGGTTGCCAACATCATCCTCAATAAGTCCGAGTTGGCATCATTAATGCTGGATATCGTGGAATTGATGGCTGTGGATGACTACGAGATTCGTCGTTTGTGTTCTCAATACGTGGTGCACTTTGCAGCTCTAAATGTGAAGCCTGCTTTATTTTCCCTCAGTTTCTACGCCAGATTCTCTGAGGATCACAACCCAGCACTCCGGGCCTTGGCTGTCAAGACAACTACTTCCGTCAACTTGAAGGAATTTATCAACATGGGCTTTTCTTTAGTGAAAAGGCTTCTCCAGGACAAAAATCCTCATGTACGGACAGCTGCAGCATTTAGCGTAGCCCGGCTCTTCCAGTATGACCAAAACAGGACAGTCTCTGAGGGATTGGTGGACGATTTGAACGAATTATTATACGACGAAAACCAAATGGTGGTTATGTACACTTTGGCTGCATTGAACTCGATTACAGAAAGTTCTTCAACGTTGAATTTGGCTATCGATAAGAATCATTCTCTTACTTTAACCAAGGGATTAGCTAATGCGAACGAATGGAGACAAGTATATTTGCTAAATGCTTTAATGGCATTTGTTCCACAGACAACTCAAGAGGCACTGACATTGCTAGAAGCTATTCTTCCATGCTTGAAACACGAGAATTCCGCTGTGGTTCTCAATGCGACGAAGGTAATTGTTTACTTGAGCAATTATATCCGCAATCCTGAGCATGTTTTACCTTCATTGGCGAAAAGATTAGGGTCATCGCTTGTCTCATTACTCTACAAACCTTACGAAGTCCAGTTTTTAGTCCTTCGTAACGTCATCTTGATTTTACTTGGTAAGAGGTATTTACTTGACGTGGATGTTGAGCAATTCTTTTGGAAGTTTGACGACCCAGTCTATGTCAAGGATACAAAGCTTGAGATCATCTACTTGCTTGCCGATGAATCTAATGTTGGTGTTGTGTTTGGGGAACTTGAAGAATATGCTACAGAAGTAGATGTGCACATGGCTAGAAAGGCTATTCGTGCCTTCGGAAATTTAGCAGTAAAATTGGAAGTGGCAGCTTCACAGTGTGTGGAAATTTTGATTGATTTGATATCGCATGACATCCCTTACGTTGTCCAAGAAGTAGCTATTGTTCTCAAGAATATTCTTCGGAAATATCCTGGAATGTTTGATTATGCGATTCCAAAAATTGCTCTGCATTATGAACTTATGGATGAGCCTGATGCAAAGGTAGCAATCTGTTGGATAATTGGCCAGTATTCGGAGAAACTTCCAATTGCGGAGCAAGCACTCAACTATTTTGTCCAAACTTTCAGTGAAGTACCCACGGAAGTGCAATATGCAATTATTACAGCTGTGGTGAAATTCTATATCGAACTCCCTGTAAAAGGTGAACCGCTAGTTCTCAAGGTCTTAAAGCATGCTACAGAAGAAAGTGACAACCCGGACTTGAGAGATCGTGGTTATTTTTACTGGCGTATGATCACTAATGAAGCTAACGGGGGTACGGATGGTGACTTTCAAAAGCTAACAAAGGAGGTTGTTATCAATGTGGATCCACTGATTACCTCTGAAAGTGACAACATAGATCCAACTATTCTTGAAGAACTCGAACTTAGCATTGGAACGCTTGCATCTATTTACTTGAAATCTGTTCATCATGTGTTCCGGCTCTGGAAACGTCGTCTGTTGCCAGGCTCACCAGCCTTGCAACCAAGACGAAAAAGTGCTCCTCCTATACCTACGAACAGAGCAACAAATCAGGCCCTAGAGGTACCTCGAAGCCATAGGCACAAACCATTACCGATGGTTCAACGTAATAATAGCTCGGCCAGTTATCTCACCAATCGGTCCTCCCCAGCCCTGCATGAATTTGAGAATGAGTTTGCGAAGAAACCAAGCCTTGGCCAGAAGCTCTCGCGAAAGGCTTCTCAGATTACAAGCCGCAAAAATTCGAAGCATTGAGTTAATCAGATGTGTCTTCTTTCTTGATGTTTGAAACTGGGAAAGTAGCTTTTCTGACCTCCACAATTTCGACATCAGGAGCGAACTTGACTGTCCGACCCTCCTCTGTAATGGTTTCAACCTTCAATGGAGGCATGTTCTCCTCAGGTCCATCGAGAACTTGTTCTTTCAATTCTTCAACTGGATAGCCAAGGAGAGTCCCCAAAATAATGATCGCTGCCGGTTTGGACATCACTAGCATATTCTCCTTGCAGAATGATCCAGAAACACACAGGGGACATCCCCACTCGCATTCACACCCTAATACTCTTTGGTAAGTGGTATAGACAATATCATCAATAAACTCGAACGTTTTTGCAGATATACCTGTTCCTCTCTCTCCACCTTTAGCATCATAAAATATGAGACGAGCTGGTCGTTTGCGCTTGGATTGCCTTTGGGCAAATTCTTTCTCTGGAGCCTTGCATTCTGTGGCCAACTCAGCGTCTCCTAAATTTGAAGTGTAGCGAACGTTAGGGTTAGTTGTTGCACCTCCAGTAATGAAAATAGGTAGAACATTCATGATAGCATGTTGAGCGGCATGAATTCCGCCAGCAGGGCTTAACTTTTTCTCTTGGATGGCCCTAATAGCGGAAGTGGGGATATCTAGCCAGAGACCTTTCGACTTCAAGATCACAGGCGGATTTTTCACTTCAACTGCTTCCAAAATCTCCAGTTTCCTGCTCACTTTAAAATAGCCAAAAACAATTATGGTTGTTTGAATTTTCCCGAAAAATACTGGAATGTCTGATGGCCTTTCGAAGTTAGGAGGCTGAAGCCTCTTTACCAATTCGATCTCAATTGGGTCGACATCAGAAAAATCTCGTTGTTGAGTGATCCATGTCACCTTCACTCTTTCAACCTTGGCATATTTTTCGTCTGGATTGAATTCCTTCACGAGATAAGGCAATCCCTGGTGTAAGAAAATACCTCCCTCATACAAGGTGAAGCTTGTCCTCAGCTCTTCCACTTCTTCAATGACGATGTTTCTGTTATTGGTTATGTCAACCACCGCATAGTTTGTCAGCTCGATAGCACGTAATGAAAGCTTTTCCGAGGGCCACGGAAGATACCTTGGGTCGGTTCTGTAAGTGCCTCTATTATCCATGTTCAACTTTTCTTTACACAACGTTTCGAATGCAGCGTTCATCTTTGGCAACCCGTGAGGGGAGAACCACTTTTGATCCTTTTCCAAGTCGATGGGCCACTCAAAAGCAGCACATTGCAAGTGCATGGACATTACCAATTGGTTCAGACTTCCGTCTAAGATCCCTTCCACACATAAATCTTCATAGGAGTTTTTATCACAGAGTTCATGGGGATTCTTGAGGTAAAACCGATCCACGGGATTTCCTCCACAAACCAAAATGGCCAAGCTTCCTTTGGAACTTTTTCCACGGCCAGCTCTGCCAAATTGCTGATGCAAATTCAGTTTCAGACCTGGAAAACCACATGAGATCACCACATCCAAATCAGACAAATCTATTCCTAACTCCAACGCATTGGTTGCCACAATGGCTCGTAACTGGCCATTGAACATCTTGCTCTCAATTGCCCTACGATCTGATTTCGAATACCCTCCTCGGTATGACATAACGTCATGCTCATGTAATCCTGTCCATTCTGGGTGATCGTGGGACGCAATCAATGAACGAACCTCTTTTATTAGGAGCTCGCAGACTTGTCGAATTGGACAAAAAACAATGACCTTGATTGATGGTAATTTGCAAAGCAAATGTACCAAAATCTTCGCCAGCTCTCCGATAATGCTCTCTCGGGGAAGGTAAGGTGATTTGATTGTTGTTTCTACTGAAGTTGCCAGCGCCAATTTCTTCTGAGGGATATCTCTTTGACCCTTCTTATTCATGAGCACTGGAGGCTCCCAAACCACCAATTTCTTTTCAGTGCTAGGACTCCCATCTTCATGGATATGCTCAACCACACCCGAATCTGGAATGGCACAGACAGTACGGAAATGAGACTCCGGATTCTTGATAGTGGCAGAACATGAGATGTAAAGAGGAATCGTGTCGTATGTCAATAGACTGATCAATCGGTTGAGACGAGTCATCACATAGCTTACATGGACTCCAAAAGTACCCTTGTAAACATGCAATTCGTCCATCACAACATACTTGAGGTTTCTCAAGAACTCTTCCCATCCCCTTGGTTCAAGAGAGGTATCCATGTTGTGGTTTGGAAGAATGGCAGCGTGGATAGCATCAGGATTGGTAAAAATGATATCAGCATGATTTCGAATACGTCCACGATCTTTTGAGGCTGTATCTCCGTCGTAAGTGTCAACAGTGATTTTTCGATTCTTAGTAGGCAAATGACTGATGAGCTCCGTCAAATGTCTCTTCTGGTCTTGTGCCAATGCCTTGGTAGGGAAGATGAACATGGCCGTAGCTGTACGGCACTTGCCATTGATTCCCGCATCAATATCATTCAAAATATCGTTCAAGATGGGGATCTGATAAATGAGCGACTTTCCCGAACTGGTAGATGTACTGACAATGACATGCTTCTTATGATCCGTGATGGCTCTCAATGCTTGCGCTTGGTGCAGATATAGGCCCCCGTCGACGGCATCAATACCCTTAAATTGCCAAAGAGCCTCCACCAAATCAGGATGTATGAGATTATGATCCAATAATTCGAGTTTGGCTGGTCTTGGTGCCGTGAGAGTAGCTGAAACCAGAATCTGGTCTCGGAAGAGGGGTTTTTCTTTGAGAACATTCATCATCTCCTCCATTTCTGGTTTGTCAGCTGTCAGCACGGAATCAGATTGTCGGACAGCCATCATATCCACGGGGTCACTCAAATGGGAAGGCTCTGGAACGGTTTTCACAGTGCTTTCCACTAAGGTCTTGAAAGGCACGCCTTCATCGATATCTTCTTGCGTAAAATCCAGAAGAAACTTTTCCACACAGGCTGTAAATGTGTTATTTCGTCCTTTTATGATAGCTTGGAGTTGTTCTTGGGTCAATTGATCCATTGTAAGCTTAGTCGTTTCCAGGAAGAACTCCGGGTAGTCTGTGTTAAACAGATTATCTTTCATTTCTCTTTTCTGGCGTTTTCTATTGTCCACATCCTTTCCTTTGATGATTGCTCCAATACCTTGTGTTCTGATGTCAGTGAATTCAAAGATTAGAAGCTGTTTTTCGTGTTTTGGCTCTTCCTGGCGACTGATTGCCTCATACGCATCATCTACCGTCTTGGGCTGGTTCTGTGAGTAGCCTCTGTCCCAGGAGAAGCGCACTTTTTCATTAAGCATGACCTGGTTTTCGTCTACATACTCAAAAGACACGTCTCCAGGCGGTAGTAGGAACTTGATCATGGCTAGATCTAGCATGGAGATGTCATTATTCAACTTTTGAAGATGGTCGAAAGTGGGGATTGTGTGTCGAGAGAACGATGATAGGAAAGTAAGATGGGTGTTGATGAGTCTGAACTTACCAAAAAGGCCCACGAGGGGTTCTGGCCAGTCCATGAAGATGAGCCGGTTGAGAAGTAAAGAGATGGAGATATGATGGATGATCTAGAGGGATGCAGGAGATAAGGAAGGTGGGAAGGATCTCAGTCGTAAAGCCGGCAAAATAAAAATATCGGAATAGAAACGAGAAGTAAGGAGAATAAGAATAAACGGAGGTAGTTGAATCGCTAAGATATTGATATCTTAAGCTGTAGGAATTTGACTCACTCTTCGATTTTTTCCACTCGTGGCGATTTCGCAGCCAACTGCTGCCAAAGAGCAGACAACGAACAACTTCAAGAAATTACGCGTAGAAAAGATACAAGTTCTTTCAAAGAGACACGAAATGATGGAAAGTTATTACACCTTTGTAATTCATTGGGGGTACTTTTAGGTAGAACAGCGGCTATGACCTCCTTTGGCTGAGTAAAAGCAAATCGTAGATCAGAAAGTATCTAGCGTTGAAGATAGTAGATTTGGATAGAAAAGGTGGAATAGCTAAAAGGCCAATTCAAATGAAATAGAATTTTGTTAGTAGGACTGATCAGAAAAATTAGAGCATTACAATTGTAATTTTTGTTCGATGACAGTTATCATGATTAGGTCATCATAGCTGACCAAGCCAACTACTATACCACAACGAAACAATAACTTCACAATGGACGAAAGGTAGCTAAGATCAACTGATTAAGGAGATTGCAAAAGAATATTTCTTCTCACAATCTTCTCTTCAACGTCAATATTACTTGAATCAATGTTCTCTCAGGCGCCACACCTATCAATTCACTAATAGCAGCCTCACAACAATAAACTAGAAAAATCGAGCCCGAGCAAACTTTTTCTTCTCCAAAGATATGTATGTATCGATTTTGATTAGAGTATCCTAATAATCGTTACCACGTGAAACCTAGCAATCATGGCTATAGTTACAGCCTCTTCCTGCAGAATGATGTAGTCATGAAGCAACCTATTAATCCAATTGTATGGTTGATCCACAATAATTGCTGCTATTGCTTGGTATATAATATAGACATTGGATCTCTCAAAGTCAAGGAAGTTCCAATTACTAACACTATCTTAGCAACTACAACATAACATGGGACTTTCCAGCCTAGTGAACAAGGTCAAGAACCACTCAATCTCCGGACTTCCAGCTGCTGATCCGGCGGTCTCGAGCAAACCTTCCAAGAAGCAGATCTACCAGGCTAGATACAACTTTGGAGTCAACTTCGGAGGAGTTTTTGTGGGAGAAAAATGGATTTTCCACTCGATTTTTCCCGAGGGAACTGATTGTGAATTGGATGCCGTGACTAAGGCAGTTAAAGAAGACAAGAATGCCGCCAAACAAAGATTGGAGGACCACTGGAACAACTATGCAACTGATGAGGACTGGAAATACCTTCAAGACAACGGTGTTACCGGAATTAGAGTGCCTTTAGGCTACTGGAACATCGATGGAGGAAAGTACACTAAGGGCACAAAATTTGAGAAGTTTGCCGATGTATACAGCAATTCGTGGGAGATTTTCAAAAAGAAGTATATCGAACCTGCTTCTAGCCATAATATTGGTGTATTGGTCGATATTCATGGCCTCCCAGGTGGAGCCAATGGAAACGACCATAGTGGAGAGAAAAGTGGGGGAAAAGCTGAGTTCTGGGGATCTTCGTCGAGCCAGAAATTAATGGAGTCTGCTTTGGGATTTGTGGCAAAGGATTTGGCCCATTATGACAACATTGCCGGTATCCAGATTGTGAACGAATCCGAATTCTCTGATCTGGCACTGAAGCAGAAATCATACTATTCGTCAGCCATCAAGGCAATCCGCCAGCAGGACAAGAGTGTGCCAATTGTAATTTCTGATGGCTGGTGGCCCGACCAGTTTGCAAAATGGGTCCAGGAAAACCAGGACCAGGGCGATTCATTGGGTGTGGTAATTGATCACCATTGCTACAGATGTTTCGATGGGAAGGACAAGGGTAAGAGCGCCGACCAGATCATCAACGACTTGGATCAAGACCTCCTTACCAACATCAATGACAACGGCAGCGGTGTGGACTTCATGGTGGGTGAATGGTCTTGTGTTTTGGACGGAGATACTTGGGGCAAAACAGGGCTTGATCCTAATGATTACGGCAACTCCAAGCGGGCAGAAATCGTGGCCAACTATGGTCAGAGACAATTGGACTTGATGGAGCAGAGGGCTGGTGCTGGTTCGTACTTCTGGACATACAAGTTCGAGTCTGGGAATGGAGGAGAGTGGGATTTCCGTCAAATGTTGGGCAAATCATTCAATGCACCTAGGGTGAAGGTACCTGACGACGGAACTTTCCAGAATGCGTTGGATGGTAATTTCAAAGCCCACACTGAGTATTGGGATGGTCAGAATTCGAAAGAGAAATACGAACATGACAGATACAAGGACGGCTTCACCACTGCTTGGAATGATGGAGTTGAATTTGCTAAGGCAGGCTCATTGATTGGCCGAAGACAAGCTGTCAAGGCCGCCAGATTGCAGGAGCACATCAAGAAACTGGGCAAGCTGGGATTTTTGTGGGAATGGGAGCAGGGCTACGATAAAGGTGTGGAAGAGTTTGTCAAGGCTTCACAGTGATAAGTAAGATAAGTACGAATTGATAAGATAAGATAAGATACGAAGTTATGAGAAGAGATATTAGGAAACAAACTGTAAGCAAGCCCATTGACTTTTAAACAAGTTCACTGTTCTCATGTTTTTTTTTATCGATTTCCCACACCAGTGCTAGTGTCAAAGTTTGACATTTCGATTGCAACTGCATCCACTTACTATGCCGAATGCGGACTGATAATAGCCAATCCAGCACTGCAGAACATCTTGGTGCACAATACATCCGTAACCCCATCGATTGTCATCACCAGATTAAAAAGAAATCAAGGAAAGGTAAACAATCAGTCACTTTACCTATAAAAATTTTGAAATCTATACCGTCCCGCTGGCTCATCCTCATCGCCAGCATTTCCATATCTAGGCTGGCTGGCCCCAATTTGGGGGTGACCAGGTGTACGGGTGTGCCAGGAAGGTTGCGCAAGTCACCCAATTGAACCATCAGTGCCAATATTACACATTAAAGCCACAAATAGAGAAGTACAAAAAATCCTTTAGTTATCTCCATAAACTATTATCCTCCCTTTATAGATTGGACCCGTACCTCCCGCCTTTTTACTTGCTTCTCTACTCCACCTACTCCACCATCCATCATTCCCCCCTCCTCTCCAGTCCTGCACACGTCTTCCGATATATAAACCATACCCTCGCCACTACTTCTATATCTTATCTACCACATTTCTTTATTGCTGGAAACCCTAGAGCTGTGCCATTCACTGCTTGCTGTTTTTATATAGAGAATCGTGATATTTGCAAATATGAAGTTCTCTGTTCTTGTGGCCATTGCCGCTGCCCTCGCAAACTATGCCGAGGCTAAACCTTACTCTGCAAAGTTGAACAAGATCCCTGTTGAGGAGACATTGGATGCCGCCAGATTCTCCGAGTACACAAACGCCTTGGCTCAGAAGTACATTGGCGCATTTTCTGGCGCTGGCGTCAACGTCAACGGCGGCGACAACTCCCAGCAGGTTGCAGAGATTCCTTTTGTGCTGAACTCCAAACACGAGGCTCCTTTGACCAACTACTTGAACGCACAATACTTCACCGAGATCCAATTGGGTACACCTGGACAGTCGTTTAAGGTCATTTTGGACACTGGGTCCTCGAACTTGTGGGTGCCATCCAGAGACTGTAGTTCATTGGCTTGCTACTTGCACTCCAAGTATGATCACGACTCCTCCTCCTCCTACAAGGCCAATGGCTCCGATTTCTCCATTCAATATGGTTCCGGTGCCATGGAGGGCTATGTTTCACAGGACACCTTGGCCATTGGTGACTTGGTGATCCCAAGACAGGACTTTGCCGAGGCAACATCCGAGCCGGGCTTGGCCTTCGCTTTTGGTAAATTCGATGGTATCTTGGGTTTGGCCTACGACACCATTTCTGTCAACAAGATCGTTCCTCCAGTGTACAACGCCCTTTCCCAGGGTCTTTTGGATGCCCCACAATTTGGTTTCTACCTTGGCGACACCAACAAGGACGAGAACAACGGCGGCGTGGCCACTTTCGGTGGTTACGACGAGTCCTTGTTCAAGGGAAAGCTCACCTGGTTGCCACTTAGAAGAAAGGCTTACTGGGAGGTTTCCTTTGACGGTATTGGATTAGGTGACGAATACGCTGAGTTGTCCCAAACTGGTGCCGCCATCGATACCGGTACCTCATTGATCACCTTGCCATCTTCTTTGGCTGAGATCATTAACTCCAAGATTGGTGCCACCAAGTCATGGTCTGGCCAGTACCAGGTGGATTGTGACACTCGTGACAACTTGCCAGATTTGACTTTGACTTTTGGTGGTTACAACTTTACATTGACAGCTTATGACTACACTTTGGAGGTTTCGGGCTCTTGTATCTCTGCATTCACTCCTATGGACTTCCCTAAGCCAATCGGCGATTTGGCTATTATCGGAGATGCATTCTTGAGAAGATACTACTCTGTGTACGACTTGAAGAAGGATGCCGTGGGATTGGCTCCAGCCAAGTAAGCTCTCGATTACATACCTTAATAAAAAGTTTTTATTGCTACTAATTACTGAATGTTTTGACAGTGCCGTGTGCAAGCGCTATTTCGAACGCAGTATACTTAATGTAGTCACTGGCCTGCCAAAGATAGCTGTCCATGTGCATAAACGGATGCGGAACCCCAGGATATCTTTTGAACACCACCTCATTCCCGTATTGCAACAACTTGGCAGCATATGTCTCACCTTCATCTCTCATAGGATCGCAACCTGCTGTCACCACCACCGTTTTGACCAAATTGGAGAAGTCTGGTGCATTGAGAACGTTTTTGAACCAGCCAATCTCATTGAGTTTCTTCAACCTCTCAGTTGCATCCTCTGGTAACGTCTGCCACTTCAACTTGTCAAAATAAGTAATCCGAGACCAGTTCAACGTCGGAGCAAACTCGAATTCTCTCACTGAGTCGTATGGAGAGTCTTGGGCGCTTTGGTACTTCTCCACATCGTCCACCTGAGGTGTTCCAGCTACACAGAGAACCAAAGGAATGGAGTTGTCTCTGGCAAGATGAGAGACAATAAAGGCAATGTTTCCGCCAACAGAGACGCCTCCTATGGATATGGAATTCTTGTTGAACTTTAAAGAACCGCTGTTTTCATACACATACTTTAATGCCCAGAAGCAGTCGTTGATGTATGTTGGATAAGCATAATCAGGCACCAAACGGTAGTCCACGTCCACAACAGCCACACGGGCCAAATCAACATAGTGGCAGAGCACGTGCTTTTCCGTCTCCAAGTCACCCAAACCTCCACCGCCTCCGTGGAAATCAATATGAACCGGAAGGATCTCTTCTGGCTTGGTGTCGTTGGGTCTGTATATTCTGATCTTGACATCGCCGCCGTCGAAGGAGGAGAACGTCAGTTCCTCCACATTTTGAATATCCGGGTTCGCACCTGTTCCATAAGAGTAGATCTTGGAATAGTTCGCTCTGAGCTTGTAAAGATCAATTGGCTTATTAGGGATATTCGCAACATGTTCGTTGTACATTTTGACGAACACCGGATCCATTTTGGCTAAGACATCAGGATGGATCGGGTTGACAGATTCGTGCGACAGAGTCATTGTATATTTGAAAGAAGTGGAGAAATGCTGAAAAGTGAAGTTTACCTGACAATTGACTAGGTAATTATATATCTTCAAGATTCCGCTGTTAATGGCCATGTGCAGAAGTTTGATGCATCGGCGACTTTTCAAGGAATTGCGACAGCGATTGTGGGGGGAGCGATAAGGACTGATGCAGGATTTACAGTTACCAGTATTGATAAGCTAAAAAACCTGCAGAATGAAGAAATGTAGTTTTTCACATTTAAAGCCCAATTATTTGGCACATTTCCTTCTTTTACATCGTTGGTTCTTTTTGATTTTGAAGATGACCGTGGAACCAAAAAAAGTGCTCATTAGCGGAGCGGGGATCGTTGGTCTTTTGACTGCTCAAGCTTTGAAAGCCAGAGGAATTGATTTCATTGTCTTCGACAGGGACTGTGATGTCCAGTTCAGAGAAAATGCTGGATGGGCCATAACTTTGCACTGGGCTCTTGATAGCTTTTTGAGTTTATTACCTCCTCATCTTGCTCTGGAAATCTACGATGCTCAAGTCCGGAAGGATTTCCATCTTCACGATACTGGAAATTTCCGTTACATCGACGCAGCTACGGGAAAAACAGTGGTTGCAATTCCTCCCTCCAAAAGATTAAGAGTCAGACGTGAGCAGATAAGACGCACGTTGCTCAAGGGCATCGAAGTGCAGTGGAATTGCAAGCTCACAGACATTTCAGACACAGAAGATGGAGTTAAGGTCACTTGTGCATCGGGCAAGACATTTGAGGGCGATATACTCTTGGGTTGTGAAGGCTCCAATTCAGCTACAAGAAAAATCTTGTGTGGAGAAAAGGGAAATCTCAATTATTTACCTATTCGGTTCTGCGGAGCCAAAGTGCAGATGTCTAAGGAAGAGACCGACGACATTGCAGAACGATTTGATCCTCTTTTGTTTCAAGGAACGGTTCCGACCAATGAAACGTTCTTTTGGTTTTCAATGCTTGCTACCCCGGAATACACGAAGCAGGATGACGTGTATTATGCTCAAGTCAACCTCTCGTGGAAATACGACCAAAGCGAGCTGTTCGCGTCGCCACAAGACAAGGCTAAGGCACTTGTAAGCCATGCTGAGGGATTGCATCCTGATCTCCAAGCATTAGTGTTGCGTGCCGCCCATGTCCCAGCACAGTTGGTGGAGATTAAGTTAGCAGACTGGCCCATGGTGGAATGGGACACCAAGAACAGCAAGATATTGCTCATGGGAGACGCTGCACATGCAATGACTATGTATAGAGGCGAAGCTGCTAATCATGGCATTACTGATGTTTTTGAGTTAATGAAGCAGATGGACCAATATGTCATTGGAGGCATTTCTTGGGAAACGGTAGTGGATCAATATTGCCAGGCTGTGAAGAGCAGAGCAGGAGAAGCGGTCCTTCTATCACGCCAGGCATGTATAGATGCACATGACATCACCAAAATAAGTGCCAATTCCACTTCGCCGTTGCTTTCGATGAGAAAGAAGAAATAAATGTGCTTAAGCTTCAAGATATAAAGTGATCTAAGGGAAATTCGAGTATCAATAGTACAGAGAAAATGATAAAAAGCAAAAATGGAGAGCTAAACTGAGATAAATATTCGAAGTTCTAAATACCACATACCACAATCCCTTAAAACACAAAATTTATCAAGTCTGTACAATAGATCCTCAGAATATAAATGGAGTGAATTGTTTATTATTCCTACACATTCGCTATCTTATCGCGAACATACCACTGCCTTTTCATGTCAAAAAGATCTTGCGATCGCTGCCACCGCAGAAAAGAGCAATGCACAGGCCAGAATCCCTGTGAAAGGTGCAGCAGGGTGACGATCCAATGTACGTATGACAGACAGCTAAAAACAGTCGGGCGACCCAAGGTCCTCGAGAAAGGTGTGAGAGGCATATATAGTCGGAACCGATGTGTTCCATGTAGCAAATCGAAGAAGAAATGTGACGAGGGCCAGCCAAGCTGTGGCAATTGTGTGAAGAAAATGAAAACTTGCTGGTACAACAAGAGCAAGGGTAAGGATCGAGAGAAAGAACTGAGTTTTGAGAAAATCAATGGAACTTCGAAAGATTCAACTGAGAATCTTACGAACCACACTCACAATGATCATACAGAGAATGGAAATTACGAAATTGCCAATTTGCCTAGTCCCGCAGTTTCAAAATGGTTGGACGACCTAGCTAAGTCAGAGGTCCAGGCACTCACACCTTCAGCGTTTTTCAACGCAACCGAAAAGATGTTCCTCGAGTCCCTAGACTTTCTGTTGGAAGCAGGCCAGTCAGTGCAGTCAGCTCAATCAAGTCCACCTGAACAGGATGAGTATGAGGGACAGCGTATGGAGCTTTTGGCCTCGTGCATGTTGAACTCGGTGGGGATCCCAGAACCTCAAGGTGAGCTCTTGTGCTACTTCATCAACGAGGTTTCGATGCTCTTATTTTCAGATAAGACCAGTACGCGGTTTCTTGCAACGGTGATACCGCTTTGTCTAGCTGATACTCGAGTTCGGTTCCCAATTCTTGCAATTGCCAGCTCTCACAGGCTCAATAGCATCACTGCTGACTCCAACTTGGACATCATGAGGGATGCTGTTAAGTATCGGAGTATGGCGCAGTGTTGTTTGGCAGGAAAGAATGACGATTTTTTCGACGATACAGAAAACGTTCTTTTAAGCCTTTGCCTTGTGTCAATCCAGGAAATCTTCGAAGGTAATTCTCTATACTGGAGCAGCGCGCTTGAGAAGGGTTCAGATATAATAAGAGTCCGTGGTGGCTTGAACAAGGTGTCCAAAATGTCTCCTTTGTCTATCCAGCTCTTTTGCTATCTCGATCATGTTTCGTCGCTCAGTACATGTGCTGTGCCGCTCATGGATAGGTCAAGGAACAATCCGTATGCCAATTACAACGGAAACCACGTCGAGGATATTTTGAATTGCAAGTTTGGATTTCGATACGGGTTTGCTGGCGATCTCTTTAAGATTATGGGTAACATTTCTACGTTGGCAGCCCTACGGTCTGCCAGACACCAGTCTCCAGAGTATGAAAAGCTGTTTGACTCGCTAGCTAATTTGATTGAGATGAAATTGCAACATTGGTCCCCATCGAATATGGACATCATGAATAATTTCCTGCTTAACGAGCAATTGGACTCTCACAAGATGACACTTTCGTCATACTGGCTAGCACTCCAATGGTCGTGTTTTCTTCGCCTCCACCAAATCCGTCAAGGCTACAATCGACAGGATTCTCGAGTTTCTGCTTGCTTGTCTATCATTCTCAAATCGCTCAAGTCTATCGAGAATTCCACGCTGATAGAAACAGGACTCATGTTTCCTCTCATTATGGCCGGTCTGGTTTGTGTCGAACAATCTGACCGAGATTACATCTTATCTCGAATTCGGTCCATTAAGGAAAAATTGCGATTCAGTTATATCGGCGAGTTCGAACGATTACTACATGCCGTCTGGGCTCGAGATAACGACGAAGGTGATTTTGTCAACTGGGCAAAGATCCGTTTCTATCAGTTTCCGGGATTAGTAATGTTCTAAATTCCACCATCGGCGACTTTCTCAACATTTGCGACACCGATAAGACAATATCATTAGATGCAGGTCCGATAAAGTCATGAAATATAACCACTAATGATTTTGACTTTTATACAATTTTCAATTGATTTATTAATCAAAAGTCTATAATTCAATGACCGCTTACTCTTGGAAACCCTTGGATGTTGCTGTTTTAGGAGGAGGTCTAGGTGGCCTTTCCGCAGCCATTGCTTTAAGGCGAGCAGGCCATAACGTCACAATTTATGAACGCTACGACTACGCAGGCGAGGTTGGAGCATCACTTTCTGTTGCTTCAAACGGAGGTAAATGGTTACACGACTGGGAAATCGATACTAAGGAGGCTAAGCCTGTTATTTTGAAGGATTTGGTCAGACACGATTGGGCCACTGGAGATGTCGAGGGTGTGTTCTCTTTGGGTGACTATAAAGCCAAATTTGGATTTCCTTATTACAACTTTCACCGTATTGATATTCATGATGTCCTTAAAAAATATGCAACGGCCGCTGAAGGCAAGGGTGAGCCCTGCAAGCTTATTCTCAACCATAAAGCCGTGGAAGTTGACTACGAGACAGGATACGTGAAGTTCGAAAATGGCAATGAGACCAGCGTTGATTTGATCATTGCGGCAGATGGTATTCGAACATTGACAAAGCCCCAGTTGGGAATCACGCCAGAATTCAGAAACCAGGACTCATCATGTATCAGAGTGCTATTTGACACTGAGAAAGTGAGGGAGTTGGGACTTGCTGACTTCTCCGAAAACGCAGCAATTGAGTTTTGGGGAGGCAAAGATAAGAACAAGATCGTCTTATCGCCATGCTCAGACAATAGTGTGGTTTCATGTTACTGTTTCTATGCAGCAAATCCCGAAGACGTCAAAGATGGCTGGCACAACGAGATCCTGGTAGAAAAACTTTTGGCTTGTGTCCCAGACTTGGATCCCAAGTTGGTGGAACTCTTTGTGAAGTGTGGCTACGATATCAAACAATGGAGATTATACGTCCACGAGCCACTACCATACTTCTTCAAGGCCAGTGCCGATGGATCCAAGGGAGTTGCGTTATTAGGGGATGCTTGTCATCCAATGATGCCAGATCAGTCACAAGGTGCTTGCGCAGCATTTGAGGACTCTGGGGCCTTGGGATACATATTCTCTAAGAAGTTCAACTTCACAGTTGCCGAGGGTCTAGCACTTTATGAGAAAGAGAGGAAGCCCAGAGTTACACGCATTCAACAAGCATCTTTGAGAGCCAGAGAGAATCTCAACGAGAGGATTGGTTGGAGCTCTAAGGCCGAAGACCTTAGCGAGAACAAACTTACTATTGAAGAAGTATGTGGATATGACATGAAGAAGCACATCGATGAGCTTGCAGGTTTATAAGTTTGAGTAGTAAAATACTGATTGAAATTGGATGTAGTATGTTTAAGTGGAAACCAGCGACAGTGTCTTGAAGGACAATGGCAATAGTAAGCTTCTCGAACTACATTTTCCTTTCAATTACAACTATCCCAGATCTGTTTCTTTCTTAATTTATTAAATTATTCCACACTTATCAACTGCTTTGCTAAGTCAACAACACTGGTCTCCAACTCAGTGTACTTCACCCCCAAAATTCGAATTCCCTTCGATGAATTAGTGGTGTAATGGGTTCCAGTGATTCTTTGTCCAGGTGTCCCAATAGGAATCATTTGAGCAAGCTCTTTTGGAAGTTTTTCTCTCAATATATCAGCAATCTGCTGATTATCATAATCTCCAGCAGAAATCAAAAACCGTTGGTTTGAAGCTTCCTGACTTTCCAATGCTCGAACATGGTACTCTGCCAAATCACGAACATCTACCCAAACAGGATTAGTAGTAGGCAGAATTTCTCTTGTCCTCATCAAATTCAAAATCATTTGATTACTGAAGTTCAAATCTTTCAAACCTCCAATGAGTTTCGTGGAGTATAAGGGCCCAAATACCATGGTTGGACATAATACACATAAGTCAAAGGAAGGTGAATGCTTTTCCATAAATTCCCATGCAACTCTCTCTGCTACCGTTTTTGATGCTCGATATGCCACAGCTGGACTCTCTGTAGTAGCCCCGTCATTCCATGTTAAAGGGCTAAAGTCCTCTTCAGTTAACACCACACCAGGTTGAATGCCTCGAGAAGCATCGTAGACTGCAGCAAACGATGACGTCAATACGACCCTCTGAACAGATTTATTCCTGTTAGCAGCTTTCATAACGGCCTCCGTACCCTTGAGAGCTGGCACAAGCAAATCAGCTACGAAATCCTCCACGTTGAATTTGAATGGAGATGCGAGGTGGATTACACCAGTGCAATTTTCCAAATTGGCAGCCAATTCCTCCTCATGGGTTATATCGGAGAAAATTGCAGGTTCGAGCAAATGCTTTTGATTTTCAGGAACACTAGAAACCAATCTCAAATATTTCTCCATGGATCTCGAATGAGCCTTAACTTTGTAATTCCGCTCCAACAACTTTCCAACACAGTGAGCTCCAATGAACCCGGTAGCACCAGTTACTAAGATTGGGCCAGAAAAAGTCATGTAGGCAGTAGGTCAGCAGAAGAAAATAGTTACAAAAGAAAGTAATCTTATCAATTTGTCTTGAATTAGCATTTCGGCGACTTTTGCAAAAGTGTCGCAAACTGCGAAAAATTGCCGACGGTTTTGCGACCCCGATAGGTCTAAAGATTAACCATTCCGAGAAAACTTATCGCTGCCTGCAGACCCTGATAAGATCCAGTTTTTGAATATATAAGTGTCAACTGCAAGCCCGGGGTTGGTGTCTATCATCAACGACAACGTTAATAATGCTGGTAGAGAAGTCTGGAATTGCAACAGAAATCGAGAGCCTTGGAAGTTCAGAGGCTGACAAGTACGTTTCCACGGGCAACAAGAACTTGGACTATCTCCATAATTTTGACCATGAAGCACATCCCGAAGAGGTGACCATGAAGCAGATAACTAGGAAATTGGACATTATGCTTGTATTTCCTATGTTGTTTGTGTATTTTTTGCAATTCCTCGATAAGGTTTCGTTAAATTACTCTAATGTCATGGGTATGCCCAAAGATTTGAAATTCCAAGGTAACCAGTTCTCCAACTTGGCCACTTACTTTTTCGTTGCATACATTGTTGGAGAATTTTTTCAGGCATTTCTCTTGCAGAAATTTCCTGTCCATTTGGTGTTGGGGTTCAACGTTGTTGTCTGGGGGATTTGCACCATGTGCTGCGCTGCAGTTCAGAACTATCATGGCATGCTTGCCTTAAGAATTCTTTTGGGTTTTGCAGAAGCATCAGTAATTCCCTGTCTTGTTCTTCTCACCACAAACTTTTACAACAGATCCCAAGCCGCCTTCAGAATCGGTATTTTTTATTCTGGTTTAGGTTTTGGTCAGATCTTCGGAGGGTTGTTATCCTATCTTTTTCAGTTAGTCGATAGCACCTTTGAGGGCTGGAGAATATTGTTCTTGGTAGTAGGACTCATGAATATTGCTTGCGGGATCTACGTTGTTTTTTTCGTTCCTTCCGAGCCTTTGACCACTAAGAAGCTTTCTCCCAAAGAGAAATTTGTGCTTTTGGAAAAGTTGACCGAAGGGAAAATTGGGGTTAATGCCCACAAATTCAAGCCTCACCAAGTCAAGGAGATGTTGCTTGACATTCAATGCTGGCTTTACTTGATCATCTCCGCAACCATTTCGTTTTCCTCAAACACTATCTCTTCTTTCTCGGCGAAAGATATCATGTCATTTGGCTTCACCTCCAGACAAGCAGCTTTGCTCAACATGCCTTCTGGTGTAGTCAGCATTATGTCTTCTTGGATCTCCACGTATTTTATCATGAAAGGTACCACCAGATACATTGCCATCTGTGTGCTTTTGCTTCCAGCAATATGTGGAGGTGCCTTGATGTCATACTTACCCAAAACCAACAAGGCAGGACTTTTGGTGGGAATCTACATGATCAATTGTATTACAGCCCCATTGGCTATTGTATACTCCTGGGCTTCTGCTAATGTGGCTGGTTCCACAAAGAAGATTGGAGTCACATCGTTGTACATCAGTATCGGTTTTGCCATTGGTAACATCACTGGACCACAGTCTTACCGAGTCAAGGATGCACCATACTTTCAGCCGGCGAAGGTTTCAATGTTAGCAACTCAAGCTGCCAGTTTTGGGTTAGCATTGGTGATTGCCAGCATCTATTACTTGAGAAATAAGAGGAGAAACACTGATACGTCCATATTGAACGAGGAGGAAAAAACAGAGAATGTGTGGAACGATTTGACCGACTTCGAGAACGAGTCTTTCAGATACACCTACTAGGTGCGAGTATTTAATGAAAATAGTGCAAAGAATATTCCCAATAGTTGAACCGTAGATAAAACGACCATTCTATCCACAATGGTAGTGTCTTATCAAATAATGAATCAGGGGACAGGCTGGTTATGTATTCATGGTTTTCGGCATGCAACGATCATTATTGCGGTTCAAGTCAGAATACTTCCCATTGAAGTACTCAAAGCACATTAGACAAGAAACTAATTTCATCTACTGATCTTCCCTAGCCGGACAAAATCAAGTCCTCCAACCTAAATTAACACTACTCAATGATTTGCACGGTGCATACTTCTCACGCATGGCCAATGCGAAACCGGGGTCGGGACCTGCATCGAGGATGCATCTCGCCCGATTTGGATGAGCCAGCCATCTATTTGCAATAAAACCATCGGGAGTGATCCAGGAGATTTTTCTTCCCAAATTTCTTGCCCCCTAACTATATCAAGCTTATTAACTTCAACAATTCCCAATCATGTCCCAAGATTGGCTGCGCTACCTGGATGCCAAATCAGACTTTACCAAATCGGAGGTCAATACTGAACTACTCCATAGCCACCCACCCAAATCTCCAAGGTCTGGATACGATGCCCAGCGACTTAGGGCGATTAGGTCACCACCTGCCCATCTAGAGGTTGAAACAGATCTGTCTGTCTCCATTGCTATGTCAATTCCATACTATAACATTTCGGACTACAAGGGATCATTTGATACAGTGGACTTGCTTCATGATCGATCGCAAGAGACTGAGGAGGCTAACAATACTGCCCAAATCTCTACTACTTCAAGCCCCAGGTTTGCAAATACATCTCACATTACCCCCACAGTCCCCGGTAAGTCCATGATCGAAGCTGCTAACATCGACCAAGTACCTCCAAGATTCTCCAAGTTCATTGCAGATCAGAATATAGTTGACGGAGATCACG
>Ga0160505_100408_pt1 | contig 25435 bp, 12 predicted proteins | sample DIDeMG_FD_108225 | JGI IMG/M metagenome (GOLD analysis project Ga0160505, IMG submission 108225) | Enriched chicken feces microbial communities from UW Madison campus, WI, USA - DID2874_E49_Stillage MG | ecosystem: Host-associated > Birds > Digestive system > Large intestine > Fecal ... | reverse complement strand
TTTTTTTTTTTTTTTTTTTTTTTTTTTTTTTTTTTTTTTTTTTTTTTTTTTTTTTTTTTTTTTTTTTTTTTTTTTTTTTTTTTTTTTTTTTTTTTTTTTTTTACTTTTCTTCCAGGCACATGCTTTTGGCTTTGTCAATGTCTTAGAAGAATAGAGATTCCACAGCTTGTACAAGGTTTATCTAGAAAAGAGTTTTTCAAAGAAAATTTAGTGACTATGGCTAGTGAAAGTTCTTTGAAAACTACCTTGCTACCCCATATTTTTACAGCACGCTATGATGAAATTTTCATATCTGTAAAGCAAGATTACAATAAGTTTATACCAATCAAACTGCGTGAGTAATGATTTCAGACTAGTCTGGCCATGTGGACCTGATATTTTCTTCAGCTGCACTCATCATGATACTTTTCTTTTTCGCTAAAAACTTCTACTTGCTTTCTAGACTCTGAAGTTGATACAAGTGAAAGCCATTTGTTCACGCAACTTTTTTTCCATCCCATGGTCTGAAAACCATTATTGCTCATCAGTACTAGCCAATAGCCTCATAGGCCTTGAATTTCAACTAAGTTATAATAAAAACATTATTCTTTTTAGAAATATATACCATTGGTTGAATTGACTCTGTTGATATCTCGTCGTACAATCGTTGAACCTCTAACTTTTGAAAACTGAGAATTTGAATTGTAAAAGCGAACCTATAGCCAACTTGGCTATATCAGCGGTGTGTTTAATAGCTATCACTTGCAAATGTAAATACATAAAATTATGCAATGCTGCTTACATTGTATGATATAAAGATAAATACGAGATTGTATGATCCAAAGACTTGAAAGTCGACCTTAAATAAAAACAAAAAACAACAACAACATTTGAATGACTCACATTAGGGTGTTTTATTAACCTCTCCACAAAGCGCTGATTCTATACTCCCAGCGTTATCGATTACATTTTAAAAGAATTTATTACTATCATAAAGATCAAGCAAAACTACCCGGTATAATGTCTAGTAGTCCTAAAGTCATATGAAGATTGGTATATCTCGAGTATCTGAGTTCCAAACCAACGTATATACCGTTATCTAGTTTCAGGCTGATCACATTAGTTTAAAGCTCTAAACTTGATGATATCCGAAACACATCAAGCATAGCAAGCTAGATATTGAGTATATCGAACTAAATAAGCTGTATTCTAACTAACCATCAAATAAAAAAGTTTGTAAGAGAGTTCTAATTCACGAACTTTAGACTTGATAAGCTTCATGATTGTGATAAATTGATCTTCATGCATATTATCTTAAAAAGGCCAGATCAAAACAATGTAATCCCTACACAAACTTTTAAGTATACCCAACTAATTGAAGAAAGGAAAAAAAAGACTATTTACCAAAATTTATTGAATATGCGCAAACCTACGATTGTAATAATGCTTTGTAATGATATAGGTCTGTATTTTAGAAAGACAAAGCGCTATAGGAGGAAAAAATTGTTACCAGAAAGGTGTTGAAAAGTTTTGCATTTCCAAAGTTCAGCGTTATGAAGAGTTTTGGCATTCACTAAAAATCAATAACTAATGAAAATATTTTATAAAAATGTAACTCAAACGTAAATTTTGTGACAATTAGCCAAGTAGCATATCAAAAGAAAATATGTTGATCCTATATTTTCATGTGTAGATTTTAGTTAAAAATGTGCTACCCTTTTTTCTTTCTTTCTTTTTTTCATATGGATATCTGTGGCTATTACGCCAGGAAAGTATGTGCTGGTGGAAATTATTTTTTAAATCAGGAGAAAGTCGCAGGTGACAGAGATCGAAATCGTAGATATACATATCTACAGAGAGTATAGCTAGTTTTCATGAAAAGTAGACAATCAGAATTAGTTGCGAAATTTGCTATTCACTTAACTCAGCCTAGTAGCCTTGGAAAGACGCTGGTAAAATAGGCTTACTGATTGACCCACAAAACTTTTACTCAACAAGATACATGTAAAGTGCTTACTTCATGTATACTTAACAATAAAATTTCAAAACAACAAACAGTAAGGGCGTAGAAAAAGTTTAATGGCATGTAAATTCTGATTTAGGAAGGCCCTGAAATTGAAATAGATTGTTGATCAATGCAGTTAATTGTGCCTCAGGTTTACGGATAAACATCCAGTTAAACATCTAGTTAAACATCTATTTAACCACCCTTGTTTTAAATAAATCTTGGGGAAGAGGAATTTTGATGTTCTGAAAATTATACTGGATGAACAATATAATTATTGGTATGGAAAAGCAAAAAAAAGTTATGACATCAGTTTCGGAAGAGAACGGTTTAAAGAGAGTATCTATTATCCTATATTAAATCATGTTACGCATTTGGAATTGTACTGAAAATGGCGTTCTTTAGAGTCAAGGGTATTTGGCTATATACACATTCCGCCAATATTTCTACAAAGTATATTCTGCATAACTAGACTTGTGTCATATATGGACCAATGTAATTGAGACGTTGCATCAAGGACAAATTTAATATACGAACGGTCGAGTTTTGAAACTGGTGGTGAGTTTCTCTACTTGTGTTTAACTTTGCAAGGATAAGGTTGACAAAAAACCACATGGTGTTTAATATATGAAATAAAAGATGGTCAACAGTCAGTAGTGGTGGAAAGTCCTATTGAGTATCACCATAAATATACGGATTGTATTTGGAAACAAAAATTCCCTGTCTTTGACTTGTAAAAAAAAAAAAAACAGTGTAAAAGGTTGCCATTCTAAACATGTGTCCTTGTGATAAAACAAATTATCAGGGCATCATGTCCTTTTAGTCTAGTTTGCAAAAAAAGACTACATACTCAAATTCTTCCAGCCCTGTGAGTGCATAAATGTAAATACCATTCCAAATATTAGAGATTCTGATCATTCCTATGGGGAAGATCCGGAGTTGAAATGAACATAATGACTGGACAAACTTGTATAGATTTCATGTAGGAGACAAAACGTATATCGTGCATGAATTTCAGGGTTAAAGACTCTTAGTCTATACATAGTGTGTTTATATACCGGAGTTTATTGGTAAAGTTGATAAGAAAAAAGAAAAGAAAAACCTGACAGAACAAAAAAAAAACAACCTCACAATCACCCCAAAGTTTTCAACATTGCCTCTACACTTTGCATATATTTCTTTTAAAATGGGAGTCACACTAGAGCAAATAGAAGAGTATTATACTCATTATATTCATATGGAACCACATTTTAAAGTCACGACATCTGTTATATCATGGACTAGTGGTAACATGTTTTCAAACCCGAGTTGCCTCAAAAAATATTGCGCAGATCAATAATTGTGATTTTAAAAGGTTTTTTCAGTTTTTTTTATTTTTTTATTGAGAGATATTATAGTCAGCTTGAATAAAGCTGTTTATTGAATTTACCATACTTACTTACGTGGTTATGTAAATATAATATTGGACATGGTGAACATAGGTATAAAGGCAGGCCTTTGAATGTTAAAACTTCGATCTAGGTGTGTGATTGTTTTTGTTTTCCAGTATCCAAGCTTGTTTCATTATCGCCTGTCTGGGCTAATCGGTCCAATCAGCAACGATATCGGTTTCTTTTCTTTTTTTGTTCCAGAGTCACCTATCAGACTAATCCTATTCACTGATAAAAAAAAATCTGTTATTTTTTTTTTTTATCTGAGTTTCCTCATTGGGAATTTGGGCCCTCGTTATTCCGACAACCAGCGGCAAGACTTTCAGCTTATCCGTTTTTTTGAAAATGATCCACCTTCCAGCAAAGGCCATCTGTATGTGGCTCTGAGCATTCTTGCTAAACCTATTTAGCAATAATAATAGAAAATTTATACTATTGAGGGTTTACTTATCTTTTTCTAATGGGATTTATTATAAATAACCACCCAACTCCCCTCTACAAACATTTTTTTTTTTTTTTTCACTCCTTTCTCTCAATAATTTTTGTCGATCAGGACTTACTCACTTGACGAAAAAACTTACAAACACTTATTACAACTTTCCAACATGAGTGACACAACAAGCTCTACTGATGGACTTACCGGTACCGGTACCGGTGGTGACTCTCTCTCTGTTGATTTCAATTCTCAGTTCGACCTGGCCAACATGGTCTGGATTTTAACTTCTTCGGCTCTTGTGTGGATTATGATTCCTGGTGTCGGTTTACTATACTCAGGTTTGGCCCGGAAAAAGCACTCTATCTCGCTTCTGTGGTCTTCAATTATGTGTGCATCGCTTATTTCATTTCACTGGTTTTTCTGGGGATACTCACTGGCATTCTCTCATACTGGCGGCAAGTACATCGGTAATCTCGACAACTTTGCGCTGATGAACGTTCTTGGTGCTCCTGCCGTCGTCAGCTCAATGCCCGATATTCTTTTCATGGTCTACCAGGGTATGTTTGCTGGTATTACTGGTATGATTATGGTTGGTGGTGCCCATGAGCGTGCTCGTCTCGGTCCCATGATGCTCTACCTCTTTATTTGGCTTACTATCGTCTACTGCCCTATCGCCTGTTGGACTTGGAGCCCTAACGGTTGGCTGGCAGACCTCGGTGATCTTGATTACGCTGGAGGTGGCCCCGTTCACATGGCTTCTGGTGCTGGTGCTCTTGCTTACGCTCTTGTCTGTGGTAAGCGTAACGACCCGACCGCTGACAACAAGGGACTTCCTATCTTTAAGCCCCACTCTGTTACTTCTGTTGTTTTCGGAACTATCTTCCTCTGGTTTGGTTGGTTTGGCTTTAACGGTGGTTCTACTGGTAACGGTACCATCCGTGCTGCTTATGCTTTTGCTAACACTAATCTTGCTGCTGGTTGTGGTGCCCTTGCGTGGTTGTTCCTTGACTACTTCCGTTATGAGAAGAGATGGACCACGATTGGTATGTGCTCAGGTGCTATTGCCGGTCTTGTTGGAATCACCCCCGCTGCTGGTTTTGTTCCCATTTACTTCGCTGTCCCCATTGGTGTTCTGACTTCTATTGCCTGCAACTACGCTACTGGACTTAAGCATCTGCTTAGAATTGATGATGGTTTGGATGCATTTGCCCTCCATGGTGTTGGTGGTTTTGTTGGAAGTGTTCTTACTGGACTTTTTGCTGCCGATTACATTGCCGCTCTTGACGGTACTAAGATTGATGGTGGCTGGCTTAACCACCATTACATTCAACTTGGTTACCAGCTTGCTGCTGCTGTTACCACTGTTGCATACGCCTTTGGTGTTTCTTGCTTCATTCTTTTCATTCAGAACAAGATTCCTTATGTTGCACTCAGACTTGACTCTGAGAAAGAAGAAATTGGTACCGATCAGACTGTCATTGGCGAGTATGACGATCACTACGACTGGACCCAGGGAACTATCCAGGGTTCTCTTTCTGACCAGGATCTAACCCCAATTGGTGGCAACGGCAACAGTGGCACCAACTCTCCTACTCCTGAGAAGGCTGTTTAAGCAAAAAGTTCTTTTATTTCTTATAATAAATTTTGGGGGTTTATGTTTTCATGATGTTCATTTTCGTTTAGTTTTCTAATATATTAATTTTCTTTGATTATCGCCTCTTGCTAGCAAAAGATAACCAAATGCCCCTTAAATACGAGCTGTAATGGTGTGAAAAAAAATTTAGTAAAAAAAGTACTGTTTAGAAGGTGCCATAAGAGATGCTTAATTTATTAATATCTTTAAAGGTTTCAAGATAGATAAACTCACATTGATACAATAAAAGTGAAACTGTCATTTCAACTCAGTTTTAATATCAAATATCAATTAACTCAACTCCTGAATTGACAAACTGAGTTAGTCTTGTGGCTGCTTATGCCAGATAATAATATTTAATCTTCTGGCTAAAATATGAACAATTCAGTCCACCTTCTAAATTTTTGACAATCTAGTCAGATCTAGTGTAGATCATGGGATCTTTTCCAAAATATTGAGCTGTCAATTATTCCAGTCTAATGCCGAGATGGAACACAGTATATAAATTTATTATTATTTTTATTATTATTATTATTGAATATCACTGTAAAGCGTATTTCTAGAAACTCCCAAAAACAGTTATTGGGTCTAAAATTTTTTTCTTTCTTTTCTTTGATAAGTTACCCCTGAACGCCTTTTGAGCCTTACAATATTAACATGGGTTTAGGAAGGAAAATCAATGATCTACTAAATTAAAAAAAATCTCAGTTGTAGTGAGATTAAATTCTTTGATCCGGATAAAGAAAATGCGTGGACTTGAGCATTCCTTGATATTCACAATAGTCGAAAATATCCGAAGGCAGGTATAAACGTGCAGCCATTAAACAAGGAAAAAAAGAATTGTTTCATCTTTCTGCAAATCTATTTCAACTAACATACAAGTTAATATGCGAAATACCATATTTAAAACCAGTTCATAATAGATATATAATCAGTTTATTGTCCTTACATCAAATAGTTACAACATTACAAAACAAAATATGCAAAGAAGATATGAGTTTAAAAACATTTGTCTTTATAAGACTGGGAAGGTAGCAGTGCCATGGCGTATTATAAACTTAAAGGTTCGGTGGTGCTGAATTCCCCATGAATAATTCCGTGTGTGAAGGAAAATCTACAACACATAACACACAGTAGATTGATACCAGACTAGTCAATAATATACTAAAATTTTTTTTTAAAAACTTTTTAAAAAGAAATTGTAAAGTGGACCAAAAGTATTTTAAATACCAACCAACTACTCTTTATACAAGCTTGGAGAGTTCTTTTTTTTTACTGTTAGTTTACAAAAAGCCAAATAACATATCCATATCATACATGATGCCACAAACCAGTTATTGCTACAGCATGGTATTTTATCTTTTGCCTGTAGACCGTTAAATTTGCCCGCGTGTCTTATGACCGGTCTCATGTTTTCTCAATTACAATTATCAGTAATTGGAAGTTAGGATTCCACAAGTGCCTCTACAAGTATTAGAAAAATAGCGCTGTGTAGTTACTGAATGTGTAACACTTGAATGTTTTTCATATTAAAAGAATCGGCTACCTAACAATGACCTAAATTTACCAAGTGTTATTTTTAAGTCATAACTGTTTCACTACAATGCTTTCCAGTTATTTTCGCCATGGCGAAAAAAAAATTAAGCATTCAGTAACCCTAACTTGTAGACAAAATTTCTCGTTGGTACATTCTAATTTGTCTCGAAAACGGTTTATATGTAGTTTTTCGGTTGCATGCTGACATTTAAATCGTTTGTCCAATTCTAGTTCTTTACCAACTTGTACCCCCAGCGCCAATTTACAATGAAATTAACATATTTAACTTCAGATAGAGTATCAGTTAGAGTTACTAATAATAGTACATTGGATGCTTTAAATACTACTATTCAAGCTATATTTGAAATACTATTACTATTCAACACGGGAAGTCTAAAACCTATAAATACAAGAGAAATGGATAGTTGCTATAAAGACTGGTTCACAGTATGTAAATAGAGTAATAATAAATAGTCAGTGACTGTTACTTATTTCACACTAAACTCAACACTAATAATTCTCATAAATTGGTTATATTTAATACATAGTATTTTTTTTAGCTTTTAGACTAACGTTATCACTATTATTTGTAAACATAAGATAAATCACATTGAACACACACTTTCAATGGAATACCAAAGCTCTCACCTCAATACTCTCCCTGGGTCGAGCATCAGCAGGGCTCTTTGGGTTGAAAAATGCGGTGTGAGGAGTAAGTTGAGCAACGTCCTTATCCGAATCGTAGCACTTGAGCAGCAAAACGTCATTCTTGTTTTGGTGAGAAACATAGTGCCATTTGTGATTAGGGTTATGGTGTACTTTATAGGTCTCTCCTTTGTAGTCCTTGTAGATGAGGTAAGAAACTGCAAGGTCCTTTTCCTGATCAATACTGTTATAATCTGCCACAGCCAAAGGATAGTCAGTGTTGTTGTCAATAAGAGGTCTCCAGACATTAATCAGCTGAACCCTTTTCTTCAAGAGTTCTTCAGCTTCTTCTCCAAGATGTCTATAGACACGCTGAATCACGGCTGGGCCAGTTTGGTCGATATGTGCGGCAGCAACAGGTTGTCTATTTGATCTTGATTCAGGAAGGTTATTGTGTTTGCGAATGGTGTGATCAAAGATAAAAATTCTTTTGCCGCCACTAGCTTCCTTCAAAATGGATTCAACCTGTGGATAGTATTCATTTTTGATGCGCTCATCATCAGAGAATATCTCATAGTCGGGATTGCGCTTGCTATCGTCAATTACTTGAAACCCAGTTTTGTCAATAGTGTATTTATCAGAAAACTTTTCCAAACGGATATCTTTAATCAAGACAGGTTTGTCTTCTAATTCGGAGTTGCCAACCGGCTTGTCAGGAATAGGGTCAACATAGTAATACAATTGCTCATCTTTGGGGACCTCGTACTTAATAATAGTCTCGACATCCTCTGCAGGTAGTGTTTCAGTAGCAAATGATGCAATTGGGGCTTTGGCTTGAACCTTGTTCAAGTTTGGAAAAAAGGCTGGGTTATGAGAAAGCACTTCAGACATTTTTTTTTTTGGTGATTAGGAGAATAAGGTTTAGGAATTGCCTTGGCTTGATGTAAAAATAAGTGAGGAACAAAAGTAAAAGCGAGATAAAAAGGTAGTTGCTGTTGGTATTTACCAGGGTTTATAGTTGAGATTGGATAGAGGAACTGAAACAAGAAAAAGCTTCCCTGAAGAATTGACTGTCTTATATACCTTAAGTATTCCTGGTGGATCATGCTCAAGACCCGAGGGTGGATTAAAAATCAAATCACTTAAGCTTAACTAGTTTTGTGCCTGATCTCAGGCTTATGATGTGATTTACACTTTTAATGATGACAGTAGTTAGTGAACGGCCAACACCAAACTGCTTAGAAATAGATGGCGAAAGCTCACTAGGTTGTGTATGCCCCATAAAATTTAATAAGGTAAGGCTTGGACAAAGTTGAAAATACAGGATCCATGACCATCAAACCAGGCTAATCTCGTGACTGGAGAAATTACTAAACAAACCATACCAATTAAAAATAGAGCCATTGATCTTTTTTTGTTCATTTGAGAAACTTATTTTCAGACATTTCTAATAATATGAGCATTTGTCAGCATCGGGTGATGCCTTCTTTTGTTAGAAATATATTCTGTGCTAGTTTGATGCAATTGAGAGAAGGGGCTAAGAAGAGACTAACAGTATTTTGTTCATGATTTTATGGTATTGCTCAAAATTACTCCAAAATTCTGAAGAAACAATTAATATGACTTCTATAAATTATAGGCATGTATTACCCACTAGCTAAGTTTGAAAACTATAAATATGAGTGACATAATTAATTACGTGCACAGCTTGTATAATTTTGTGTTTTTCTTCTGAACTTTAGCAGACATAAATATACATAATTGGTGGAACTACATGTCAAACAAAGTAACATTGTACTGACAAACTTTTTAACTGTGTTATCTTATCTTTTTTTTCTGATGTTTGAATAAAAATGTCCATTAAGAAGTTACTCTTTGGTAGTTTCTACTATCAGTTTTCTAGGCTTCGACGTATCCTAGGGTTTTAACACATTGATTTATATACAGATTTTGTTGCTATAAAAACCTAAACCTTTCAAAGCTTAGCAAGACTGTTTCTTTGGTAGTATTGTTAGAAATACAAAAGTATTTATCTATCTTTTCCAGTAGTATTTGTCATTCAGTTTTAAGTGTTATCAAAATAAATTGGCATTTATGAAACAAAAGCAGGGTTATGCAATGTTGTAATATTGGTTTCAAAAAAAAGCTTGACTACACCAAATTATCAGTAATGTGATTATTTCTAAGGTATCGCCTTGAGTACTATAAGCGTGACATCTAGAATGTATAAATAAGTTTCCAAAGACAATGGATTTTGAATACCAATGTAACTGAAAAATAAGGGCACAAACTTCAATGGTGTAGGATTTTCTTTTGATCCTGTTATACAAATACATTGTGATCCCCACATTTTGTTACATGAACTTTATAGCTTGCTATAAAACATAAAATTAATGTCATAAATATTATAGTGTATGTTTTAAATATTGTCTCCTATATGTAGTTCTACCAAGTCCGACAGTTAATTAATGGAAACTGACAGAACAAAGCATTGCATTGTAGAATAAAAAACAGTCTGTTGATCAAAATCTTTTAATCTTTTGAATTGAAAATTAATTCAAAAAATAGTTGGCAGATATTTAAAAACAATGCTCAAAGTAGGCAAGGGAGAAACATGATTTTTGTAGTGAGTATAAGAAATTTGGGCCAACTTGGGAGAAAGTCTTCTGTAATGTAGAGGCTAGCCTCCAGATTTGGCATATTCTTTTCCATTTTCCTCAGTACCACATCAAACCAACAAACAAATACAAAAATTCCGTTTAAAATGATTGAAGTTGTGGTTAACGACAGGTAAGTGCGGTGATTTATACATCCCTCCATATATCAATTTTATTCTGTCTAACTGTAATTTTTATTTGCTAAAGAGTTGGCAAGAAAGTCAGGGTCAAGGTATGCCTTTTTATCTCTCTCAGGATCTCGTTCATTTCATTCTAACTATTTTAAAGTGTCTTCCTGATGATACTGTTGGTGACTTTAAAAAGATTCTAGCTGCTCAGATTGGCACTCCCGCTGAGAAGATTGGTATGTACATCTGATTCTGCTCACTCATACTTGATATCCGCTACTTACACACATCCTCCCAGTTTTGAAGAAAGGCTACACCACCTACAAAGATCACATCACCCTTGCTGACTACGAAATTCACAACGGTATGAATCTCGAGCTTTATTACTCTTAAAACGAAGCAATTCTATTCACGTATTCATAAAAGAAGAAACAAAACACGATATTTATTTATTATGTACAACAAGAACTCCAAGGATGGAAGGAAGGGGGAAAAAAACAAACTATACAATCATCAACAATGTTTAACCACGCTCAACACTCGTCTCAGGATCTCTGGCGGCCTCTGCACTCTCATATTCACCGTTCTCAATGTATTCCTGGATCTTCTTGAGGTACAAGTTACCGTCAACGGCGGCTCTCTTGTAGCCCTTGAAGGACTGTTTCACAAGAGGAGCAGTTTGGCAGGCGTATGGCTTGAACTGTAAGGTTTATGTTAGCTAAGTCCCAGAGATCAATATAAATCACCTTTAAGTTGTCTTATACATACATCAGTGTTAGAAAGACCAGCGGGAACGACATAAGTTCTGACTTTTTCCCACTTGATCGAGTAGCCACCGTATTGTGTGTGACTACCAACACCAGAAGATCTGGTACCCTTGTAAAAGTTCTTGTTACCTTGCTTGGAAGTTAACGGGTGTCTATTGGAACCAGTCTTTTGGATACCATAGAAAAGAGTACCGTCCTTGAAGGTCTTCCAAGGTCTCAGCAAGAAGTTAGTTTGAGTGGGCTTCATTTTGTTAGGTCGTTGGTGATAATGATGCTATTGATGTGGTGATTTCAGAAAACGGAAAGTATATGAGTGGTTGTTTTGAAAAAATTTTATTCGAGGAAACCCACGTGACCTGATGCCTCGTTTCAACGTCTAATTGAACATTTTTTGAAAGTCTAAAAAAACTTTGAGCGCACATTTTCTTTCGAATCTACATCTTCTCAACACATTTCTGGTTTCATTGTCGCGATCTCAATAGGCCATAGTCTGTGGCAGACAAGTATTAGTAGTTTTTATTATATTCATCATGAGTTCGACCCAGAAAATTCTTCTCATAGACTCTTACGACTCGTTCTCGCTGAACCTTTCGACTTTAATTGAGAATGTCACAGGCGCTGAAGTAGTCACAATACATAGTGATTCAGTTGATTCTGGCTTACTTATCTCTAGATATCTGCCATTATTTGATGCTGTTGTCATTGGACCTGGACCAGGCTCTCCTGACAATCCGGAAGATGTTGGCGTTCTTCCTTCCCTGTTTGCCCTCGAGGAGCGGGATTTGATCCCAATCTTCGGAGTTTGTTTGGGTTTCCAGAGTTTAGTTTTAGCTTTTGGTGGTAAAATCGCAAGACTTCCTGAACCCAAGCATGGCCAGGTTGATTTCATTAGACACTCAGGCGATGATTTGTTTAAGGGAATTGATAAAGCTATTCCTGTAGAGAGCGTGAGATACCATTCCCTGCATGCTACTCCAGGTGAAGTATCGCCTATTCAGTCATTGGGATGGACAACCGACATCATTTCCGACAAAGAAACCGGGACCTCAAGTAATATTGATATTTTAATGGCTGGCAAACATCAAACCTTTCCCTTTTGGGGCGTTCAATACCACCCTGAATCAATTTGTTCTTTACACGGCGACGCAGTTTTTAAAAATTTCTGGGACATGGCGAATGCTTGGCGCACCGAGAACAACCGAAACTCAGTTTTTGATCCTGAGGTATACCAAGAGTTGAAGAGCCTACACAGTATCAAACCTAACCCTCTACCTCGGACTGTTGAATCGGTCTACCACGCATCATTGAATTACGATTCTATTGACTTAAATCAGTACAATCCTCATTTGACTGTTCAGATCTGCGATGAGTTAACCAACCAAAACCAACATTTCACGTTGCTAAACTCAGCTGCTCATCCTGGTAGATGGTCCATTATTGGATTACTTGAGCCAGGCCAAACTAACTGTATCACCTATTACACTACACACAATCCCAACCTTGTTTACACCCACAAGTATACTGGCAACAAGGTTACACCTACCAACGGAACTGAGCTTGACGAGTCTGGAATCTGGGGCTATCTTTCAAAATATATGGCCCCCAAGATCCAGGCTTTCAAATCCATCGAGAACACTATTGGTGCCAGCTTTTGCGGTGGTTTGGTTGGTTATATTAGCTATGAAGTTAGTCAGGAGAAAAATCCCGCTTCTTTACTTAAGCCCTTGAGTAAAAATGGTGAAATTCCCTATCCTGATGTTAATTTGGTTGATATTGAAAGACTTCTGATTGTTGACTCTCAAGATAAGAAACTGTACATTGTTTCTTTAATCGACGAGAAAGAAAATGGATGGTTTACCAAAATTAAGAGCATTGTCAATGCAACTATTAAGAAGCCTGCGGATGAGCTAATTGATTCCATTCCAAGCTCATGCATGGGCTACTTTAAAGACTCAACTGTTGCCAAGCCTAATATTGAAATTCCTAACAAGGCTCACTATATACAGCGGATTTTGGAGGCTCAAGAAGAACTTAGAGCTGGAAACTCTTATGAGTTGTGTTTGACCGCTCAAACTACTATTACTCTTCCAGTCACACCCACCTACAAATTGACTCCGTGGGACTTGTATAAGGTTCTTTATAAGAAGAACCCTGCACCCTACTCATGCCTTATGGATTTCCAAACCGGATCTACTTTAGTTGGCTCTTCCCCTGAACGATTCATGTCATGGAACAAGGAAGGCATTTGCGAGTTTAGACCCATTAAGGGTACTGTCAAGAAGTCTCCAACTGTTACATTTGAATCAGCTTCTGCTATTCTTAACACACCCAAGGAAAGAGGTGAAAATCTTATGATTGTCGACTTGATTCGACATGACTTGAACACTCTCTTAAAAAATGTTAGATTAGAAAAGCTTATGGGTGTAGAAGAGTATGAGACCGTTTATCAGCTTGTTTCAGTCATCCAAGGTGATCTCAAGGTTGAAGAGGAAAGCCACGATGTTGACCAATATGGCGGGTTTGATGTATTGGTGCACTCTCTCCCACCTGGATCAATGACAGGTGCCCCCAAAATCCGATCCGTTGAGATTCTGCATGAGCTTGAAGATCTCAATCCTCGTGGTATCTATTCTGGTGTTTCTGGATATTGGAGTGTGTTTGATGAGGGAGACTGGAGCGTTGTTATCAGATCCGCGTTCAAGTATGACTGTGAACAGACTGAGGGCGGCGACATGTGGAGAATTGGTGCTGGTGGTGCCATTACTATCCTCAGTGATCCTCAGGATGAGTGGGATGAGATGAGTATCAAGCTTTCAAGTGCATTGCAGGCATTTGAATAAATGTAGCAGCTTTTTTGCTTTCTCTTTTTTTGGTTTTGGGTTGTTTGTAAATAGTTAGAACATGTAATAATAAAGATAATTAGATATACTTCTAAATATTAAGAAAATTAAGCTCCACTATGTAGTGTGAAGCTTTTATTTTTCTGAAATTAAACACGTTCCTTAAGTCAAAATGAGTGGCAAGGATATCATTAAAGAAAGTATTCAACAGGTTTCGGTTGTATTATGCCAGACAAAGCTTGACTCCTTTCATTTTCAAGCAACCTCAAGGTTTCATTATTTTCTGGAGCCGCCTCAAATACATTGAAATATTGTTCGCCATTGACATTGACCTCTAATATCGAAGCCAGGTTACCGCACCTATAACAATAATTCGGTGCCGACCACACTGTTGAAAGCCGCTCATTGAAGATGACATCGTATCCTTCTTGACAAAGCTGGTGTGCTCGTAGAATATGAGAAAGATTGTTTCTACTCAGAAACTTTTTCACAACGTCGATTCCAAAAGTATAGCCTGCTCCACGAGGGGACATTGAAAAGTCCGGCCTGGTAACGTCTGGATCAGACCATACTAGATCGGCCATTGGCCCTTCGTGTGGAATCTCCTTGAATCTATCGACAATTTTGATTTGGTCTACCGTAAGAATTGTAGGGGACAAACCTCCATGCACACAAAAAATGGAGTTATCGATAACAACCGAAATAGCTAGAAAGTCGAACATATCTGTAAAGTAGTGCCAAACGTTGGCGCTACCATACTTCCGCACACACTCTGTATAGAACCCATAAGTTTGCGTGATGCCTCGAGATTCGTGATTACCTCTGATGAGATTTATCCGTGCTGGATATCTTAGTTTAAGACACACTAAAAGTGTGATTGTTTCAATGCTGAAAAGACCACGATCAACGTAGTCTCCTAAAAATAAATAATTGGTGTCGGGACACTTTCCACCTATTCGGAATATCTCGAGCAGGTCGTAGAACTGCCCATGAATATCGCCTACTACCGTTACAGGCGCCTGTATACTTATGACATTTGTTTCTTTTATCAAAAGCTCTTTGATTTTGTTGCATAAAGCTTCTATGACTGATTCTGGAAGAAGCTCACGTTTATACAGTCTTTCAATACATTCGTCCAAATTTGGAAATGCTGGATATGGCCACACGATTAGCTTTTTTAATTATTTTTTATTGTTTCAGATCAAGAAGATTGAATCTGCTTTCTAGTATTTACAACTTACATAGAAGTCCGGGCATAACAAAACAAAGACAAACGACTACACTGTTAGTGTGATGTGAGAGTTGGACAGGGATGAAAATACCATAGGCAAAACACTACAGGAGTAAGAAAAAGAGGGAGAGAGAAAAACAAAAAATCAAGAAAGGGAAAAAAAGGGGGAAGCGATACATGAGTTTATAGGAATCCGATTAAGGGTCTTTCAACCTTCAATCTATGTGGATACCATCCAAGACAATAATGAGTAATGCAAGTTGGTTATAAGTTTTGATCTTATTAACTGGATTATTGTTTTATTTTTAATTTTCGAATGATAACTTTTTATAGAGAAAACAATAGCAACCATCACATACAAAATCTATGGCTTCCTATGCAAATGCTCTAGATTCTTATTTGGGAACGGTTTGGAGTCCAGGAACATTTAAATATCATTATTATCTGTCTGAAGGTTGTTTTCTTAAGGCTTTTTTATTTATTATTATTGGATATTCCTTCGGGCGAAATTCTTTTCCAGTTTTTTATTCTAGTGTGGGTAAAATCATTCTCAGTTGGACTTCTTGTTGGAGCTTATTTATCTTGAGACCTGCTGCTCTTCAACCGTTTCAACTTTTTTTTTATTTTTTTTTATTTTAAATTTTTTATTTTTATTTTTTATTTTTTATTTTTTATTTTTTATTTTTTTATTTTTATTTTCATAATCCATCTTTCAAAACCCACTGTTCAAGTGATTATTTCATTTATTTGTCCGCCAAGATGGACAGTGACACTAATCAAAGTGAGTTAGCTCCACGATCTTCGGCTAGCAACGCTAATCGCTTAGTTGAATCGCCAGAATTTGATCCACAGATTGGTTCAGCTGAAGAAAACCCAACGGAAAGCAGCATACACTCGTCTCAGACAACCGACATACAGTCCCATAAAGCGCCCAATAGCGCTAAGCGCGACACACTAAAAAGATCTTCATACACACATTCTAGGTCAGCATCCTTTCAAAATTCAATTCCGTTTCCTTTGATCACAGTACAACAAATCCCTGATAGACCAACTCTTAATTCTATTCATAGCTATGATGCTACGACACTACAATCAGCCCGGGGTCTTTTTGAACCACCAGAAAAACTGAACTCAAAGCTCAAATGTCCTAGACAACAATTCAATAATGAAAAATTTGAAATCTTGGATAACACAAAGATTTCCAACTCCAAGAGACCTTCATCTCCTGTTAGATCCCAATCTTCTTCTTCAGCATATACAAAGCAACAACTTTCTAGTCGAAACAAGTCAAAATCGCAAATTAATTTGCCATTAATGCCCCATAATACCAATAGTTCAGCCAGCACTAGTAGACCCAGTTCTAAACGCCGGGAGACAATCAGCGGCTCCAATTTTCCTGCACGCTCCCAAATTCCAACCTCCGCATCGGGTACTGGGCCTCCCTCTAGAAGCAGGGCTTCAAGCGGCTCTAGCTCGACAGCCAGTATGGGCTACCGATACTATACACAAGAGAAAGCATATTTAAAAAAGATTCAACATGATACTCACAAAGACCTCAATTCCAAGATAGTAGGCAATTATTTCAACTATTCCGACGGTGATAGCGAATCTGATGATGATTATGATCTACTTCCTAGAGAAGCGATAGGATTAGGTGGAGTTGGTACCAGTTTTGATGATGAGTACACTGACAGAGTCACATCATATCCTTTTCTAGAAGCATCATATAACCATGAAGAGATGGAGAATGACGAGAGCTTACCAGAGCGACTCGAATGGCAGGCTATGCTTTCATCAGTGCTCACGGGTGAAGTAGTAAGATCTGAAAAGCGACGATTGAAAACCTCTACAGATGCTACAATGAAAGAAGACGACCTTTGGCTGGAGATTCGCGCCCGCATATGTGGTCGTACATTGGAAGATCAAAAGCGGTCAATAGCAGACTCTCGCGCCAATGTAGAAGCCACGTTACAGGATATCATGCAATTTCATGTTACTGATGCTTCGGATCTTGATTTGACCCTGAAAGAGGTAAATAGTGTCCTACTAAAACTTGAATACTGTGAACAACTCTGGCAATCTACACAAATCATGAAAAATACTAGTGCTCTTTACCGAGATCCATCATTTCAAAGACATGTTGAAGCTCTTACAACTTGGAGTACCATAACTGAATGGGTTTTTAGAGAAATCCAACTTTTGAAACTTTGGACAGGTAATGACGCAATTGATCCGACACTTCCTCCTGATCGAGGGAATGGAGTATCAATGGTCGAGTCATATTCTTTAGTTGAACGTGTTCTCAAGCAAGATTTGATGAGGCTTTTTGATGGCAAGATTAAATCAAACATTGGACCTGTTATTAAACGTGCCCGAGAAGGCCACCTTAATTTCCGAGAAGAAATGAATAAAATTGGTTTACCAGTTTATGTGGAGGGTTTGGAGAAGTTGATGAAGTTTCCAATCAAGTTGATTCAAGAAATTATAAGTTTGAGACTGGTCTACTCCAAAAAAATGGCGAATCCTACAATATTACTTGTTGATCAAACTATTGAAGACCTATTGCTCTACATGAATATCGCATTAATGGTTAAAGAACGGAATTTCGAGTATACTCGCCCTATTCCTGATATCAACTGGATCACATATACACCAGACAGTCTTTTTGATAAGACTGTTCTAGACTGTGTAGTGTTTTTTTTTGAACTAACGTCTAGCAAATTCATCGACATCTCTTCTGCGCAGGTCCATCGAAGTTTTCGAGAATTAGACAATTTTGAGTCGCAGTATTACTTCCTCGAACAAGTTGGAAAATATGTAGAGGGTGGCGAGGTTGTTGTTGCCATTCATTCTTGGTAAGTTGATCCCTGACCGTTGCCACTTGATAATTAACTAATGCAAATTGTTTTCTTTAGCTCTCTTGTTATGAAAATGAATTCTCGGTTGCTTTCCTACTGGGAACTTCAAACTCAAGGGCCTATGACTTTAAACAAAGTTGAGATTGAGAGATGGTATACTCACACTACAGAGAGAATCCGTAAGGCGCAGCGCAAGTTGCTGCGATTTTACAAGTAAGTTCAGAGTTTGTTTGCATTTGATACTTTATATTTTTTGTTAACCTCATAAAATAGAATCTTGGCAACCCGTTATGAGAATGCGGTTGAATATTCAATCAAAACTCCACAACTCAAGCATTTCATGAACTCTCTGAAGGAGACGAATCATTTTCTTGTCTATACTGGTGCCCTAGAAAAAGATGGAATTTACACTATTGCCGATCCTTCGCTGATTAATAATAGTGAAAAAATCAAAGCACTGCTGCAGGGGTACTCAAGCAGACCAGAAACGAGCAAGCCTGTGCAATACCTCTTAATCATTTGCATTCAAGAGCCTTTGGTATGGGAAGGCCAAATAGCTAACCTAGATATTACATATGTTGATATCGATATCAAACCTGGTAGAATGAGAATCGTTAGCGAGGGTGGCTCAAACGATTTAAGGGAAGCACAGGAACATCTTCAAATACGCAATGACAGCACGGATTCATTTGAAGTTTTGGTTGAATCAATTTCCGAACTGCCAAAAGTTAATCACGAGCTGGCTCGTATTAGAAAACAGCTTTATCGGATCTCAATGACTGTTATCGCTGACACTTGCAAATTTCGTAAGACCTTTAAGGGCTATCAGGAGGTTGTTCACAATTTTTTTGCCTTTGCAAGAGAATTTGGTCAGCGTGGTATCAATGTAATGGATGAATTCCGACGTGGCCATCTGGCTATTAACTTGATCAACCTTTGCATTGAGTGGCTTAGCTTCATCTGTGACGACTGCGTTCCGACCGATATTAAAACCTTTCGTTGGACAGTTGTTGCCATTGAATTTACCATGATTATGACCAGAGGCCTCAATATTGTGGCTCTTTCCGATGAACAGTTTACGAAACTTCGACTTAAAGTTGCTGGTTGCATGACATTACTGATTTCTCACTTTGATATTATGGGAGCTCGGTCGACAGCAGAGCGCCGACAGCGAATGACTCTTGACAAGGAGTTGAATAAGCAACGTACTGTCAAAGATGACGTTGAGCTTCTTGAAGAGTTTCATCAAGAAGTGGCTGAAAAACTAAAAACCTTAGAGCAAGAGCTTCGATCAAATCAAAATATGGGTCGGGTACTAGATGAAAGCGATGCTAACTCTGAGCTTCTAACTTATCTGGCAGCAAACTTTACAAAATTTTCTATCCGATGGCAGCAAGGCCGATTTATCGGTAGTGGATCGTTTGGAACTGTATATGCAGCAGTTAATATGGACAACGGAATGGTTATGGCAGTGAAGGAAATTAGAATGCAAGACTCGCAATCCATGAAGCAAGTTTTAAAGGCCCTCAAGGATGAAATGACTGTTCTGGAAATGCTCAGACATCCCAATATTGTTCTTTACTATGGTGTTGAGGTGCATCGTGATCGTGTTTTTATCTTTATGGAGTACTGTCAAGGAGGCTCGCTGGCGAGACTACTTGAGTATGGCCGCATTGAAGATGAGAAGGTCATTCAAGTTTACACTATGCAAATGTTGGAGGGGTTATCCTACCTGCATCATAAGGGGGTTGTGCATCGCGATGTCAAGCCTGAGAATATTTTGCTTGACCATTTAGGGGTCATTAAATTTGCTGACTTTGGCGCAGCAAAGTTCATTGCCAGAAGTGGCCGCACCCGGCAACCTAATGGTTTCACAAGTGTTAATAACACTGGCAACGGCAAACTAAACTCATTGATTGGAACGCCCATGTATATGTCACCTGAGGCTATTACTGGCACTAGTCAGGGCCAACAGAGCTCAACCGACATCTGGGCAATGGGGTGCTGCGTACTCGAAATGGCAACTGGCCGCCGACCCTGGGCCAACTTGGATAACGAGTGGGCCATCATGTATCATATTGCGGCTGGTCAGTTGCCCCAGTTACCCTCCTCCGATCAGTTAAGTGTATCGGGGCTTGCTTTCTTAATGCGAACGCTGCAACGTGATCCCCTACAGCGGCCAACAGCTATGGACTTGTTGGATGACCCATGGATTATCAACATTAGAATATCAACACTAGGACCTTTAGAAGGTGTCTCGACTCCAGGAGCCAACAGCACCAGTTCCAATAACAGCAGCTCATTAGGTATGCCTATTAGCTTGCCCCAAACGCCCTCTCCTTCGGCTGAATACCGAGGTGTTTGGCTCGGCTGAATTATCAAACTTATTTATTTATTTATTTTTTTGTCATTTTATTTCAAGAAACTATAGATTATTTTACTTGAAAACATCATACTTTACTTTTGTAATGTACAATATCAATGATATTCATATTTAGTGGTATACGAATATACGAATAAAACACATTTAGATTAGAAATTATAGAAGAATAATAAAAAAAGTATGTATATAAAAGAGGAAAGAAAGAGAAAAAAAAAAAATGCAAAAAAGAAAAAGAAAATCAATAAGAATGCAGAAAGGAAACGCAAAAAAAAAAAGGATACAAGAACCAGGTTAAACAGTTCCTAGTCAATGCTCAATCACTGAGAGTTCCAAAGTCCAAACACTTCTAACGTGGACCTTTACAGGGCCATCAACATTTGGAACTTTATCAAAAGAAACAGAATCCCACCAGCACTTGCGAGCAGGTTTACGCCAAAAAAGGAGTAGTTTATGGGATCTTGCCAAGTCGGTTTCAGGTGATTGTGTTGGAGTGATGGTTTCACTTTCCTCGCCCTCTTGTTGTTGCTGTTGTTGTGCTTCTTGAGGAGTTGACTGCACTGAATCTAAAGGTTCATCTGTCAAAATATTTGTGTCAGAAAGAGTTGCGGTCACATTGTGAACATTAGAATCATTAGTATCACTCGCGGTAGTATCTTTGAACTCCGCATCAACAGGTTGAATTTTGACAGTCCTGTCTTCATCAGTTTCCTGGCCCTCGTTTATAGCATCAGCTTCAACTCCATCTAATGTTGTAACAGTTTCTGTTGGAGTTTCAGTGGTAATAGAGCTGTTTTCAGGAACTTGTGAAAGATCTGTGTCAAGTTCAGTGGTCTCCTCAGCAGATGGCTTCAGCCTTACCAGCGCAAGACTACTAACAACAGTCTTGTTGGGCTCAAGAGCTCGGAACCCCCAAGTCTCGTCAATAGAAAACCCGCTGGAACAAAGCATTTCAATCAAATGTTGTTCTGCTGAGCCAGACTTGTCGCCTTGTTGCAAGCCCGTAAAAATTTGGTTTCGTCCAACCAACAGTTTTCCACATTCTCGTTTGATAGCAAGCATTTCATCCCGAGTAACATCAGGTCGAGGGGGCATGCAGTAATAATCAAGGTCTTCTCTCAAAACAATAATAGCAGGCTTCGTTTTTAATAAATCAGCAATGTTTTCAAGTTGATTCTCACCTTGAAACCCAGCTTGCTCACTGGTGGTAGAGGTTTGCTCGGCCTGCGTGGCAGCAAGCTCTTTAGAAGCCTCGCGAAAAACACCCAAAGTGTACTGAAGACATTCAGGAGAAAAGTTTACAGTAGCAATTTCCTCACCACTGACAAACATGACATTCCCCATGTAATCTGTACAAAGGCCATTTGAAATGCCCAAAAGAATGCTTTCGGGAAGCTGCGACAGTTCTGACCGAGTTAACTCGATAATAGTCCCTCTGAGATCTAATTTTATAGTGTTAGAAAACTGGGTGCTATGAGAAAGCTCAGGATTGAAAAAGCCTGGTCCCTGGTTTTGGTCAGCTGTGACTTGGGTGATGATAGAGGAGCCGGATTGCTGTTGTTGGTCGTGTTGGATTGACATGCTGTAGACACTTAGAACTGGCGGTGAATAAGGAGGGGGTGGTGGTGAAGAAGAGTTGTCTTTTAAACTATTCTTTAAACTAGACTTTTCGGAAGATTTGGCAGAAACTTGTTGATATTCACTTAGAGGTGGAGTCCTGGGCTTCTCGTCTGTTGTATTTAAATTTGTAGATGAAGGCGAGTCTAATAAGCTATCATTAACTACTATATTGTCGTATGACGTCTCGTTGTTTAGGGCAGTATATTGTTGAACAAAAGAATGGGAGCGGTCTTCTTGAGAGTAAGTTGGCGCGTTAAGATTGATGCAGTTATCTAAAAGCTCTGGATTAATTTGTTGGGGTTGAGTTTCAGTGCAAGTATTTAGTGGTTGATGTGAATCGTGAGTATTGCTGGTTAAAAGAGTGTTGGTAGTTGGATTGCTCAAGTCGGGTTGATGATTGTGACGTTGAGAAGGAATTTTGAAGAATTTTAAGATAGTATGAATAAGTAAATGGAAAGGAACAAGTACATGAACCGTTGATAAGATATCTTATGGAACAAGACCCTGAGGAAGGATTGACAAAAACAATTGATCAGAGGTGTAGACCGGTTTGATCGCCGTTAAAGAGTTCCGGAAGTTTGAGAAAACTATGATAAAGAAAAGAGAGGTGAGCAAAGAAGATGTACAAAAGGAAGGGAAAAAAAAAAAAATAAAAAAATAAAAATAAAAAAAATAAAAAAATAGAAGCCTTACAGCATGTAAATTGTAAATTTCGGAGGCTTCCCTATAAAAGCCTTTTGTGATAAACAATCGCAAATTACAGGGGGTTAAACAGGCCGGGTAATACTGGGTTAGGTATTAATATAAGACTTAGACATTATGTAAAAAACAACAACAACTAAAAAGCATACAATGGGCTATCTATTTATGAGGCTCAGATTTATGATGCTCAAGTTGATTGAGTGGCTGATTTAACAAAAACGAACAATGAAAAAAAAAAAAAAGCATTAGTTAGTAATTGTGATAATAGAAAATAGATTCCATAATGCAATACAATACTTACGTCTTTCAAAGCATTGGAAATGTATTTAGTATGGGAACCTCGCGCAAAAAGCTTTTCATGTTTGGTATCATAGAACTCAATGGTTGTAAAAGCCAAAGTTCTACCAAGACGCTCGCATTTGCATGTCTAAAACGAATCTTTGTTAATAACCAACACCTTTTAGAAATAAATTTAAAGCCTTACAATGCTGATGTCGTTTCCTGTAGCCACAATCATAGTTAATATTTGATCAAAAAAGACTAAAAAAGAGCCAAGTAATTCAAGTCCACTTACCAACTTTTCCACCTGAACTCATGTAAGTGACGTTGAGATCTGTAGAAACACCAGTGCTGTGTAGCCCGCGAGAAGCGACTGCTAAGGAGCCACCGAGGTCAACTATGAAAGATAGTCAGAACATAGCTGTTATTCATAAAGGTTTGTAAACATACCAATTGATGCAATGGTGCCGCCATGAAGAATTTGAAGACGATTCTTGGAGGATGTTAGGAAAAATGAAGGTTGATTCGGATGAAAGATAAAACATACAGTGTGCTTCTGCTCGATAGGAAGCTTCAAATGAACAAGCCCAGGCTTTGCTCTCACAATTTCTAACTTATTTTAAAAGTGTCAGAATAAAAAAGGGTTAAAAAAGAGGCATGTTTCATCAAACTAGCATACATGGTTGAGTAGAGTCGGCTCGAGTCCGCTTGTTTTCAGGAAGCTACTCCAAACCTAGAAAACTAAAAGTTAATAAGAAGTTCATTTGTGATTTCTGATAGAAATTCGGCCTTGAATGTAAAAGCAAAAAGGCATAACAAAAAGAGCGTATATACATTTCTAACAAAAGCAGTAGTAGGCATTGCTCTAATAATATGAATATTGATGTTCTGTACTGAGATTCAAAAGATGTTCAAGATAATTAGTGGAGAAAATAATTTTTTTTGTTTTGTTTTCTCCAGTTTTTAATCAATATTCGGCAAATCTGGTGGAAGAAAAGCAAGTGCTTCCGAAATTTATATAAATGAGAGTAAATGATATTATCTATTTTTTTTCCAAGTGCAAATATGCCCATTGTAATGCTATATTATTTTTCTTTTGGTAAGTTGGGTAATTATGTACAGTTTCTAGTTCTTACTCTAGTCAGATAAATCGTCATGGCATTAACAAAATTCCTCCTCCTGGACCAACTGTAGACTTAACCATTCCCGAAGATGCCAGCACCTGTAGCACTTTGGCAAGGTCATAAGAATGCTGGTCATTCTCGCTAGCTAAAGCAGAAGGATTGTTGATATTATTGAAACTTTTTTCTAAATGCTGAGAGTCCTTAATAACTCGTGGCGTTATATGACATCCGAGATAATTTGAAATCTGATTGGATGCTAGGAAGAGATGCTCAAGATTGCTAGCAGAGTTGGAATCAAACTTGAAAAAATAACAAACGAGTTGTCCATTATGCTTTTTGTTTCGAGAAAGTTGTTTTAAACGATTACTGAGAGGATCATCGCTGCCAGAGGTGCCTTTAATCCAAAAATCATCCAAGTTAAGAGACGTGCTTTTGGTATTGGAGTTTGAAAGATACCATAAACATGCTTGAGCTAGAATCGGTTTGATGGTCATTACTTGCACCCCTTTAGGTTCAAAGTCTTGTATTTGTCGTTCAATTATTTGTTGTTGATATTCAATATCTTGCTGATCACCTACCGTCGCAAATAAACAGAGGCCTGTAGTAGACATAAGTTCCAAAACAGCTCTCATTTTAACATAGCTCGATGAGAAATGTTTGTATGGTATTCGTTTGACATTAGCGGGAACTAGTGTCGAGGGATCTTGGTAGAAGTTCGAAAATCCGTGTATTAAATGTGGTGAAGTATTCCGCTGAATATATCGCCCCCATGCTTTATTTTTGGAGTTCCCACTTGTTTTATTCTTTGAGCCAATAACTTTTCGTAGTAACTTTCGTTCTGAATCGTTGAAGATAGCTTTCTGCAATTCATGATCTATAACTCCCACTTGATGTATGAAGGAGGGTTTTTTCGGCTCCATGAGCGTGAGTAGTCGTGACAGTCTTGACATCTTACTAATAGACGATATTTGTCGAGTATTTCCAGTCTATAGTATGCTTAGGCAATATAGCAGAAAGTCGTGAAAACAAAGTAGAGCCAGTATTAAAAGAAGGGTATATGGTTTTCGATCCCAACAGGATTATTATTATTTTTTTTTTTTTTTTTTTTTTTTTTTTTTTTTTTTTTTTTTTTTTTTTTTTTTTTTTTTTTTTTTTTTTTTTTTTTTTTTTTTTTTTTTTTTTTTT
>Ga0160505_100407_pt1 | contig 25548 bp, 20 predicted proteins | sample DIDeMG_FD_108225 | JGI IMG/M metagenome (GOLD analysis project Ga0160505, IMG submission 108225) | Enriched chicken feces microbial communities from UW Madison campus, WI, USA - DID2874_E49_Stillage MG | ecosystem: Host-associated > Birds > Digestive system > Large intestine > Fecal ... | reverse complement strand
TTTATTTTTTTATTTTATTTTATTCGTTCCGACCATTCTCTACACAATTTATTGGCCTTGGACTATTGCCTACTTGGGCTGTCATCTGTTTTAACTAGCCTATACAGGATCCGATGTTAGTCTCAATGTTCCAGCATCCATTGGTATTCGGTTCTCTAGTCAGTTCTCGACCTCTAGTAACGTACGCATCCTTGGCAATGGCTGTCACACGCTCAAAGATTACTGTAGTTAAAACTGCTGTGGAGAGACACAATGGTGTGCAGACTGTGGAGAAAGTCACCAAAACCAAGAAAGTGAAAACCACCACACCAGGGACGCCCAAGAGCAAGGCAAAGGCGTCTTCTGCAAATGCATCACCAAGAAAGAAACCACATATCGAGGAACTTTTCGCCGTTGTTGATATTCCTGAAGACCTCCTGCTTCCCCAGACATTTATCGATCGCCATAAGCCAGAATTCATTAAAGGTGTCAATTATATCCTTCTGAAAGACCCGTCTTTATACCCATGCATTGTCCATCTGGAGTTTAAGGCATTCTCCAATAAAGTCGCTTCACCTGAAACAGAAGATGAGGTTATCCTCCGCTATTGGTACGCGTTGATCTCGTCAGTTATTGGACAGCAAGTGTCAGGCCACGCGGCAAAAGCTATTGAGGGACGTTTTAGATTGTTGTTTGAAGACGGTCCCACACCTCAGGATACGTTGAAAAAGTCACCCGAGGAGTTGAGGGCTGTGGGTCTTCTGGCTATGAAATTGAAGTATGTCATAAGCATTAGCGAGGCATTCTCATCTCCAGACTCTAAGCTCGTCTCACTTGACTTCTACAGGTCAAGCACTAACCAGGAAATCATTGATGAGCTTGTTCTTCTCAAGGGGATTGGCGAATGGTCTGCTAAAATGTTCTCAGTTTTCACACTCAATGAACTAGACATCTTCGCATACGACGACTTGGGAGTCGCTCGAGGCGTGGCTCGTTACTTAGAAAATAGGCCACAACTTCTTAAAGATATTCAAAAGGGAGTTAATGAAGATGAATTGTTGAAACTAGGACTCAAGAAGAAGGGAAAGTTCCAGACAAAATCTTCCAAGCGTGACTGGGTCCCTCTCCACGACGAATACGTTAAATACCTCGGTAAGTTGTACTCGCCGTACCTGCTGGTATTGATGCTCATCATGTGGAGACTTGCTTCTACAAACGTTGAGATCTTGGAGAATGTGCGCTAGTATCTAATAGAGTGCAAGAAATGACATGAGAATTGAAAAGGAGAGAACAAATTTGTGCGGGAAATCTGAATTAGCTCTACCGACAGCATCTTCTCCACCGATACTGATTGTGTGAGGCTGTTTCTCGTCACGTTTAATCTTAGCAAGCTCGTCTTCTATCTGGTCATACCCATAGTCGAGATCTGGTTTACGTAGAAATTGAAGGTCCTCTGCTTTGAAATTCTTATGTTCGACAAGGTATTTGATGAATTTGTCCACGTCGAGTTCTACGACATTGTTGTCGTGGGTGTCATGAAATCCGTCGTCTTTACCGTCGGATTGGACAATGTAACGAGTCCATGACCTTAAGTCGTTCTCGTCGGCCTGCGAGTCTTCGTAACTGATGATTGTTGATTTTAGAGGTTTCTCTTTGTCAATATTCTGTGTTGAAAGAGCAGAGATGGAATTGAAGGCTAAGTAGTCTTTGATCCATGGGGTTTTCAGTTGGATACGCCATTGTGGAGTGGGAATTCCAGATGATAATAATGTCTCTGCTTTCGATATCGAGACACGAAGGCGAGTCGGCTTGACTAGAGGAATATCCACCATTGCAAATGAAGAGCTAATGAGCAAAATAATATTTATGTATGGCAAAAGCATCTCTTGGAGAGCACACAAACAGAAATGAACGTATGTCGCAAAAGTATTGAGTAGGTATAGGTTCGCGAAATGAATCTAAATTTGCACAAGAGAAAATAAACTCAGATTTCTGTACTGGTAGAGAAAAGCGACAGAGATTAAGATAATAGGAAAAACCTGGTCAAAATTGTGATGGCTAATCAATTTCAACTCAAGAGCGATTTCTTTGAAAATGACACCAATGACACAAAACAATGCACACGACTTTTCAACAATAGCGAAGTAGATCACCATGATTAGACGCCCTCAAACACCAAGAGGCAAAGGAGTTTAAAATCAGGCAACGTGAGGTTGTCTCTAACTGGGGTATGGCAGTACTAATGGAGAAAAGGGCAACTACAGAATATTTAAGTGAAAGAAGTGGCCACAGCCCTCCTTCGACACCTACAATAACCAATTTCTCAAAACAGTGCAATTGTCAAATATACAAACGACAGGAAACTTCATAAAAATGACAATTGAACCCTGAGAAGGTAAAGAAAATTAAAAGTGATTTAAAGGGGTAAAGTAGGGGTCATTCAAATTGAAAGTACATGTGAATCTTAGATAGCTGTCTCAAATGTCAGTGCGACGGCCAATGGTGCATTCTTCCATGTGGACAAGGCACCTAAGAGTCGATCTGCCAACAAAAGAAAAGCATATTAGGGAATCGAAAGATTCTTCGACGTTCTGTCCTATTGTTACTTTCATTAAGGTATAACCATTATTCCAGGGCACCCAACCAACCTTCACAGAGCAGGCAACTTTATCCAGTGGAGTTTAACCAGAGAATGTCGTGCTATGTTCACGACACCAACACGTCGTTTGAAATAACCTAAAAAAAGCAACAAAAAAGCAACAAAAAGAATAAAAAAAAAAGAACAGCAAGAAAATAGTTACCAAACACAATGCTTCATTACACGACATAAAATTTATTAGATGTGTTGGTTGAGGTTAAATTGCAGTAGGTAACAAAAGAAAGTCATACTATTGAAAAGGTGCACCCTTCGGTGCGCCTTGTCCCTCAGCCCTGCTTGCTGCGTCCTGTGGTCTCGGTACTTTTCAGTACCTGATTAGTTCCACAAGACAATCGCGATTGTCCCGTCTAAGTCTATGGAAAGAACCGACACGGTGCTATGTGGAATCAATATCCGGGAAACGAAAAAAAAAATCTTCTGTTACGAAATGCACTAAGGTGTCCCGGCTACCCTGGAAAGTGGTCGGTTAGTGCCCATGTACAGACGCGCAAGCACAATGAACTATTCCCACTGGGGCCAATTCTGGTTTATTTTTTTTCCACCTAACGCACCCGAAGCCTATACGGTGTGCCCTCATTTGGTTCCGCACCAATACTTAGTGAACAGTAAATTGTAAAATTCACACCATCAGACAAAAAAAAAGTAAATAGATCAATTCTTAGAATCACTGTTATTAACTCCATCCACTATCTTGATCAAAACTTCGAATTTTTCATCATCCACGACTTCCGGTGGCTCGCTAAATGGATTCCCTATTGCCATTCCTGGTTGAAATCCTCCCGTTAAGGTCAATCCTGAACATTCCCTCAGTGCGATAAACTAAAACCTGTGCAAACCTACTTGCTGCTGTTTTTTCCCACTACCGTGGTCCTTCTTTTTAACTGTTTTAGGGTGTCTTGTTTCCCCGTCCTTTCGTTTTCATGACCTTGTGATGCAAAGAAGAAACTCCATCTCATCCACCACGTCCCATGCCAGGCTGGACTGCGTCAGAGACGTCAGGGACACCAGCACTGACGCCCTCCTCACCTTAGACGACCGCTTCTTGAAGAAGTCTCGAAAGTCAGACTCCCACCTCCATTTACAGGCCAGATCCTACTGTTTTCCTAATGGTGAAGTTTTCAGGCCCCGCAACGCCCCTACCAAGCGCAATAAGCCTCAGAAGATCCCACACGAAAGAACCGAACGATATGAAAGAAATGAAAGACCTGACAGAGTCGATATCCCTCGCTCGGCGTCCATGGTGCTGGTGACATCCATCAATTCGTCCCACTCGGCTGTTCCTCTGATTTCAAGCTCCTATTTGACCACGCTGCCTTCGTTCAGCAATCTCAAACTGAAGAATAAGAATGATTTGGTGCTGCTGATCCGAAACAACAAATTGGACACGCCCACTAACATCAACATCAACACCTTGACTCAAACGCCGCCAACTCCACTGTCTGGTCCTCAGTTCCATCCTCGCCTGTTTCTGTTGACCAATAATAGATACTCGGAAAACTCCACCAACATCGTACGACTGGAACTGTTGCTTCGCAATACACTGAGTGAAACTTTTGTCAATGGCAAAAGTGGCAGCCTGGATCTGAATCCATCGAGCTTGTCCAACTACAATTTGAACCGTTCCAACTCGAATACCCCCCAGACTTCCGTCAGCACCAGCGACAATATAAACGACACCATTCCATCAGATGAGTCGGAACCTGCGGCCAGTCTTAATAAGACGCCATCGCTAGAGTTGATAAAGGAAACTGGAAGTGCCGACAAATCAAGCAGAATTACGGTCGGAAACCACTCAGAGACCGATCTAGAAACTGCAGCAGGTTCTCCTAGCGCAGAAACAGTTGGATTGGACTCACATGCACTCAATGGCGGCACTTCCCCTTATGAATCGCTGAATGTTCAAACTCCTGCTTCCGAAGCGTCAGCGTACGATAGCGCTACCGATTACGCTAGTGCAGAGAGCAGGAAATCACAAGAAGAGAATGACAGAGGTGTTCCAACTGACTCTGAAAGCCAGTCTCCCAATTCAAATAATGGTGACAGTCTGATATCACTTAGTGCTGCGTCGGTTTCAAGTGCCGCACCTGATTCAAGCTCCGATGACGATCAAGCTGACTCTGATGAGCAATTCCAACCACTGAAGGAACAAAGTCCATTCGAAGTGGTTGTTGACGATAGCGGCTTGAAAATAGATTCTCCTGCTTCGGCAGTGGAGCTGCATTCTACTCAAGTTGTTTCAAGCGGCCAATCGGATGCTCCCACGATACACCATGATGCTCATGGTGACATTGTGCTAGAATCTGACGATAGTCGCAGTGAGAACTCTCAGAGATACTCCCAGGACTACACACTGAACACACAAGACACCACTGATACAGTGCATTCGTTCGAAGGGGGTCCAGATCTGACGACAACTTCTTCTTTCAAGCCTTCTGACTTGACCAGTATTGCTGATACTATGAACAGTGATCTTCCTGAGCCTACCATTAAGCTCGACTCTACGTCCAAGAGCAAAGCAACCTCTAATTTGCGTTCATTTGAGAGTATGACCGAATACGTGGCTGGTTCCACGATCCCCGGTTCGCCTAATACCTTCAATTCATACGAGGATAAACCGTCGCCTATTTCGAAAGACTCTCCTTTACAAGAGAAACCGTTACCCGTCTCAAAGGATTCGTCTTTGAATGAGAGACCTTCGCCTATCTCCAAGGACTCTCCAATTAAAGAAATACCATCTCCGATTTCTAAGGATTCTCCAAAGGACAAACCAACACCCATATCCAAAGATTCGCCTTCTTCTCCACGTCAGAAGATCAGATCCATGCTAGATTTCGGCCCAACGATTCCGGCAACTTCAGTTGGAACCCTGGATTTCCCTATTTTGACTGCTAGATCTGCAAGTTTTGGGACGGCAATGGCTCCAAATGATAAATCTCAAGAAAATCCCGAGAGAACACTTGTTAAATCGAGCAACCCACTTGGCCAAAGTCAACCGAGAGAAGTGCAACCACTTTTGTTACCAGATGATTTCAACGAACTCAAGTTGGTTAATCATGAATACTCTAAGAGAAAGAACATTGACCTAAGGTTGAACCTTCAGTCTGAAACCTTGGCAACGGTAACAGAAGTCCTGCCTGATGCACCCACTCCAATTTCGAAGGATTCTTACCAGCTTACACCTCAAATTCCTGCTAGGGGTGATTTAGCGGCTTTTACTGAAGTTAAAACTCCTACTAATCTTCCTCGACGGACTGGTTCAAATCAACAAATCAATTTAACTCCAGGTAGTGAATTCAGTTTTGGGGGTGGAGAGGATAACCTTAAAAGAAAATCAAGTGTCAGTGATACTGAGTCGGGAGTGAATGTGTCAGACTTATACTCGCGCGGCCAAATTGAGAAGTTTCTCGCCGACGATCAAAAGGAAGTTCCTCCTCGTGGTGACTTGGACATAAAGGGTGGTAGCATTAAGGTTCATAAGAGGAATGCTTCGTCTATAAGTTCCTTGAATTCTGTTTTGCAAGGAAGACTGCCTCGACTCGAAGTAGAACCTGTCATTAAACCTGCTGCTGATGTGAATCCCCCAAGGTCTACACTGCAACTTCAGAGCAGGCTTTCAATGTTGAACGTAGTGGATGTTGATTTCGACAAGTCTTTGCCACCAACACCAGAACGGAAGAACAAATACACTGGTCGCTTTAGTTTACTCGGGGATCCATTGGCTTCACCAACACACAACCGTATGTTGAATAAACCATCTCCTAGGAAAGACCTCCCATCGACCGATGAAGGCACACTTGATCTGCCATTGAGTGAAAAGGATGGAAAATGGCACTCGATGAGCAGTTTCAAGAAGGTTTTCAAAAGATTTGGCTCCGAAGGCAATTCAAAGCTGTCCAAGCAATCAGTGAAAGACAACAAGAAGCCCGAGAAGAAGGTTACAAAGAAGCCTCTGTTGCCTTCTTTGAAGACCTTAAGAACCAGCAATTCGACTATCTCTGTTAATGGAGACTCTCTGAGCGAAGTTACTATACGACAACTTTACCAGGATAAAGAGCTTCCAGTCCAGTCTCTGCTGAGAACTTCGAGTCAAGAGGATGTCTCCTTTTCTACCGCAAAGCTGTCAAAGTTTGCTGCCAAGCGCAAGAAGTTTGTCATGAGTTTGAAATTGGCTTCAGTGGGCCGCATAGAGGAACTACCATCTCCAGTGTACAGTGTTAGAGATAGACCAGAAACCCTCGATGTTCAACCACTTGAAAGGCAGCCATCGACCAAGTTTGACTTGCCTCAGTTGGAAATTGGAAATGACAATTTTGACGATTTGCTTTTGAAGTTTGATGAAGTGGAACAGAAGGCAGAGAAAGAAGTTGAGGAGCTGTATGTTAATCCCAAATCTTTGAGCTCTTTATTCTTGAAGGATGACGAGTTGACTGAGGCTCAGATTGTTGATCAGCAGAAAAATGACAATCAGCTTTCGGATGAATCGCTACCTAGAGCATTCACTCAAGAGTCGCCTGTACTAGATCAATTTGGACAGATTGAAGAGAAATTAAATGGCGATATGCAACAAGAGGAAACCGATGAAGGATGGGTGGATCCCGATGAGACTTTATCGCTCATGAAATCCGAAGAGCTTGTTGTTGATTTGCCCTCAGAAGATGGCGAGCAACGTATCTTGTTGAAGAAGGAGGGTTTAATTGAGTTGCTTGCAGACAACACGAATCGTGGTCTTCCGGCATTTTTGAAGCATGTCAAGCAGTTCCAGGACTTCCCTGAAATTGAAATTAGAGTGAGTGACTTTGATCCGACCCTCAATGTGAACGGCGCAACTTCCACGGCTGTGGTGAAGAGTCCTATTTTGAAAACTGAAGCAAAACCAAGTTCTAAACGAACCGTGGAGTTTTCCAATACTATCAGCATTAGTGAAACATATCCTTCCTATATGTACAAGAGATACAACAAGTCTGTGACACAATACTATCTCACGGAATTTGCTGAAGTCAACCGGATCAAGAATGAGCTAAATGCGTACAAGTGCCACGAGATGCTCGTTCACGAAAAATCGCAGATGAACACACACTTCTTTTACTGAGGAATAAACATAAACTAGATATTAATTCAATATACAAGTACGTATTGACTCGTGGAAATTATAAATGATGCTATGAAGTTCCAGAGACCTGCCTAACTTCCACGATAGGTGGAATAACTATGATTACTCAAGAGCAATGGAACATGATAATGATGATCAGGAGGATTCTCAACTTGAAAAAGAATCTCCACAAAAGGGAAAAAGGTTCTGTTGCTAGCATTCAATTCGTGGAAGTACTTCCCAGTCAAAAACTTGATCTTATATATGCCTGGCTTCAAGACCGACCATTTGTTGTCCTCGAAACCGATTATGCTAGCTTGGGCTGAATCAATAGACGGATTGGGTACCCACTGCTTAATCCGTCCATCGTTATCAGTTTTTCCCATAGCAAATGGCTCAGGCAGTGTTGAGATGTCGTAGGACGAAGCGTCTCCCCTGTCGGATATGAGTGGCGACAAGAAAAAAATCGAGCATGTTACGCCTGCTGCCGGTTTGCCGAGACTGGTGTCCAAGATATGACAAGTAATTGGATCAACAGACATTGTAGACAAAGAGTAGTAGTTGATCCCCAGATGTCTCGATAAGAATAGGTATATGGTACTGCACAACGATAGCAACTCGGAAATCGCCGAAGGAGACAAGAAGGCTAGTTGATAACAATTATGGAGTCTGGGGATGTAGGGTTATCATCTTCATTGAGGTCTTCATCTTGATGCTTTTGTGGATATTCCTGAGAGAGACTGGCCAGCAGAAAGGACTTTATGATGGGTAGATTTGGGTGTGTTGCAGCCGTGTAGTTAGGGTCGTTGTAGCCAGAATCCTCAGAATTGACTTCATCGTCAGACACAGACAAGTCAATAAACTCCACTGGTGATCTTTGCTCCAGTTGGTTCTGTTTTGCCTTGTTCTTGAGTCTCGATCTGTCTAGTGTGAAACTATCCAATAGAGTTACGTCAGAAGGGAGCTCGGAAACAAGTTCTTCAAATGCAGTCGCTGTATGTGGAGTTAGATTTGGATAGCTAACAATACTATCTCTAAAGCTTGCTTCCACATCTAATATCTCGGGTTCATTTCCTAAATTTCCTTCTCTTCGAGGATGGTGGTATCTCCATGGATGTTTAAGATATCTTCTAGTGTGCAACACTTGAGACCACCATGCAATCTCAACGTCGAGATCAGTCGATGATCCTATAATTCTCGCTGATGCACCTTTAACCTGCTTTCCAAAATCGTGTACATATTGTACGGTACCTGTCACCTCTACCAATAGATCTTCGTCAAGATCCCGTAATGAGAATGTAGTTTTCGATTCCAAAATCTTAACACGCATTAGCAGTGAGTCCCCCGAGCAGTCATCGAGATTAAGCAAGTAAAAATTGTTAGGACTCTTAATGTTTCCCACATCGTATGAATTATACGCGTACGAGAGCAATCTTCCTGCGATCTTCAACTCCTTAATAGGATAGTTATTCACAATAACATATCCCTGGTTATACTCGGCAATGCCGGTCACGCCATATACTTGCAACACGTTCTTGGACCTTACTACATCAGCTATGGTCAAAGGAACGATTCTGTCATATGTTGGCGCCATATGAAAGAGCGACGGATGGTAGAACATTTTACCTCGGATGAGGAAGCCCTGATGGTGATCCTCTGAGACAGAGTCAGCGGGCATGACATTGTGTAACTGGGATATGGTAAGACTTAGTAGTCTATTTGTTTGTGAGTGCACATAAAGGTCAGGTTGCAACAAGATGTGGGAAGTGGTGATAATCTGGAATTTGAAGATTGCAGATATCAGGACCTTCTGGCTATCAAGATGATGAGAAACAGAGTCTGAGCTTTTGTAATGTAGAGTAAAATATAAGAAATCATATTTCATAAGACGTGATTAATTGAATAGTTTAGAACTGGAGTGATCGTAATGGAAGTATTGCAGGTATAGTGAGGTAGGAGTTATAACTTTCTTTTAAAATTAATGGATCCAATCTTCCAAAGGCCAATGTAAATACTTATAAGGGCCACGAAATCTTTATTTTCACAAGTAAAGTGCTTTGACTATTCATGTTCTGTAATGCTAACAGTGTTTTATCCTGCACACCTCCATTATATTGAGCGATGAGCTCTACCTCAGTCAGTATCAGAACTATTCGAAATGGCATTATTTGACGTTGATGGTTGGGATTTGAAGTCCACAAAGGTTGCTATTGGAGGAGTGGAGCAGAAAAAGTCGAAGAAGAAAGATAAAAGTCAGAAAAAGAGATCCGCAGAAGGCTCAGACAGTCGACCTGAAGACAAGAAGCGGAAGCCAGAAACGAAAAAGACAACAGAGGATGACGAGGAAGCGGTCGCCCCAGCTAAGGAAGTCCCAGCTCCTCTTCCTATGAGTACGCAGAAATTGACGCCTTTACAGCAGAAAATGATGGCCAAGCTCTCAGGTTCGAGATTCAGATGGATCAACGAGCAGCTCTACACGACAACTTCTCAAAATGCTCTCAATTTAGTCAAAAAGCAGCCATCCCTCTTCGATGAATACCATCAGGGCTTCAGATCGCAGGTTCAACTGTGGCCAGAGAATCCCGTTGATGTTTTTGTCGACCAGGTAAAGACAAGATCGGCTAGACCAGTAAATGCACCAGGTGGTTTGCCAGGCTTGCAAAACAAGAAGGTGGTGATTGCGGACATGGGATGTGGTGAAGCGCAATTGGCTTTGGATGTAAACAAGTTCACTAAGCAGATCAACGGGAAAAAGGCTAAAGGGAAAGATCGGAAAATGGGCCGTAAGTTGGATGTGGAAGTGCACAGTTTCGACTTGAAGAAGGCCAATGATAGAATCACCGTGGCAGATATTAAGAATGTTCCAATGGAGGACGAATCTTGCACAATTGTGATCTTTTGTTTGGCACTTATGGGAACCAACTTCCTCGACTTCATTGAGGAGGCTTACAGAGTTTTGGCACCTAATGGAGAGCTATGGATTGCCGAGATTAAGTCGAGATTCACCGAGTCGACGAATTCCAAGGGTAAGCCTACGAAGCCTGAGGAGGTTGGCAGTGAGTTTGTGGAGTCATTGAAGTTACTTGGGTTTTTCCATAAGAAGACCGATAATGAAAATAAGATGTTCACGAGGTTTGAGTTTTTTAAGCCATCGAGAGAAATCATGAACCAGAGAAAGGAGAAGTTGGAGAGAAGAAAGAAGTTTATTGAGCAGGAGACGCAGAAGGAGGAGCTTGAGAACAAGAGAAAGACACGTCCCGAGGGCCAGTGGTTGTTGAAGCCATGTATTTACAAGAGAAGGTAGTTTTGAATGAGACGAGTAGGTAATTAAGTTGTGTAGGCAATTATGTTGAGTGGGCAACTGAGGGTGGTTTTGAGGACGCTGGTGGCTAAAGATATGATATTTAAATGGAAGTGAAATTAGAAGAACCCGGAGGACTTGAGAGGGGCATAGATCGAGGACTGAATAACTGAAACTAAACCACATAGTCCCAGAAAACTGGTGCACATATGATTATATAGCTGTACTTCCATAAAGAAAAAATCATCGCAATACTCGGCTACATTACATTGTGACTACAGGACTTCTATAGAAAAACCCAAGCAAAGCAAGATGAGATAGGAGGATTGAAACAGAAGAACAAACCCGAAAATGTAATCGAGATCCGATGTGCAAGATGAAACATGGGAGAACGGAATTACTCTCCTTGCATCCTATTTCATCTTCCCTGGCGTACGTCCAAGAAATTGTAAAAGCGGAAGGGGCTATGACTCCTAAATGGGACAAAGACTACTACCATCATCACATCTACAAGATACATTCGTTATATGAATATTTCACACCCATAATCAGCCGTCTATAATCAACTCAATTTATTCTCAAAGAGTCTAAATGCAATATCCAAATCGAGACCTCTATTTTCTCAATTCCTCTTATGTCCCCCTTAATCTCACTCCTGTCCTATGCCAATGCGCGAATCTGTCGAAGGTTTATGTGTCAGGCCATGCCAGATCTAAAAGTTAGTCCGGTCACCCAGAGACCGCCAGTTGTCCAAAACATCATTCTGACCAGATCTGTTCCTTCCCCATTCATCATGATATCTCCAGCATCCATCAATTTACCAGGATCGAAACTGGCATCATGCGAAAAGATCCAGAAAACTCTATGACACCAGATCCTTCGCCAGCACCAATTGCCTGAATAGGTTCCATATCCAGATGAGTGACGTCCCAATCAAGGTTACGTCCTGCAGAGAGCCGGCATAGTCTGATCATTCCTTCAATTTTTTGCGAATCTTGGTCAAGAGCGCGTCTCCGTTTCGGGGTGCCCAACCAGCCACCTCCTGCCAGCTTTTCGCAGCCAGCAACATCTTGTCCGTGTATGTCCTGGCCCCAGATCCACAAGCGGTAGCTGTCCAGCCCTCCATGAATGTGGCACCAACCTGCAAATCGTAGTTATATAGCAATGAGGGTCCCAAGTCCCGATCCATCACACCTTTTCTTCGCGTAAACTACTCGTGTCTTGATGGACTTCTACCAACCCACGTTCCTTTTCCGTCAAAACGCTATCAGACGCCCCCTTTCTGCAACCAGTTCCCCTTACATATCGGGTAACAGCTCCTGCGAATCGTTAACTTCTTCACAAAAGCTGTCGAGTTGGCTCTTGAACAATTCTAACACAGGCGACATGGAAATCATGAACAAAGCCTGTTCCCTCGATAGAGTCAACATCAAATCCAACTACTGGAAAATCCCTGATGTCAAGATGAACTTGACGGCATTGGCCGCAAGCAATCAGTTTTCTGACCTGCCGCTTTTGGCCATTTCCAGTGCTAATGCTGACCAGAACCTCTTCATCTACGAGCTTGACTCGCTCCATCACTACTTGACCCACCACACCACCATCTCACTACCCAACATTCACGGTTTGGCATGGGTGCCCAACTGCAACCTGAAATACTTGGTTACCGGTAACAACAAAGGCTATGCACATCTTGTGTCGGTGCCTTTGCCCAACAGCTATGGCGGAGACCAATCAGACGAGCTGGCAGAAATCATCAAGCGATTTAACCATCGCAAGCACTTGAAGTCTGTCAACAAGGACCCATCTATTCACACTCATGCCAATTCGTGTGTGTCTAAGTTGGGCTTCTTTGATGATAACAGTCTAGTTTCCATCTACGACGATACGTTGTTCGTGTGGGACATGAACAGATGCGAGTCTTCTGCCAAACCTCGCCCACTGATGATTTCGGTTGTTCCAGGGATCTCCAACTTCGACTGCCGTTTGCATGACTCTTCCATGTTGGCCATCTCAGGATCGTTCGGTGTCTCATTGTATGACACCAGAACTCGCAGTCACAACGTACCCAATGCCAAAGTGGCTGACAATATGAACCCTTCCAAATTGTCCGCCAATCTTGTCAAATGGCACCCAACTGACGAGCGTCTTCTTGCTACTGCCCACGGCGATGGAGTGGTGAGACTCTGGGACGTTCGTAAGGAGGAGCCATTCTGCGAGCTCACTGGTCATAGAAACAAGACTGTCACTGCGTTACAATGGAATCACAATGATATTTTCACTGGTGCCAGCGACGGCAATATCGTTCACTGGGACTTGACTACGGACATAAACTCAGACCTCACCAAATCTGCTGAAGCCCTTCGATCATGTTCATTGAAGGAAGGCTTGAGAAGTGTATCGTTTGATGCCGTCCACAATACCCTCGTGGACTCATTGTCAGAGAGACAATGTGGAACAAAACTTCCTGCTCTGAACAACCTGATCATTGGAATGTGCCAAGTCAGTGGCTCTGACGGACGCGAAAACCCTTCGGACTGCGAAGTGATATCCATCGATGGATCTGCCTTCTTGGGACTCCATTCCAAGATCTACGATGCTGTGAATATGGAGATCGCAACAGGTAAAATGTACTATTCTCCAGAAGACTTGACACTCATGTCCAAGGACGAGAACTCTAACTCGACATTGGTCGCTTCCAGTGACGAATTATCTATCAAGCCATTAGAGGTCTCCCGCAAGTCCACTTTCAAGTTACCAAATCTTGCCAATTCATCAGAAACTATTAATGACGTGGAAGAGTTGGACATCCATGCATCGTTAGGCAAGTATTCACACTGCGAAGTTGAATCCGACAACGAATTCCATTTCAATTTCAACAGTGCCGCATTGAAGAGTCTCAACCACAGAAGCAGCAGGCTGCCAACGGCGTTACTACCTTCTCTTCCTTCGCTTCCTTTGATTCCTTCCTATGCTTCACTGCCTGAGACTCGTTCTTCTCCGACGGCGTCTGAAAAGCTGGGGAATGAATCCATCTACACGCTATCTACTAACGCTACTCAATTAGATGAATGCGAGACCGGACTCACCAAGACCATGCTGCTTTCATTTCTAGATTCGGAGTTAGATAAGATCTGCGCCGAATTTCAGAATCACACACAATTGCTGGTGCTTTAAATGTCAAGGCAGAATTGTCAACGCTAATGGGATTAAGTAAATGGATATATATAGGGACAGAAATAACATGCCGGGCCATCTCCATTCACTCAGGATGGCTATGGCTGATGCGACATCTGACAGCATGACCAATTATTAGTAAGATGGCTGAATTGTCAAAAGGACATAGTCATTAGTAAGGCTGTGGATTGATATGAGTAAATTTGCCGCCGCGAATCATCGTCAAACCGTAGATTCTTTAGTTTTTTCAATCTATTTGTCTTGTCTTTAGTATTTCGTTGCATTTTATCAACATCCATACCAATCATCAACCTTGCACTGCATCACGTGATGCTTCCGACTGGCAATAACTTAGCAATTAGTAGATTAAGAAGTATAATCGAAAGGTATTTTCAGAAAGAAATCCTAGAATTCATATCTGGATGTGACCTTTCCAACAGTTTTCCACCTAAAAAAGTTCTGTATCACTTTTGGATCGCTGCAACTATGTATCCTATCTTTAACCACTTCGGATAAAACATCCGTACATCTTCGTTTGATACATTTTCCCACTACTTCCCTAAATAAACCTCGCTCTTTTTATCTTGCTAGTAGACCATTGTCGCTTCCACTTAATCCAGACCTCGGGCTTTCACTTATCGTTCCGACGCTCGAAAGTACACTGCTGGATTTGTTTGAATTTTCTTTGTTCATCCACTCTGTCTAAACCGGAATCCGCCACAGATATCATCTGGCTTCATCCACAACACTTTTACTGTTTAGCCGCCACAAAACTCCACATATCTGACTTCCATGCCGCAAATCAACGTTAAGGTGGTGGCTGCCGAGGCTCTCTACAAAAGAGATGTCTTCCGCCAGCCAGATCCCTTTGCGGTGATCACTGTAGATGGGTCTCAGACGAAAACGACGAAAACGGCCAGAAAAACGCTAAACCCGTATTGGAACGAATCGTTCTTCTTAGATGCATCCGAGGACTCTATTCTCGTCATCCAGGTATTTGACCAGAAGAAATTCAAGAAGAAGGACCAGGGTTTCTTGGGTGTAGTGAACTTAAGAATTGGTGATGTGATCGATCTCTCCTTGCCTAATGCCGAGGAGACCATTACCAGAGACTTGAAGAAATCCAATGAGAATTTGGCTGTCAGCGGGAAGGTTATCATTGTGCTCAGCCACAATTCTGCCAACGGATCTGCTGCTACCGAGTCTAGACCCACTAACGGTACTCTGTCATCGCAAGCTCCTGCTTTGGCTCCCCCTACCTCGGGTGCTCCTCCTTCCGAGCCTGCTTCCAATGGCGATGCCTCTTCGAATAGACAATATTCGTCGTTCGAGGACCAATTTGGTCGCTTGCCTCCAGGCTGGGAGAGAAGAACAGATAACTTTGGCAGAACTTATTATGTCGACCACAACTCGCGCACCACTACTTGGCAACGTCCGACATTAGAACAGTCTGAGTCTGAGCGTGGCCAGCAGAGAGATGACTATACTGAAGCCGAAAGAAGACAACACCGTGGCCGTACGTTGCCTGGCCAGACACCTCAATCTCCAACCTTGGCTGCACAGAACTCTGCTTCCAGTGGGAACGTCACTGTCAACTCCACTGGTGCAAACACTCCTGTGAGTCCTGCAGCTGCTGTTTCCATGGCCGCTACTGGTGCTACCACTAGGGGCTTGGGAGAATTGCCATCTGGTTGGGAACAACGATTCACTAACGAGGGAAGAGCCTACTTCGTGGACCACAACACGAGAACCACCACATGGGTTGATCCAAGAAGACAACAATATATCCGTACTTTCGGTCCAAATACTACCATCCAACAGCAGCCAGTTAGTCAGTTGGGTCCCTTGCCTTCTGGATGGGAAATGCGTTTGACCAACACGGCTAGAGTGTACTTTGTTGATCACAACACCAAGACGACAACTTGGGATGACCCAAGATTGCCTTCTTCCTTGGACCAGAATGTTCCTCAGTACAAGCGTGACTTTAGAAGAAAGGTCATCTACTTCAGATCTCAGCCAGCATTGCGTATTTTGCCAGGTCAATGTCATATCAAGGTTAGAAGAGACCACATCTTTGAGGACTCGTACCAGGAAATCATGAGACAGACTCCAGATGATTTGAAGAAGAGATTGATGATCAAATTCGACGGTGAGGAAGGTTTGGACTATGGTGGAGTCTCAAGAGAATTCTTCTTCCTTTTGTCCCACGATATGTTTAACCCATTCTATTGTCTTTTCGAATACTCGAGTCATGACAACTACACCTTGCAGATCAACCCTAACTCCGGTATCAATCCTGAGCACTTGAACTACTTCAAGTTTATCGGAAGAGTGGTTGGTTTGGGTGTTTTCCACAGAAGATTCTTGGACGCTTTCTTTGTAGGTGCATTGTACAAGATGATGTTGAGGAAGAAGGTTGTTTTGCAAGATATGGAGGGTGTGGATGCAGAGTTTTACAGGTCTTTACAGTGGATGGTTGACAACGACATCACAGATGTATTGGATCTCACATTTAGTGCTGAGGATGACAAATTCGGAGAAATTGTCGAATTTGACTTGAAACCAAACGGAAGAAACATTGAGGTGACCGAAGAGAACAAGCATGAGTATGTTGAGTTGATTTGTGAGTGGAAGATCTACAAGAGAATCGAAGAGCAGTTCAAAGCCTTCATTGATGGTTTTAACGAATTGATTCCTCAAGAGTTAGTCAACGTCTTCGATGAGAGAGAATTAGAGTTGTTGATCGGTGGATTGGCAGAGATTGATGTTGACGACTGGAAGAAGCACACAGACTACAGAGGATACCAGGAGAATGACCAGGTAATCCAGTGGTTCTGGAAATGCATCAAGGAATGGGATTCTGAGCAGAAGGCCAGATTATTGCAGTTCACAACCGGTACTTCGAGAATTCCTGTCAACGGTTTCAAGGACTTGCAAGGTTCTGATGGTCCAAGAAGGTTCACTATCGAAAAGGCAGGAGAATCGAACCAATTGCCAAAGTCGCACACTTGTTTTAATAGAGTGGACTTACCCCCTTACACTTCATACGAGAGTTTGAAGCAAAAATTAACATTGGCTGTCGAGGAGACTGTTGGATTCGGACAAGAGTAGTCGAACTCCGCGAAGTCCGCGAAGTCCGCGAAGTCCACGAAAGTCTCAAGTTGCCTCATCATCTTTGCAAGCATTGTCACTCACTCGCAAATTGGTTGAAAAGAAGCAAGTTCATCTTTTGCTCGGCGAGTTTATGAATACGTCTGATTTTAATTAGGATTTTGATTTTCCTTGTTTGCCTCCCCATTTTACTTCTAATTAAAACACATCGCTTGTACTAGTCTAATGAATTGTCTACAATAATCCCTATCTCCGGTGAGGAATTGAAATTCTCTCCGCACCGTCATTCTGGAAAGCCTGGACCTTAAATTGTAATGATGTGTAAGCCAAAAAGAAAACCCAGAGAGGTCCGCTTTCACACCATTAACTTCTCCACTTATGATTACATAATCCGTAATCTCAATTCCCCTCCGTGTCACTAATAGAGGGGATTCCATTACTATATAAAGCCGTCTAATGGCTAGAATATATCAGTACTACTAAAAAATATCAACATGCCCGACTTATTCGACAACTTCTTTGGAAAGATCTCACAGTCCATCACTGGCAAGTCTCCCACCCACTATGGTATGAATAACCAGGTCAATTCAGGTAGATTCTACAGTTACCACGAGAATGGCACCAATAACAAGTCGTGGATGACACTGGCAGAAATTAAAGAATCCTTTGCTGAAGCAGACAACATGCAGCAAGTAAAGCCCAGAATGGGGTCTGTGAGTTCGATGGACTCCGAGCCTAAATCTCGGAATAGCAGCATTTCGGAGTAGGTGCTGTGCGCATACTCTATATAGGATAGTTGATTCCAACTGTGATAATTATCAATGAACGTTATGAAATTCACTTGATGGTAGGCAAAATGTACAAGAACTGAAGCATATGATGCAGGTGAAATGAAAGGACGCAGTCTGACCAAATGTGACGTCAAGTAGGCCAGAAGCAAGGAGTGGGAAGACTAGAAACAGCAAAAGAGCCTTCGTAAGAACGATCTCTGTTTGCGACGAGCATTAAAGCTGGACGTATCTGAATGTAAGTCAGCATCGTCGTGGACAGGGATCATTCCGTTCAGGAAAGGACCGCCTCCACTCCGGAATCCTTGTGCACCATCCTCCAGAATCGAGTTGTAGTTACCGTAGGTCACTGAGTGAGAACGGGAAAGACGCTGTTGAGAACCATTCTGAGGGAGCCCCTTTCCGCCCTGCGAGTTGTGGAATGGAGACTTGCGCCCTTGAGAGGTTCCATTGGTATTGTTTGGAGGATTGGTCTTCCGAGCCCTCTGAGGAGGATGTGGGTTTCCATAACCGTGCAAATTGGCTTTCTTATTAAGAGCCGCATCCCAGCCTCTGCCTCCATTCAAATCCATCCAGTCAAAATGTCCGTCCTCGGTTTCGTCTATAGATATGAGCGCCTTGTCCATCAAGCCAATTAAGTAAGCGTAGTCCGGGTCCTCATCGAATTTGAGGTTTCGTACGTAAGTCAAATACTGGGCAAATTGAATGGGGAATCCATAACAGAGCTCATTTATGGATGTAGTTTGCTTCTTCATTCCAATTTTCTCGTACTTCTGCTTGTTGGTAGGTGCCTTGAGTCCTTGCCATGGTAAGGATCCTCTCAAGAAGTACATGAACACATGGCCGAGACTCTCCAAATCGTCTCTTCTCAGCTGCTCACGGCCCAAATGCGTGTTTATCGACATGTACCTGGCAGTTCCACTGAGAGCTTTCTTCTCTCTATAAGGTATGTGGGTCTTTGTCTTGGGGTCTCGGTACTGCTTAGCCATGCCAAAGTCTACAATGTACACCATGTTTGCGTAAGGGGTGTCAGGTTTGCCAATGAGAAAGTTATCAGGCTTCACGTCTCTATAGATGAGATTATGGTCATGAATAGCCTGGATTCTTTCAATCATCTGCTTGGCCACTTGCACCACCGTCTTGGTGGAGAACTTGCGGTTGCACCAGTCGAACAAGTCCTCGAGGGAGGGTCCCAAAAGGTCAATCACCAAGATGTTGTGGACGCCCTCCTGGCCAAAGAAATACGCTCTAGGTACACCCTTAGCCTCGCAGAGGATACGGTAAGAGCGGTATTCATCACGCAACTGAGGTGCCTCACATTTGCGAGGCTCGAATTTGATGGCAACCTGCTGATTGTTGAGAAGGTTAATTCCTTCGAAGATGATACCGAATGACCCTTCTCCGATTTTCTTGCCCACTTTATAATGCACGCCTACTCTATTGTTGCTTCCTGATTGCGCCATGGTTGCCAGAGTGCAGATTTAATGCGTATGTGAAGACCCACTAGGTGGTGATGACGCCAACTTGGTGGAGGGTTGAGGTCAACTGTCAAGTTTCGGTGAGGAGCGACTGAGACAATACGTTAGCGAGGCCAGCGTGTATTCAGACGCGAATCTTGGTAATTTTGGTGTTGATACAAAGAGCTGGTCGATGTTATGCTCCAGCGCGGGTGTGATTGGCTTTAGAATGGAGCTAGTGAAGCGGTTTGAACGTTTTTGACGAAGTATCCACAGGGAAATTTTGTTCCTGCAGGACACTGACTACACTAGTGGTTGATGGTGGGGTATTTTAGGGGCTTGGGACAGAGGTGAGAGAAATTTAGAATTCGAATAATCAAAACAGATATTCTTGATATGGGTTTGTTGCTATGGCTTCTCCCGCCAGATGTTCACACCAAGATAGTAAATGTGTTTTGCCTGCTGATTAGTATCAACCTTGCTCACTTCTCTGCACAGTGGTCGATTTCATCGAAGATCCAAGAGGAAATTGATTTTTGATTGCTTGCGAAAGGAATTGACTAGTAATTGGTTTGTCAAGTGGAAGTCGGAGAAATTACTTGATTTTGAAGACATGATGATGTTTATGATGGTTTCCCCTATTTTGAAGACCTTTGACATGGTTGATCGTGTGCTGGAGAGACCAGCAGGATACAGGATAACGTGGACTAAGATCCATATTATTCTTTACTATTTAATGGAGTAGATGTGAAAATTCGAGTTCTTGACAATATTCTACTCATCTTCTTTGAAGTCTAGAGATGCATTTTCTTTGTGAGACTCTACTTCAAATTGTATTGGAAGTTTGTATAGTGCCAATTCGCTGCCCATCTTCGCTGTATTTTCACTTCCTCACTTCAACTATATCTACTCGACCTTCTTTTGAAATTGAAAGAAAGCAGTACCACCGAAATCCCTATTTAGGCTTTTAAAAACTATTTCAAGGATCTCAATGTTCTAAACTGGTAACATAATAGTCGTGCCTCTTCCACACATACCTTATAAAGCATTATCTCTCTCTATGTAGGATACAACTCCATTTCCATATTCCACATATTCACCATGAGTGACTCTGACTTCCTCCAAAACTACTTGTTGGACCTTCCGTGGACAGTCTTGGGTGATGCTTTGAAATATTTGCCTGCAGAGCTCGTGTACGACCCGCTCTCCAAAGTTCCAGCTCTCCGAAACGTCATTATTGAGTCATACTTCTCCAATGAGCTTCATTTCATCCTTTCCCCCACCCTGAGGCCTCACTTGTGTACCTCTGATCCTCAGAAACGTGAGCTTATAGACATCACTAGCTATGGTGAAATTGAAGACTTTCTTGTAGAAAATCCTGATGTAACTCCACGGCTAGTTAAGGTGATCACTAATCAAGACTTCAGGTCCATGGAACTCCTCCTCACGAAGTACAGAAACTTTTTCATGGCAGTTCCTACTCTCCAGATCCATGTGGAGAAGTATGAACTCACAGTGGAGGATATGCAGCTTGTACTTTCGTTTCCTAATTTGCAAAAACTCCAGACTGGCCGAATCAAGTTGCACCGAGCATTGCCAGCTATGATCTCTGGGTTTAAGCACATGAAGAACTTGAAAGAGATCGTCTTCTTAGGTCATGAAATTAAAAACTGGTCTAACCTCTTGTTGCCTCCCAATTTGGAGAATTTCGATGTTTCGTGGCATCCAAACACGGACGTTGCATCTATGAATTTACCTGACAGTGTGATTAACCTTTTCTGGAATCTGGTGGGGCTTACCAATAGTGTATTTAACTCCATGACTTTCTCTCTGCAGCTTAGAACGTTGATGTTGACCTACAACAATTTGGTGTCCATCAACGTCTCGCAATTACCCCAGAGCTTGGAAACTATCGATTTGTCACACAACCACTTGTCTAGCTTCGAGTATAATGAAGGTGCGGCGAGATGGCCACCAAACTTGAAAACCATTCTTCTCAGCAATAATGCCATCAATGACCAATCCTTGAGAGAACTTTCCCAGATAGAATGGTCACCTTTCTTAGACAACTTGAGGCTAGATATGAATAAGTTTACTCGTCTTGATGATCTCCACACATTGCCAGAAAACCTCAAGTTTCTAGATATTTCAGGAACGCTTCTCTCTGGATTTGAAGTCGCTCACAGACAAGACGATTACATATACTTCCGGTTCCCTGAAGGATTGGAATTCCTCAACATTCAGAATTCTCGAGCTTTGAAGTATCCCCAGAGGACAGATACCGTGGAGTACCGCATCAAGTTCCCGTCTAGTCTCGCAACTCTCAACTTGGACGAGTGCAATATCACTGATCTCTCGTTTTTTTTGTTCCCGCTGTCCTTGAAGACTCTTTCCTTGTCTGGAAACAAGATTGGGTCGCTCAATTCATACGAGTTTACTGTGAATGGAAGTGGCATCGTCACCTGGACCCAATTGAAAAATCTTCACGAGTTGGACCTTTTTTTCAATAGTATCGAGAACATCGAGTGCTGGATGCCTCCTCCAAGCATTCGAAAAATTGATTTACGTAAAAACGCTATCAAGGCATTGCTGAAGGTGAACACACCACTCTTCAACGAGACATTCTGTCATCGCCTTGTGGACTTGCATGTGCTCAATTTAGGGGAAAACTTAATTGACACTATTGATATTGACGTTGTTTTACCTCCTAATCTCACTGATTTAATTCTTAGAAGGAATGAGTTAACGAAATTTACCTTCACTCCTACATTCTGTTGTCACTCAGCATTGGCACACCTTGATATCAGCTCCAATAGTATTGAGGAGATATCAATCGACTTGAACGTAGCGTCAGCGTCTAATTTGCAAACATTGAATCTATCCAAGAATGCTGGAACTTTACCTGTCACCTCGGAGCAGTTCTACAAGATGCTAGAGGAGATTGGGCTTTATGTCACCAAGAAGAAACACAATATTAAAAGCGAACACACATTCAAGTGACAGAGAGAAACAACAACATTAAATAGAATATCATTAAAAATCTTTGAAACTAAAAATAATAATTTTCTACTGCAACGTATAATTAGTTTAGTTGTTTGGTACATCTCTGACTTACATGCGAATCTCCTATACATATCACCAATCGCGACACCAACTACTCATTCTTCGATGGTGGAACATGAAAAGTTCAGGCCAGGGACACGAGTGTTGGCATACCATGGTCCCTTGGTGTACGAGGCCAAAGTGCTTAAGGTCCACGAAAAAGGCAAGATGTTCGTTGAGATTGGAGAAGGCAAGAGTGAGCCACTCGAGAACAATAAAATCCCAAAGTTCTTGCTAGATGGCGACGCATATTTCCTCCACTATAAAGGATGGAGTCTCAAATGGGACGAGTGGGTGTCGACGGAAAGGGTGATGGAGTTCAATGACGACAACTTGGGGCTCTCGCGAGAACTACGAAATGCCCGCAAGAAGGCTATAGAGAAGATGGATCCAAGTCGAGAGAAGAAGGAAGAAGAGATTACTACGCCGCAGAAGAAACGCAGAAAGAAAGAGTCGTCTGAAGGACCTCGTGGCGCTCTGAGTCAGCCCCCTCCTCTGGACGGATATACGGAACCCACCAAGAGCCGTAGAAGACGTGGTGAAGGGAGATCCAACTACGAGGTGATGATGCCGCTCCATCCCACCCTCAAGTGTGTTCTAGTGGACGATTGGGAGTTCATTACTAAAGACCACAAGCTAGTTGACCTCGACAAGACCACCAGCGTCAAGAAGATCTTGGACACATACTATGCGGAGAAGAAGAATAGTGACACGGCCACACCCGAGATGTTACTGGTTACTCGTGAGGCGTTGGACGGTCTTTTAGTTTACTTTGACAAACTACTAAGCTTGAACTTGTTGTATCGGTTCGAACGATTACAGTACAGTGACCTATTACGCGACAAGCCTGGGACACGGCCCTCTGAGGTTTATGGAGTGGAGCACTTGCTTCGACTTCTCGTGATTTTGCCAGGGCAAATCTCCCATACTGTCATGGACGCTGTCAGCATCAATGTATTGATGGGCCAGATGAAGGAACTTTTGGACTATATCGCAAAGAATTTGCACCAACAGTGGAGTGCTTACATGAATGCCAGTCCTGGGTATGATCGTTTAGCTAAAAGCTAGAGTTACAACTAGTAAAGTCCAGAGCTGGAACTAATAAATGGCTAGAGCTGGGAAGGACCAATACTTGAGTCGAAGAATCTTCTCATACCAGCTGAGTCGTATATTCCTATATTTCTATACATACAGTTGACTGCTAACAGTTGAAATATTTCTTTCGTATATTCGTAAACATTATGAACAATCGTGAATCGTAGTAGAATCGTAAAAGCAAGCTGGAGTTAAGTATCAAGCATGTGGTTTGGATCAACCAGAAACCAACACAAAAAACCTACAGTTGCGTAGGTTGGGTGACTGGAATCCCTAGAGAGGAATGGCCCTGTAGTCAACCTCAACCAATGGGTTCTCATTATTGCACTTAACTTGCAACTCCAACTTCCAGTGTCTATCAAACAAGTCCTCTTCCTCCTCAGAGAAGCCGTGGAGTCCGGCATCCTCAAACTTCCAGGTAATGGACTTTGGAGTCTCCTCCACTACAGCTTTGCCGAAATCCATTTCGAAACCCGAACACAACTGCATCTCCTTCATCAAGTGGCGCTTGATATGGTGCTGCAAGTTTCTTCTAAATTTGCGCGAGTTCTTGTTCATGGTTGGCTTAATCTTATCCAAATTATCGTGCACTTCCTTCAAAATGAATGGTGGGTAGTAGGCTAAGTGCGCATGGCAGTAGTCGAAATCGTTATCCCATGTCTCGTCTCTAATATACGACTCAAATGCAACAATATCGTCAAAGTCCTTTCTTGGAGGAGGTTTTAACATCTCAGAGATGGAACCATCATCTGACTCGATGGAGGTGATGGAAGATGATCTGGACTTGGGCACTGGCTTCAAGTGGTCAAGTTTCTCCAAATTGTCAAAATTCAATTCAACAACCTGGTTTTTCTTAGATTTGGTCATGGTCGTGAGTTTGGTTGTGTTTCTGTTAGCTTCTTCGTATAAAGATCAATTTAATGGAGCCACAAGTATATAATCTTCCGAAGACTGGATGCTCTGGAAGTATATAATTTGTTTGTTGGGTGGTGAGTTTAAAATGGAGCCGGCCACCAGAGGCCTTATATAGTTTTGGGGATTGCAAAATGGGGTTAGGGTGAACACTCGTAATTTTCCTGTGTTGGCTGTCCTTAGTGGCTCCAAATGGGGCTAATCCAGGTCGGTCTTGTCACTCCACAGTCTTTGTCTCTCCACTTTTCAAAGTACAGGCAAGGCTTTCTTTTTATTCTCTTCTTTCAAGACTTTAGGGGTCGACGAGTTTCCCAGTGGCTCTACGATATCTGGAGATGGCTAGAAATTTTTTGTAGTTCTGTGAATATGGCATTCATGGGCATTCTATTCATACGCAATAGTCGAAGGTCAATGGTGGGCCATGCGTTCCGATAGAGATGGGTCGCAGTGATAGCCTGTGTAGCGCATAACTAATGCATTGTGCGACGATCGAAAAGGTCAAGATGTTCGGAATGCTCACGACATTCACAGCCATTTGTCAACACAGGGTGGGGCGATTGACGCGAAAGACAACACAGAATCCCGAAAGTTTGAATTCCGGCGGCAGTTTGGAATTTTTCCATCTCTCCATCCTCTTCTCCATCAAGACCCTCCACACTCCTATTCAATTCGGGGTCTGACCAACTTCAGTGACCTACATGCCAGTGCGAATGTAGGCAGGCCTAGTGACCTTCTCGCACAGGTCCAGTGACTTTGAGACAGGGCCAATAGCCATGGTGTGTACAAGCCCGAGTCGGGGAAGGATGGGGAAGGGGAACATTGTGGAATAGGGAGTGACTTGGGGTGGTGTTAGCTATGCGGGATTTTTGTGATTGGTC
>Ga0160505_100406_pt1 | contig 25572 bp, 8 predicted proteins | sample DIDeMG_FD_108225 | JGI IMG/M metagenome (GOLD analysis project Ga0160505, IMG submission 108225) | Enriched chicken feces microbial communities from UW Madison campus, WI, USA - DID2874_E49_Stillage MG | ecosystem: Host-associated > Birds > Digestive system > Large intestine > Fecal ... | reverse complement strand
ATTTTTTAAAAAAAAAAAATTTTTTTTTTTAAAAAAAAAAAAAAAAAATTAACTATTTTAAATAAGTAAATAAAAATTCCTGATCTCATAAAATAATAAGTAAATGAATAAATAAATAAAAATACTAGACTTTCCAAAGTTGAATCGGTTTAGCTTCTCCCAGCTTTTGTCTCATCAGTGAGCGACGTTCCCACTCCAGCATAAGAAACTGCTGCACAGCGGGGCCGCTACGCTTTTCTGCAAGAAGGGTCCAAAGACATGACATGAGAATGGTGCGGTTACTGCTTTCGACGCAAATAATGCGGTCCTGGTCGTGTTTGGTAAGTTTACGACCGCACGGCATTGGAGAAAGGCTGCGAGTCGTGGCCTGCAAGTGGTCAACAGTGCGCTGAACAAAGTCAAGATGTTTGTAGTTCTCTGTGGTGGTAAGCTCTGAAAGGGTGTTTGCAAACGAAATTTCTTTCAAAGAGGCCGATGCTGAGAACTTGCGGTGGTGATTGTAGATATGCAGCGAAGAGACTTCATCTGAGATTGTTTGCCAGTCGTCAGAAACAGTGGAAGCCACTCGTTTGTGCTGACGCTTGCGTTCGCTTTCAAAAGGGGTGGGCGGTAGTAGGTGTGGCGCAACCAAGTCTAACAAGCTGTCAGAATCATCAAATATTATAGGCGGCAACTGAGGAACCGTCTCAGCTGACATGACACGAGGGGGTTGGTAATGCGACGAAACCGTAGAGGTATCCAGAAAACTGGTGATGGTTTTTGCTGATTTCGTGATACTTTCTTCATCAAATGAAGTCTCCGTCATGGACGTGTAATCAGTTTCAAGTGATTCGGCAGAGTTTTCGTGGATCAACCCAGTGTACCAGTTTTTCCCCGACGAGAAGATCAACTGCGCACCTCTTTCGGAAAGTTGACTAGAAGTACGCTGAGGGGTCTGGCCTATACTGTGGTATACCCCAACAGACGGAATAGTGGCAGATGCAAATGCACTATTGGAGGGAGATTTGGTCTTAAGAGCCATATCAATAGAAGGTGCAACAGAGGAGGTCCCACAAATGAAACTCTCTGAATCCTTAACAACTGAAGATGAAGTTACTTTAACTGCACCAATATCTTTTCTGCTTGAGCCCGGCATGGCTGGTTTGCTCAAAGAGACATGAGAATAGTTTGGAAGCTTGGACTCCTTTTTGGAGCTGAATGTAGATGGAACTGAAGCACTGATCTTACGCGCAAAATTCTTAGAAGTCTGTACTATAGAACCAGGGCGCGATGTCGTAATTTTTTCGTAAACATCAAAGTCTGGTGATTCCTCCATTATGATTTTGGGTTCTGATACCGTGCTGTTTTCGATTTTAGGAGCAGCTTTGCTTACCGTGGGGATCTCTGTGACAAATGGAAAGCTATACCGGTTTTGGACAGTGTTTGGCTTTTCCTTTACACGCTCAGTAAGGGAACACACAGTATTTGTAGGCAAAATCTTTGGCATCTCGGCCTCTTCAAACTCAGCAGTGGAATTCCCATCAAGCTTAGGACTCTTGTCACGCAAGAATGATGAAATGGAGAACCGCTTCTTGGAGTCCGTCATAGAGTCACTAGGTTTTCTGTGTAGTGCCTCTTGACTAAACTTTTGCGAGAGCTTGGTCAGTACAGAAGATGATGATGAAACCCTCTGTCTAAAAGAAACTGCCTGATTCGGAGCTGGAGATGTAACAAATGTAGAAGATGAATAAATTCCCGGCTTGGGTGATTTGGTGGTCTTGGTGTTTTTAGGGTATTGGCGACGGGTATTGGCATAAGTAATCAAATAACTAGCGAGGCTAGCGTTGTTTTGAATTGCCATTTCCATAGTAAAAGTGTTTGAGCTAACAAAAAGCAAATTGTAGAGATGTGAAATGTGTTTAGAAATTTCAATGGAGAAGCGCTGTTTAGGGACAATTTCGTGGATGTTGTAGTCCATTTTAGACTTGATGGTGATGCCAACGTGGTCACGGCCATAGAACGTAGCTTTGATGCAGGCTTTAATGTTCTGATCATCTAGAGCACAATCTGGCATCGGCATGTTAATGTATAGCGCAATAGGACTCTTATGAATCTCGTATTTATGGTGTGTGGCCTCATAAACCGCGCCAAAAGTTGTGAAGTTGGGCTGCTTATTGTAAAACAAGTGAAACTGCTCTGTTTTGTTTAAAATCTTTGCTTTTGATATGTCGCGAGCAATGGTACTTGCGTTCAACTTGGTGTGAATGAGCTTAAAAATGCAGCAGTATCTAGGTTGAATTGCTTCAGTCAGACCAGGCAGAAGACCCGCGCCAGTGATATACATTGAAAGATCAAAAGTGCCAAATTCAGACATGTAAACGTCTTCTATTGGGGCCCACCCAATAACATCTAGCTTACAAAGCTCCGGCAGAGGAACAGAGTTGATCATGGAATGCATGATAATATCTGCTATTGAAGGTTCGTCAAGACCGCATTCACTAGTAGATCTGACAGGGTTTACTGGTTTCAGGATCACAACAGAGTCGTTGAAGACAAAGACAAGGTTGAGGCTCTTGTCATCACCACTCGTAACGTCAAATGCGTCAAAAATAGTAACAACTCGGCGGTTAATCCATCCATACTCCAGCTCTTTGGGCCAACCCTTGGAAAGCTCAACAAGCAATCGACCATTTGAAGTAAAAACCCGACTGTCGTAAGGCAAAATAGAACTCTCTTGGCCAAACGAATGGATCGTTCCCACAGCTGACTCGTAGAACTGAAACACGCTAACCTTTTCGCTAGCAGACCAGTTTACAGAACCAACAAGTCGATCAAGAATAAGCTTAATCTTAGTAAGATGAAGACTGCAGTTGATAATGGACTCGATTCTGTTAATAGTGAACTTATCTACAAACGGTGCATGTCTCTGAATCAGGTTCATATAGTTGCGTAGATTTTGTGTAAAGTTCTTGGTGGCTGCTTCGTGGCGCATACAAGCTTTGTAAAAATAAGGTACTGACACTCCGCATGCTTTGATCGTTTCATAGCTACCATTTTCTATAGACTTAGAAAGAGCATCAAAGAGGATATTGTTAACTCGGGCAACCTCGTCAATAGTTGGCGGAAATATGGTGTTAATAATCTGCGTGTTAAGACCAGGAATTTCGCCTCCAAGTACCTTAACACGAAGTGGAATCAAATAGTCTTGTAAGAAGTTGAAGAGATTAGTTGAAAAGCGAGACTGGACTGTCAACAACTCATGGCAGATGTTACGAGCTATTGTGTCGTCGGAACGGCGGCTGCTAGGAGAACGAGAAGGCGAGCTGTAGAGAAGCTCTGTAGGCTCTGGGCTGTATTCAGCCAAGGGGTCGAAAAGATTGTCAAGCTGATTGCCAAATAGATTCACAAGTTCGTCATTGTGCAGATTAAACTCACGCAAGTTTTTGTACACAATATCGATAATCACAACTTTTATGGATTTCTGCTGCAGAATGCCAGAATTTATCACTGCGTTGCCAATGTCGTTTGGGAACTTGCCGAGCGCTGGTTTCAGTGATGAGGCCAGTGTGCCTGCTGTTGTTTCATCCCAGTCGAAGTCCTGATGCTCAACTGAAGAAGTTAAATACGTTTTCAGGGCCGGATCCATGCATGCAAATGTCCGCAAACAGCCAATCGCGAGAGCCTTGCGGACCGCACTATTCCTTTGGTCCATTGGAAGATTAAGACATGCGCCATAATAGCGAGAAGAAGAGTCAAGTGTGATGTTAGTTGAACCGAAAACACCATGACGGCCAATTAGAATTATAGATAATGATTTTGATTCCGAGGTCTCTTTATACACAATCGCTAGTAGTGGGCCAAGCAACCAGTCTGAACCCGTAAAATATACAGCTTCTACAAAGAATATGTTGTTAGGAAAGGCTTGAAATCATCGAATATTGTGGAAATGACTTACCTTTGGCATGGAGTTTTGTAAATGAATTTTTGAAATTGACATTTGTGTCAATCAATATTGACTCAGTGTCATAGGTTTTGACCATGTTCATTTTGAATTAAATGAGATATATTGATGTTGATGGTAAAGAAAAATAATTGGTGATTGAACAGAATGCAAAGTGGCTCAAATAAAATAGATAAAATGCTATGTTGTTGCAAAAGGCTCGTCGAGCTGCCAGGACAAAAAGTTGCAAGCGCAATAGGTAAAAAGATAAATTAAAAGGGCTTGTTAAAATCACTTGGTCACTATCTGTTTCGATTTTGAAAGCGTTGATGGGCTTAGAGTTTTCTTGAACGTAATAGTGCTTTGTTGATTTAGATTATAGAAATTGTTTAGTGGTATTAGCCGTGTCTGTTTAGTTTTGCAGATAGTTTGTTGAAGACACTGAATGGCACTAGACTACTTGAAAAAAGAATGAGGCTGGCCTGGTAGACGATGATCGCAAAGGCCTGTGAACTGCGAACAGCAACAGAGGAGTAAAGAAATAAAAAATACAAAATGTTTTGGACATTTAAAAGATCGAAGGAGAACTATTTATTTCAAAAGGACTAAACGCGAGAATTTCACACAAAGGACTTTTGTTGTTGTTGTTGTTACTACATATTGAGTATGTTCAAAATATCGAGTTTTAAACGGTTTATGACCCCAAATGTTTTAATGTGAATTCTTTACGGGCAACTGACTGAAGAAATAACAAAGAACAAAGAGTAGCCTATTCCCTCTATGCCAAGGACTGGCGTGTTAGAGTTTGAGTTCTATAAATATTAGCACTATATCATACACTCACTTTATCCAAGTACATGCACAAACTTGGTCATGAGCTGTTCTTGTTGATGAAAACCACTACATTCCTAGTGATGTTTTCAAGGGTGACTTCCAAACAAGGTTGTGGTGTGCATTAGTGAGAAACGGACGCGATACGTTTTTCTCAAAACGGAATTTTTGTTGTGTCATGCTGGAAAAAAAAAAAAAAGTCAGTAATATTCGCGTACTGCGATAGAGCCTGGCTAAACGGAACCGAGAAATTCAGGCGTAGAAAATTTCTAGTTTCGAATTAATTATCTGAATTCTAGTAACTTTTTTTGATTTGCTTGATAGCTCTATTCTCTAGCTTTTATTCAAATTACTCTGTACTGTATTGTATTGCAAAAGACTTGATCTAATATGAGATGATATTAAAATGGATTGGAATGTAATGAATAGCCAGGCAGTATAGTTCATCCTCTATTGTTTTACTTGACCATCCGTAATTCTTCATTGTATGAATATGGTAGATAGATGGTAAATGCTACATTAATAATTTTTTTTTCTTTATACTAGGATTCATCAGCGCCAATCTTTGAAAATCAATTTTTTGAGGAGATCCATTTGTATTTTTTAGCAATGTTTTATTTTATTTTTTGTACTGTTTGCTTTTTTAAAATATAAAAAACCCTTATGTCACCGGATTTTGTACAGACACGCTTCGATAAATAAATAATAAATAAATACTAACGGTGCTGCTACCCTTATTAAAAAATATATATTTAGGAGTCTATATTTTGTGAAATTGGTAGTTTATTGTCCGTCATATGGCATAAGTTCTTTCTACAAAATCACATTTTATTTAGCGTAGATTTTTAAGTGCATTGTGCAAGTATATTAAGTATATTAAGTATATTAATTGATATTAACAAATCATATATATATTCAGTTTCTTCTCAGGTACTTTTTCACAATTTTATATATACGTCTTGCTTCTCTATCACAAGCCTATATGGATGCGAATTATGTCTTAACAGAGATAATCAGTTTATTGTCTTTACATTACCTAAGTAAAACCAAAATTATATACAAAGAAGACATAAATTTTAAAACATTTGGGACTGACAATGTACCAGCTTTAGCGTGGGTGATACTTTGCGCACAGTTATTTTTATATTCAAAACATCTGCCGCTGCCTGAAACTCAATCTTTAGTCACACATTGCACACAAAGATTCAATGCTAAAAATGCAAAAATGTTTTATAGTCGAAAAGACCCTCCAAAGAATATCAACTGAGAATGAGTCTGTTTGCTTATATAAACAGCTTTGTTTCATACCAGTGTTTGATGATTTTCGGTTCTCATAGAATCTCCCTATGACCGTTACTGTATATACTGTTAATCTGTATTGAAAAGCATGATAGATTTTTATGATATTAATAAATCTTGTTATCATTCTAATGTCTAAAAGTTACAACACAAAATAGAAGAAAGTTGAATAGAATAAGAATATAAAAACAATTTATATAATTCTGAATCGCTTGCCTCCGTAAGGCCAATCAAACATTTGTCCCAACAGGCACTTGGGGTTTCGACAATCGATGTTGCCAAATTCTCCACGGGCTCAGTCCGTATGTCAAGGAAATTCCTGTAAGATCACTACCCCAGTTTTTGTTTTAGCGTGAAGCCAAGTAGGTAAATCCTCGTCAATCTAGGCAGTTCAGCTAATTATCAATTGTGTAAGTACAGCAGTTAGATAGATAGATAATCAGTTTATTGTCCTTACATCAAATAGTTACATACAAAATTACAAAACAAAATGACATACAAAGACATGAAATTTCAAAAACATTTGTCTCTATGAGACTGGCAAAGTAGCGGTGTCAGCGCGCGTAATAAGTTCAGACGTTCGATGGCAAGTACAGCAGTTAGTCAATAAACTTTGCCACTGCTTCAATGTTTTTCTTAGTTAGCAAGAAGATCACTGAAATCAAGTTCTGGGAAGATTTTTCTCAGGTACCTACGTCCAGACTCACAGAGCGCACATCCCTTCAGGAGGTGGCTGTTTAAGTTCAACCGCATTCGCCGTCATGATTTCTTTCGGAGACTCCTACTCTCTTGAAGTAAGATCTCAAGGAGCCGTGACTAGTTCTAATTTGTACTACCCCACGAAAAGTGTAACGGATTGTTTTTGCCCATGACTTTGGGGGAGCTGACATTATCAGGGTTCCCATATAGTTTAGGTCTGGTGTAGTCTCTTTAGAAGGTAAGTTAAATTCGACGTTATAGCAATATCTCTAGACTGCTTTTACCTTAGGTTCAATTTTCAGTTTAAGACCATTGAATATCTCGGCGACTGTCTGGGTTTTCTTGCTCCTGAGGTTCTTCCAGGATAACATATTATTTTTGTTGAAATCGTTTTCTGGTCAGCTAAAAACTAAAATCGTTTCAAACGACAAAAGAACATTCTAAAAAAGGATGTCTTGTTTGTATATCGTTTTATTTTGTAAATTCGTATGTAACCATTTGATGTAAGGATAGTAAACTGATTATATATTTATTCTTTTATCATTTTTCATTCCTTATGCCACTTCTAGTTAATTATTAGGTCAGTGAACAGTTTTCCCATTATAGTTTATTTGTAACTATTTTATGTAAGGACAATAGATAGAGAATCAGTTTATTATCCTTACTTCAAATGGTTACATACAAAATTACAAAATAAAACAATATACAAACAAGACATGAATATAAAGACAATAAACTGATTCTCTATCTACTGGTTTCCCATGCATTTATCTAATTATATTAGAAATTTTTTAATTTTCATTCATTCACGTAGTTTTGTCCATATATTCTGAATATACAAAATCTAAAAAAATTGACAACCGAGGGATTCGAACCCTCGCCTCCGAAGAGATAGGAACCTTAATCCTACGCCTTAGACCAACTCGGCCAGATTGCCTGTTATTGTTTTTCAAAGAATTGTGTTTAAAACCATAAAATGGTACGATTTAAAGTGCTGGTAGTAACTATTAGGCCAATGAAGTCAAATAATTGGATATTAACTGTCTAGCACAGTTCTAGGTTGGTTTAGTCAATTCACTAGTTACCTAAAAACAAGTACTCTTGTTGATGGCATCCGAGGGAAAGAAAAGAACGTGGATTCCATGGCTTGATGCGGTAACTACTCTATCGTCAAGAGAGAGTTGTATGGAGGAAAGTACCCTAATCCACTGAAATCTTTCATGAGTAGCGTGTCTCGTCATACCTTTAGCAAGTTGTTCTAACTTCGCACAGGCCATGGCGTCCTGGGAAAGTATTTCCGGACTAGAGGCATAGATGAGCGAGATCATAATTGCGAGTGTGGTCAGCTGGAAACAGTTGAGCACGTCCTCAAGGAGTGTCCTTTGCATCCTGCAGAGCAAGACTTCTTGAGGAAAGTTTCCCCGGAGCTTAGATAGATAGATAATCAGTTTATTGTCCTTACATCAAATAGTTACATAAAAATTATAAAACAAAACGATATACAAAGAAGACATGAAATTTCAAAAACATTTGTCTCCATGAGACTGGCAAAGTAGCGGTGTCAGCGCGCGTAATAGGTTCAGACGTTCGATGGCGCCGAATTTTCCATGAAAGTATCCATGTTTCCCCGGAGCTTTATCCCAAGATTTTTTCGTGACACCAGGAAGGGCCATGGAGCGGTAGTAGATAGCTAATCCGTGTATTGTCCTTACATCAAATATTTACAACCAAAAGTCGAGTGTTAGTAACGTTCTCAGATTCATTAGTGTAACTTCTTTGCTGATAGTTCACTTGATTAGAGCAGCTTGCTGAGGTTTTACTGAATGTCAATTTCTGATATCGATCTACATGATGTTATGTATCGTAGGTTTCCCTTAACACATGAAATTATTCATGGATAACTCAGCATCATAAAACGTCTAAACTTATAACATGCGCTAATACCGATACCTTGCCGGTTTTCTAAAGACACACAACGCTAATATCTTCTTTGTAGGTCATTCTGTTTTCTAATTTTGTTTATAACTATTTGATACAAGTAGAGTAAACTGATTATATATCTTCTATAACTATGATATGTCTTTGACAAAATACAATTCTTGTTTATCTTGAAACCTCCTTTTTGTATGTCATTTCGTTTTCTAATTTGTTTGTTGCTACATGATATAAGGATAATAAACACATTATCTATCCGTCTTTGTCTTGAATGTTGATTTTTATTTTGACCGATTGAAAGGTCTTCACTCCTAGACTTGAAATGACACGAAAAGGCGTTTTAAAAAAAGAATTTTGATCCCGGTTGATTGTAATTAATCCTTTTTATTCTTAAATTCTATAAAATGCCACGAATTCAAAAACTTCCCCTCAAAATATAGAACTTTCCGTGGGTAATTTGGCACCGTCAAATGCTGAATTCTCTTACACACGCTGAGAATATCACTCTATCAGTTTCATTGGGATAAGTGTCAGAGCTATATGTATTTTGTTATATAGCTTCTAGGTATGAAAACAACAAACATATTTTCTATTCTATTCTGTTCAAAAACGTGAACTTGAACAATCAAATGCTGTTGATTATTTTGCCTTGGCTATCAGAGTTTTACGGTCAGAATATCAATCCTTAACAAAGATGTCTATATTGCTGGGTTATTGGGGAAACTGAGATCCGGGAGTTTTTCGTTAGTCGGAGCATGTATATAAAAAAAGAAAAAATCAAAGTTCAAAAGCAACATCAGTCCCTAGGAATAGTTTTTCTTGAGAGCATTGTTTATACTATTGATTCCTAGCACCTAAAAGGTAACAGGTCTCTATCACATTTGTGAAACAATGCGAACAAATGTTTAATATATATGAGAGCTATAAACATAGATTGATGGCAAACTCATTTGCAATCTGTTTTTTTTTTTTTTTTCCAACATCCCCAAAATATGTAATATCTGATATTGATATAGCAATCCTTATAGTTACTGTCTGCAGTCTGGCCGTGTAAAATATTTTTGACAACTGGGTTTTCTAAACAAAAACTAGTGACCATACCGTACGCCATCAAAAGTATTTCAGACTGGCTTCGGAATAGAAAACCTCGTAAGAGGAAAAGAATCCAATTTAAGCACTAGAAATCGGTGTTTGAAATAGGTTTAGATAAAATGCTCCTTAAAATTCCGACACCCGTTCCTAGAAAAGATTTCTTCCCTCCTCTCATACCTTTTCTTTATATTGAACACCGATAAACAGTAGGAAACTTTTGGTTGGTAACATTTATCTCTTCCGCAGCTTTTCTCATTATATTGATAGCTAGCGGTCTGGCATAAGGAAACCCCGACTTAAGCAAACGAACCACCTCCACAGTTGATTTTTTATTACGGAGTTAATCTGAACGGAAATTTTTACTTTTTTGGAAATGATTGTAAATACAATACTACGCTTCACAACCCACATAGGGAAACTCTACCAAAAAGAAGGAGAGAGAAAATAGTGTTATCAGCCGGCTGTAAATAAGTCTGACCATTCCTATCAATCTCTAATCTCTCCGAAGTTTAATCGCTCCTTTGGTATTTCGGAGGTCAACAACATATACGCCTGATAGTTGATAGTAACAAGCGTTGGGTCTGTTGGAGACAAATTTTATTCAATGTTTTTTATTTGACTTTCAGCAGTAAAGCGCAGAAAATCAAAATAAACTTATAAAATCAGCTTCTCACTCCCTCAACAGCTTTATGTAGCTCAGTGTAAATTATTATCAATAGGTACTTGTACGAAACGGTTTGTTTGAGTATGGCATAAATCATTTAGCTTCCTACTCAGATAACTTTTGATATTGAAATATTTAATTCAACTTTTTCCTTCACTTTTTTCTTGAAACCTTTTGTGTATATAAGATCATAACACTTAGTGTCTACTGTTATTGTGCTTCATTCATATATACGTACAAGCCGGTTATTTTTCTGACCAGTCACACAATGACGTAACGTGAGCTGTAGCGGCGGTCGCTTTCCAACATCGCCTCTGTCTTGTATTTTGAGAGTTTCGGTTGAATATGGCAAATCTAAACTCAAAAGTGGTGGAAAACACCTCAGTTATTCCGCCGCACTTCAATTTCAAAAATGGGAAACCATGGAAATACCAAAACTGGTTTAAGAAAAAAAAAAAAAGTTCATCAGCCTTTCTTAGCTTTTTTGAGTACCTCTCTACTACCTACGGCTCAGTGTCTTAAATAGTACCTCTTTCGGTTGTACAAGGAAATAGCATCAAACTCTATGTAACTAAAATATTACTCATATGACCAAGTCCTAAAAAACTGAACAGTATCGTGTGTTTCTCATTTTTAATATCCTGGTGTTTAGGCTATAACTTTTCTAAACAGTTGGCATGACTATAACCTCACTTTCTAACACTGTTAAAAATAATTCTACTTTGCCATCACTTTGACTCATTACTCTATACAATAAACATTTCCAAACAATTGAAGTTATTGTAAAATTTCAGGCTTTGTTTTTGCAATTAATTTTTGCTAGTCTAATCTGTATATAACGCCCAGCCCCACTTGATCTCTCATCACTTTCAAACCAAACCCAAACCTTTCAATTAAAATAATTATCAGCCGGAAGGTGAAAAAGCTCGCTATTTGGGTATCTAAGAGTAACCGTTTGTTAAGTTATAATAAAATATTTTTAGTTAGTATCCGGTGCTCTACGGCATTATTAAAAAGCGTGGGGGTGATCTCTAGGTTTAACTGAACAACCCAGAGAATCAAGTCTGAATGCAATACATGATCATGCTCGGCATGGCAGTTTTTATTATACTACTTTTACAGGGTCAGTAATATTTTATAATAATTATGCCATGAAATTCCGCTTGTAACTGCCATACAACTAGAAGTGTTGGAGTATGTTCCTAGATCGAGGTTTTAACTTGCCAAATCGATGAATATCATGCAAAAAGCTTACTAAATTTCATGGCAACAAATGGAATGAATCCGTGAAAAAATATCCTTATTAGATCATTTTTCCAAAAGAAGTTTTTTATCAATAAACAATTTTGCAGCTTGTTTTCAAATCTGGTCAAGCCGGCTGTAAAGGAAGTTAGGTTTTCCGTATGGTGGCTGTGATAAATTATGACTGATATTTCAAAAGTTTGCTACGTTTCAAAAGCTGCCTATGGTGATAGATGGAAAACCAAGTTATTATTTTTTACTTCTGGCTGGTTGGCTAGTTGATATCCTTTTTATGAATAGATGCTGGTAAAAGTCATTTGAAAAGCGGAGTTAGGGTTTTGGCTATGACAATAAATGAGAATGCGAACTGGATCAAATACTTCGGATTTCAGCGTTTAAAATAATAAATTGTAGCAAATTACTTGTTTAGTGGCTGACAGAATGACCTGGAATAGGATGACATACTATACACGTTGCATACAATCTCTGATCTTTAAATCCTGTTTTGTTGTACACATAAAAATATTGTAGTATTGTAGTGGTTAAATGGCTCAATAGCCGTAATTATAATTGGAATGACAAGTTTTTCTTTCAAGTATTCTCGTTGAACAAACTTTTGTCTTCAAGAAATTTCGTTGACAGCTCTAGTTCCATATTTTCACCGAAGCAAATCAAGCTAAGCTTTTGATTTTGGGGGGTATGAAAGTGACCCCAAAGCTTATTAACGTCTGATATCTACACTGGTAAAGAAAGAAAAAAAAGCCAAGCTTTTTAGACGGTACTAAAATAAGGTTTTTAGTCATTTAAAAAAAGCTTAGCAAATATTGCCAAGTCTATCAAATTTTTGCACACTCAACAGTTTTTTGAAAACTTAAATTTTTTTACATTATCTATGATATCGACGACTCCCACATAGATTGTGAATATAGTTAAAAATTACCCCAAGCTTTTTTTTTTCTGTGTAAAGTAGTTAGATCTTTACTTGAAAAATTGAAAATTTCCAGTGTGGAGCTAAGTAAGGAGACCATAATATTTCAATCTGATGATGAGCCAGTCCAAATTTGTTGTTTTTCTTTTTTTTAGTTGCCGGATAATTCGGCAATAAGAGAATTATGGTCTGATATGATTGGTTGAATTTCATCCGAACCATGCATTCAATAGTATTGTTGATACATGGGTTTACTTTTGTACTTTTACGCCAAATGTTGATATTTGAAATTTCCTCAAAAACCTTTTTAATGTTTACATTTTATAATTCTCGAGCTTCCACCTTACCCTTCACTACCCGATACTCTCCAATTCCACCCGATATTTCAGGCTATCTAAACATGACCCGAGACTAATCATTTAAAGTACGATATTAAACTCCTTTGTCAACGAAATCTGGGGCTTTTAAACCTGGGGTCCCCACAAGAGCGTTTTATTAGAAATGTTTATGGGGTAAGAATAGTCATTTGAGATAGGTTGTGACTTGAAAATGGTTTTCACATTCTATAGTTTTGAGTAGTCTTGACTGGAACATCTTCAACCAATCGGAAAAACTTCTTCTTTCCCAACCAGTAAGATTGTCTGAGTTTTGCATAGTTAATCCAATATTATATAAACTTGGCAGGCTTCGAAATCAGCAGGGGAATGCTCTTCCTGCACAAAAAAACGAAAACAAAAAAGGTCACTCTTCTTTTTAATAAATTCATAAAAGCTGAGTAACTTAATAATTTCTTTTTGAAAAAATTTTACTTGCTTGTTTCTCAAGGTAGCAGTAGTTACATCATCTGTACGGAAATTTTGTTAAAAGCTCAAGTTTGCAGACACCTGATATACAAACTTCCCCTCATTTCTGAACTTTTCGGGAAAAGATGTTTGATAAGTAGCATTTTTAATAGACTTGCTATTCATAATAAGTTTTATGTAATACTAAGTAGCTGCAACGGTGTGTAAATTTAGTCAAAATATTTCGGACCAACTATAGTATATTCGTGAATAGACGTAATTAAGAGACGCCAAGACAATGAATAAATTTGGCTTCAATTAGGCGTTAAAAATGTACACAGATTTTTATCGGTGTCTTAGTCAAAACTTCTACTATACCATGCTACTATGAGCTATCCATCAATAATAACTGAGTTAGATCTTAAATCTCTATCAAAAGTTTGTATAAATCTATTTGTGAAGATGTAATGAAAACAAAACTATGCTCAGTAGTTGCAGGTTTTCTAGCTACTATCTTGTATAAAATTGTCATAATTCATTACTCATGTGTCTTAGCATGCACTCCAGGTTTGATCCGTGATAAAAAAATTTTCAAATTTTTATAGGGTTGAAATGAGAAACTTTTCTTTTTCTGGACTCAGTTTGATAGAAAACCTTTCCAAAGCTTTCTTTGAATGTTTTATTTATGAAATAAGTCTAATAAAAAAATTTATTATAAAAGCTCTGAAGTCTGCCTTCTATATCCATTTTTTTTTAATTCAATTAAGGCTTTCAATTCTATTCATTCTTTCTTCGCTACTTTTTCTACACATTTACATCATTTTATAGAAAATGGCTGAAGGCGGCAAGTCTATTCACTTTCAAGGAAACCCTCCTAACTTCTCGGTTTCCTCCATTTCCAGATATTTGGGAACTAGAGTGATCACTCTCAAGCCCCCTTCTTTCGCTGAGCATAAACACCTTTTGAATCCCATTCCTGCCCTTCGATTGATTTCGGGTAAGCAATGGGGCTTTATTATGATTGCCTTTGCAGCATGGACCTGGGATGCCTACGATTTCTTCACTGTCTCTCTTTCTGCTACTGAGATTGCCAAAGATCTTAACAGACCTCTTAATGATATTACTTGGGGTATTACTTTGGTTCTCATGTTACGTTCTATTGGTTCTGTTATTTTCGGTGTTTTGGGTGACAAGTATGGTCGTAAGCTTCCCTTCTTAATTAATGTTGGTCTTTTTGCCGTTATTGAATTGGGTTGTGGCTTTGTACAGACTTATGAGCAGTTCTTGGCCGTCCGTGCACTTTTCGGTATCATTATGGGTGGTATTTACGGTACTTGTGCTGCTACCGCTCTTGATGATTGCCCTCTCGAAGCCCGTGGTATTATTTCTGGTTTTTTGCAGCAAGGTTACGCATTTGGTTATTTGCTGTGTGTTGCTATTCATCGTGCTGCCGACACAAACCCCCACGGATGGCGTGTGCTTTTCTGGTACGGTTGTATTGCTCCAGCTGTTTTCTTTGTTATTAGATTATTCATGGGTGAAACTGAAGCATTCTTGGCTATCAAAAATCAGGAGCGTGCTGAACCTTCCAATGGTTTCTTTAAACAGGCTAAGGCTGCTGGTAAGACCTACTGGTTGATCTTCATCTACATGATTCTTTTCATGGCTGGTATGAACTTCATGTCTCACGGTTCTCAGGATCTTTTCCCTACTTTCCTTAGTACCCAACTTGAGTTTGGCAAGGACAGATCTACCGTCACTAACTCTGTTGCTAATTTTGGAGCTCTTGCTGGTGGTATTATTATTGGCCATCTTTCCCAGTTTGTTGGAAGAAGACTCTGTATTATAGTTTGCTGTGTCGTTGGTGGTGCTCTTATTTACCCTTGGGCTTTTATTCACAACAATGGTATCAATGCATCTGTCTTTTTCCTTCAATTCTGTGTCCAGGGTGCGTGGGGTGTTGTTCCTGTCTACATTTCCGAGCTTTCTCCTCCTAACTTCAGAACTTTGATTGTTGGTACTGCTTACCAGCTTGGTAACCTTGCTTCTTCTGCCTCTAGTACCATTGAGACTACTATTGGTCAGCAGTTTCCTCTCTATGATTCTAATGGAGTACAGATCGCTGGCAAGTTTAATTATGGTAAGGTCATGGCAATTTTCATGGGATGCGTTTTCGGCTATGAACTTCTTATTGCTTTTATTGGTCCTGAGAAGAGAGATAGTGGCTCTGATGAGCATGCTGCTGAAGATCTTGCTGCCCAGGAAATGAAGCTAGGATTGGAGAAGGAGCAAACCATGTTCCGTGAGGATTTTGAGCAACGTTCTGAGGATGCTGCTCACAAAGCTTAGCATTTTTATGATTATTTTTATTTATTTTTGTTGTATTACTATTTATTTTAAATCAAATTGACTTTGTTCTGAACGTTTTTTTGTACAATATTTTGACTTTAAGAATCTCCACTTGCAAAAATGAGCTTGGATCTTATTTTTAAAGGGGGATGCAAAGCTTTTTCAAATTGTGGCCAAAACTTCCAAGCATATTATCAATTTCAAGACCCAGTTCAGAATAACTCTTATATCCTTTCAACACTTTGAGTCATTTGAAATAACTCTGCAAATACCAAACATAAAAGTTTAAATATATGTACTTGTTCTAAATTTAAGCTAGAATATTGCAGAACTCGAAGACCAGACTAAATTTTTTACTCCTCTGACCCAGAGCTGATTGAGTTTTTGTTGGTTAACCTAATAGAATTCATAACGTCCATATACACCACATATTTCAGAGCCATCAACTATGAGCTGATAGAAGTACTTGACAAAAGCGAGAAAAATTTTCACTCAGTATGTGATTGTAATTCAGCTTTAGATGTGTGAAAATTTTTTTAGAGTGAAAGTCACATACAAGTAATGACTCAGCATTACTATTGCCGTGCAAATTCCATTTTGATCCATTTTGTTTTGTGATCTTGTGAGGCATATTTTTGAGGCATTCTGTTGACAGGGCTGAAGAATAACCTAATCAAGATATCGCTCAAACAGCATGGAAAGCCTTTCGCGGGATATTAATTGAAACTCAATCTGGCTTGTTGTATCAAATATCAGCCTTTCAAGGGCACGACTCGTGCGGCAAGTGCTGGCTAAGTAGCGCACTTTGTAGTCATATGTTGAGTGAGGTAAATGTTTTAAAACAAGCTATAAAATAAAATAAAATGAATGCTATTTGTTTTATACAGAGCTTTTGCCATTGCTGGCAGTATTAGCAGCAGTGATGCTGATATATCTGAGAGAAGATTGAGAAGAATGGGAAGAAGGAGCGGTTTTTTAACATAGTTATTTTTATTAAGTATTTTCTTCTCAATGAGCCCTATTAATTACAGTACCAACTAGGTACCTATCGCATGAGAAAATTTACCAATAATATTAGACGTACACTCAATCATCCGCCACACTAGTTGTATCCGCTTTTTAAATGTCAATTAGCAATTATAAATGAGCCATATTTACAAGTACAACTTAAATTTTTATTCAAGCCTTCGAGACTGATTCACACACCTAGAATTTTTACATAACATTCAGTACATAAGTCACTAATTTTGATTTTGGCTTTTCTTTATTCCTCTTAAAACTCTTGTTAGTTCATGACTTGTATGCGCTATAAATACAAAAATCTCATTTGAGAAACTGAATCTTAGATCAATTATCGCAGGCTTACAATTCATGATTCGATTCGGTTACCTTAAAACCCTTAATTTCTTTTATTTACCTTCACTTTTATTTTCAGTATCATTGGTGTAGTCTTGAAACTAAAAGCTTGACTGCTTTCTGAAAAGTCATTGTAAGATCTCTTTGCAGCACAACCAAAAGTAAAACTCTTTTATGGACATCACTATCATATTTTAATTTCCAGTATTATGCATTATCCCTTTTTCAGAAGAGTTTCCAAGAAAGTTGTAATATTCATTTCATGTCTTTGCGTTGATTGACCAAGTGTAAATGCTGATTTTTTTTTTAGTTGAATGACCTTTATCCAACTTTTTGTTAATTTTTATAGACCTCAGGTACAATTTTTTTTTGAAAAATTGTGAGTCAAGACCTTTTCATTCTGATTTAATTTTACTTTCCCAAAATGTAAAGGGTTTCTTCCAAAAACTTTTTCATTATAAGGATCTTCTTCAAAACTAAACTTTTGCATGTCTTTTATATTAAGTCGTGGGGGTTTTGAAGCATGCTGAATAGATTCAGAACATGTTAGTAGAAATTCAGAGAACATAGACCCATTAAATGACATACCCAGCAATTCAGAATCGTTGCGCTTGAGTTCTAAGTGTTGTATCGATGTGGCTTGGTAAACATTTGGACTTCTGATCATGGAAAAATTAATTGTGCTAGATGGATCTATTCCCTTAGCACATGGATACTTTCATGGAAAATTCGGCGCCATCGAATGTCTGAACTTATTATGCGCGCTGACACCGCTACTTTGCCAGTCTCATAGAGACAAATGTTTTTGAAATTTCATGTCTTCTTTGTATGTCATTTGTTTTGTAATTTTGTATGTAACTATTTGATGTAAGGACAATAAACTGATTATCTATCTATCTACCACCTATAGTCGTAGCTACTTGAACGGTAAACTCAGAAGCATTTGATTCCTTAAATAAAGCAACAGGATCAAAAGATGGAGAGTCTTTTTGTATTTTTCAAGAACCCCTTCAATAGTATAGCCATTTGGTATTTAAATAGCTTTGACAAATTTTTCAATTATAATGAACTCTACAAAAATTGCCATGAATACCTGTTTTTCATCGACTTTTTTGTTGTTGATATCTTTCTTCATTTTTACTGTCTCAAAAAAGTTTTCTTTATTTTCTATTTTGATCCTTTCAACATGACTTTCATTCACACTCTTCTTTAATAACTCAGAGTTAACACAAGGAGCTAACAAAAAGTTTTATCGCCTGTTTAAATTCAATAAACAATTTGGACTTTAGCACATTTTTGACTAGAAATGCAGTTTTACTGTATTCAAAGCTTGTTGATAAATGCTGTCGAGGACATAGGGTTGAAATAGTTGGTACTATTTGCTGATCAAAAGTGTCACTTATACTTAAAGACCAAAAGAGTGCTTTTGATAATTCAGGTTCAGGTACATTTTTACAGTGCTTTTTTGGTTTAGATTTTTGTAGTATGATTATTATTTGATATGTGTAGAACTGTTGGTCTGTTTTGAAAAGCTGGTTCAGGCCATCCCTTCTTTTTCACAAGTTAGCGTTGATCTGTCAGCGGCGACATAAATATTTGATTAACTGTTTTCGCAAAAGTTTTCAATACCTCAAACCTGTGACATTCTCTTTTTAAATATCAATTTACAAGTTACAAGGCATTTTGGAAACTGCCATCGTCAGCTTTTTTAGGGCATGTCACATTTTATTTGGTTACTAGAGCTGCTGAAGCTTTTCAATTTACTTCTAGTTTTGTTTCAACAGGAAGTGTTGTTGCAGCCAACTAAAATTTCCATTCTCAGGCTGCTGGCATCTGAATGGGATTAGACAGTTGCTTGTTGACAGTTAAACTTTGTACATTGCTAATGTCATCCAATGTTCCATAGTGCCGTTGAAACTTGCTATTCAAATGCCAAGTGGAAATAAAAAATCATAACAGATTAGAAATTATAACATGACCATCTTGGAGTGAGTGATTGACTAGTATGAGTAGATGGGTGTGATGGACTGTATTTTTCGAATGATTTTTTCTTTCGGTTTGTGCCATAAAACTTTCAAGTCTTTTGATTTCTTGTCTTTGATTTTAAAAAAAAGTTGTTTGGTCCACTTGATGTTTAATATGTGCTGGACTATAAGTTCCTTTGACTTTTTGTGCTTGCTTACCAGCGGTTTGGTGTTGAGAAGATAGAGGGTTGGAGATATTTATGGAGCTTCTATTAAAAAGCAATGCTAGAAGGAGCTTTAAGAATTACGTGGAATGCGGAATACCCACTAAAGATCGAGAACTAATTGCACTACGCACAAATTTGCTAGAAACTATAGAAAAAACATGAGGTGAAGCTTGTGTAGAGAAGACAATATTAGCAAAAAAAAAATATTATATTTTGTTAACGTTAGAAAAGCAGATGCTAGGCATAGTATCACAACCAGGTGTAAGCTTGGTCTTACAAAACTCCGTTGAACGGCTAGAATGTGCTTTTTGAAAAGATTTTATTGCTATTACCAAAGTTCTGTAGATCAAGCTGACTCCAAAACGAGTCAGGGTCGCTTTTATGCGATTTCAAGCTTAAAACTATATGATTTTGTAACTCAAAGGTAGTTTGCTTTTTATAACTCGTTATTGTCTGGCCTTTGCCCCGTTTCAACGGCTGTCCAGATATTTTGGACTTTTAGAGAAGAAATGAAGTTGTAACATTTAACCTTGGTTCAGGTAATTGAAGACTAAGAGTATGAATCTTCTCAGAAGGGTTATGGTCTAAGCCTTGCTGAAATAAATTTATACACTCACTAGACGATTGTATGTATTTCTTAAGCTGTTTTTAATCTTATTGATACCTCTTTTCCAAAATTTAATTTTCTAGATAATATACTTAGCATATTCATCTAGTGGTGAGTGTGAATTGAACACAACTCCTTTCTAGCCTAGACTATGCTTTTTTTGTTGGTGTTGTAATTTTTAATTTGGTTTATATGTCTTGGCTAGTTATTGGGGCAAATTTCGAAGGTCTGCGACATCATTAACCAATTTGTGTTCTTGTTATTGCTACATTTTCAATTGAGACCTCTGTGATTTTCAAGGTTGTCAAGAGTTTGAATGACCAAACCCCCTTCTATAGCTTTAAAAGAACTCCCAAGAAATTTATCAAAAAAAAAAACTTTTAATTCTTATCCTTGGCTGTTTTCTGTCATATGCACTAAGATTTTTGCTTGAGAATGAATAAACATAAAATAGAAAAGATGGTGATATCATTTTGTTATTTACTACAGTTTTTATGTCTTGAGAATATACAAGAGTCAGAATGAAAGAACGGCTGATATTTCAGAGGCAGTTTCGTATTCCCCCAACCGAGTTGGATTAAATTAAATGAATTTCTAATCAAGCATTCAAAATAGCTATCCTAGAGTCTTTTTGATAAACTTTTTTTCAATCTTAAGTAGACTGAAAGTTAGGAAAACTGTAGGTATAGATAGATGGAGTTTTTGATTTTAATATATTTTCCTTTTTATCATAATAATGCTATTAGTGAATATCTGTTCGCGATGGATAGAAAGTTTTTCATCTGGCTGGTCATGTTTATATCAAGAAACAAACATTAAACCTTCGTAAAGATACATTTGCTACCAATTTTTAGTAACCAGTTTCAGAAAAGTCAATCAACATAGTTTTCAAGTTCAACATCAGAGATGAACTCAAAGTTGAACGAGAGTACTTTTCGAAAAACTCTGGATATGTTCAATCTGAACTTTCTGACATTTTTATCGTTTTCAATTTGATAACAAGAGAGCAGACTTGCATGTTCCACCTTCAAAAAAAAAGACTTTTCTGTTATTTTGTCAAATATCAAATATTGAGCCAAGAAATCATCTAATTTGACTAAATAACCCTCTTTTCATTCCTTAGAACTATGATTTGCGGTCTTTGCCATTGATTTTCTTGGAGGAGTCAGCCTGTACACTGTGCCATTCACTTGGGTTTTCCCAAAAGGGCCAAATTAGATTTGAAAGCGGCGGCATTTGGAAAATTTAAAAATTTCAGAAATTCCAGCCAAACAAAAGCCAAAGCCCAGTGCCCAAGGAAAAAATAAAATAAAAAAAGCCCCCTCCTCAAGTATTGTAGGAATCTCCCTTCCTCCTCGATTACATCGGACCAGTAGAAAATTCTTAGCACGAAAAAACTTCCCTGAATTATTTTTGGGCAATAGCAAGCATAGACACGAGCAATAGTAGCAACCATGGACAACAATCTGGTAATTGCCTCTCTGATTGTACGTACCCAATTTCTCCACAACTCCTCGGTCTTCTTTTTCTAACATGCACTAATCGCAGAGTGGCGGTCTGGCGGGTACCTCTACTGATCTTTTCTTTTTCCCCATTGACACGCTCAAGACTCGTTTACAAGCTCAGGGTGGGTTTTTCAAAAATGGTGGCTGGAACGGTGTCTATCGCGGAATTGGTAGTGCATTTCTCGCGTCCGCGCCAGGTGCAAGTCTCTTTTTCTTGACTTACGAGTCTTCCAAACGCCAGCTCAAGACGCACACGGGAGTACCCGACGGTGTGGTTCATATGATTTCAGCATCGCTTGGTGAGATTGCTGCGTGCTCGATTCGAGTTCCCGCAGAAGTCATTAAGCAACGGGCACAAGCATCGCAGCACGCATCGTCACTCTCTGCACTCCGCGCCATTCTCGCCAACACATCGGGCGAAGGTGTCTTCCGCGGACTCTACCGGGGATGGTCCACAACTATTATGCGTGAGATCCCCTTCACTATTATTCAGTTCCCTCTTTACGAGTACCTAAAGAGCGTGCGGGCCAAGCAACAGGGCCTGCCCGAAGTCGCTCCCATTGAGGGGGCCATCTGTGGCTCTTTTGCCGGCGGTGTTGCTGCTGCTCTCACGACCCCACTCGACGTTATTAAAACACGGCTCATGCTGCACAAGACTCCTATTGGTGTCACCACTCTAGTGCGGAACATTATTGCTGAGGATGGATATAAGGCCTTTTGGAAGGGTATTGGCCCACGTACCATGTGGATTAGTGCTGGTGGTGCTATCTTCCTCGGTGTCTATGAGTTAGTAAAGAAGAACACCTTACAGCTGCTAGAAGGCAACGGGAGTGCGAAGCTAGAAAGTTAGACTTAGAGTAGAAAAAAAAAGATAGAGGAAGAAAAAACGTCACTACCTAGAACTAGATTTACGATTCATCATTTATTGCTAGGATTCTCTAGATTTGACAATCCCATAGCAGGTAATATGAAACGCAGCCCGCTACCCTCCATTTTTGTGTACATATTAATGAAGCTTCTGTTTATTTCCCATTTGTGTTCTGTCGCCTACAAGGTTATGAGATGATGCATTGTTCATTTTTGTAGTCATTGGATGTCAGGAATTGGTGTTTTTACTTACCTAGTCGGGACGCTTGTGATATCTATCGCTCTCAGACTTTGGAGCACTCCTGAAAGTCTTAATGCTGGTGCGTAGCGTCTCGAAAGGACTCTGTAGATTATCCAATTTTTTGACCTTTTTACTTTTAATCATGTCACAAATGTCACAGGTGCTGTTTATGCGCTGTTAATTGTATGATAACATCTTATTTGATTCAACTCCAACAGAGGACTCGCCAGTGATAAAGCTATCGCGACTGATTCTATGTCGATTAACTTGTTATTACATTCTTCAAATGTTACCAGATGGTAACACAAAAGATACGGTTTCCTTTTCGTATTCAAATGGGTTGACTTTCTTGCCCAAAGACTGCAGTTTATCAAAGAAAACTCGTCTTACTCTCGGGTGTTCCTTGTGCTGGTATTTGGGTCTGTTGTTATTTCTATTCTTACTGTTGAATTGGGAAGTATGTTACTGTGATAACCAATGTTAATATTTTCCTTGACCAGCGCTACAAAATGGCCAGAGTGACTCAATAGTCCACGATGAAATATAGCGCTTTTGAGTGCTAAAACACACTTGCTAGTGCCAGTCTCTGGGGTTTTGCTGTCGCTGCTTGTATAGTTTTTATCAATTGCAAAAGAAGCTAAATGAATCACGGGCGGTACTTGCACCAGTTTTGTGTTTAGCTTTGTGTGGCCAGAACTCCACTCTAACAGCTATAGATAGATGCCGAATACTGGCCGTTTCATAGCAAAACTTATTGTATTCATTTGTTCTGGGAGCCTTTTCTTGGATATATCACCAGGTTTAATGTTTGTGTAGAAAAGAACCAGTTGTAGAAACATCCAAGCTAGAATTAAAAGCTTTGTTTTGTTATCTGAGGGTGGGTTTGAGAGACTATAAATCAGTTGTTTTTCTGATTCTGAATAGCTGATATGAGGTTGGAAAGTATTGTAGTCTGGTGACTGATTAGAAAAGCTAGACGTCATCGTTGAGAGTGGTGCTGACTGCAGTTTCAGTTGGTTGTATCCTTGATTGATACTGCCCTAGAGATATTGGTTTGTCATTAATCTCGGTAACTAGTACCAATACAAATAGCAATCGTTCTTTCACAAGCTTGTGGCCATTCTGTTGCAACTTCCTTACCTTCGTGCTCAATTCTCAGCGTTAATGTGATAATGGTCATCTCAAACTTATCAGTAATAAAAGTGAACAATTTGCAGCCACCTTGTTGCTAGTTGATGCAAAATATGACCCAGCCAGTATTGAGCATTGCACCAAGCAAAACTTTGGTGGTGTCGGTACCCGCAAGGAGACCAGCTCGTGGCATATTTATATAGAAACGCATTATTGTCAGAATCTTCTCGTTAGATCCCAATTTGTTTATAGAAACAATCGGTTCAAAACTCTCTAGTGTTGTAACCATGCCAAACACCAGTGTATCAAGGTAGTACGTAACTATTTCTATTTTCTGCATTAAGAATACGGTGATAATTGGGTATTGAAAAGTCGTGTAGTGTTGAGACCGGCACTATCTTTCCATCAAAAGTGCTGAAGATGTGCGTAAGCCGTTCCATATGTTTGTTAATGTCGCCATCGATGTAGTTACTTTGGAATGTAGTGGACATGTTTTCCAAAACAACAAATTTGTGTGGGACGCATCGCCGTTGTAGAAGCTTGACAACCTCTTACATTTTAAACACCTACTAGCATAATCTTAGATTGTAACCCCATGATAAAAAAGTTCTTTAGAGCTAAGTGCTGATTCCATTGGCTAACAATGAGAATTAAAAAGTAGTATAGCACTAATGAAAACACAAATTTTTGAGAAGGAGAAAAAAAAAAAAAAAAAAAAAAGAAAATTTTAAAAAACCAAAATTTTTTATTAATTGTTATTTTTAATGAAAAAATTTTTTTTTATAAATAAAAATAAAAAAACAAAAAGAAAAAAAAAAATTTTTTAAAAGAAAAAAAAAAAAAAAAAAAAAAAGAGGAAAGTGTAAAAGACCATAGTCTTTGACTTAGTGTTGATTTTCATGATAACACTTTGTTGTATGAATAGTATTTAACACACCGACTTAAGTATTTTATTAAAAGAAAAAGACACTTTGTCAGGAGCTTTATGATTAATATGAAGCTTGACATTACTGCCCCTATCTAAATATGAGATAGTCTTCTATTTAAGAATAACTGCCAATAATGTAAAGAAGATATCAGCTCATTCTCCTGATTTTTGGAACTTCTTTTGATAAGAAGATATGATATATTTGCATTACTCTAACACATAAATTTTATTTTATAATTATTGAAATAAAAGGACATACCAAAAGGAATTTATATAGGAAAACATTTCTTTCGAATAGAGCTTCAAGCACAAATACCAAGTCCCATCATTTGATGGCCCATAAGTGTTAGAATTACATATTTTGAGATATACATAATCAGTTTAACGTTCTTACATGAGATAGTTACAAACAAAATAATAGAACAAAATGACATCCAAAGAATGATCATGCCCCGACCAAAGACAAATGAGTAGTGAAAAATTTCATACAAGTTGCTCTAATCAAGTATATCACTAGCAATGAAAGGATACACAGAATATATCCTGGAGGCCTGTATGCAAATCTTTTAAAAAAAATTGAAAAATTAAAAATAAAGGGCCCAACCGGGAATTGAACCCGGGACCTCTCGCAATCGTGCTTAGAAAACCCTAAGCGAGAATTATACCACTAAACCATCGGGCCACTTCATTAAAAAAATAGAATTTTAACACCTTCCAAATCAGTTTGGCATCCTTTTATGATTATTTCTCTATATAATTGGTTTCCATAAATACGCTATAAAACTGATCGAGAACTAGCAAAATGTCTAGTTGAAAACGAAATAACACTTTCCCTTACCAAAAGTATGATTGGTAGTAATCTAGGACGGAGGGCGTCAGTCATATCAGAAAAAGCCTTGCAAAAGCTGAAAAGCAGTTTGCATGTTGCTTCGCGTAACGAATGGCAATCAGATTATGACACACCAGGTGAAACCAGCCACTACTACTCTATCGTCAAGAGAGAGTT
>Ga0160505_100405_pt1 | contig 25701 bp, 16 predicted proteins | sample DIDeMG_FD_108225 | JGI IMG/M metagenome (GOLD analysis project Ga0160505, IMG submission 108225) | Enriched chicken feces microbial communities from UW Madison campus, WI, USA - DID2874_E49_Stillage MG | ecosystem: Host-associated > Birds > Digestive system > Large intestine > Fecal ... | reverse complement strand
TTTTTTCCTTTCAGTTTTTTTCCTGGTTTAATTTGACTCTTTCCATTCCAACAGATTTCTCTCTACTTCTTATTAAATTCTGGCACCTCCACCAGCACCTCCACCAGAACCTCCACGGGCACCTCTACTGGTTACCTATACCTGTGATAACCGTTCACCTATAACCTCTAAACATCATCGCTTCACCCAATAATCGACAAGAAATTTTCTTAAATCATCGGGTCTAATGAACTTCCCCAACATTACATTATCCCCCATACTCGACTGAATTCCCTTCCTCCAAATATTTATAGGGCCCTCTCAACATCAAAATTAGTAGTGCATCCTCAACTGGACGCACCAGGCAATAAAGAACCCAAAGCAACAAACGAACAAAGACCTCAGAACAGTCGAACAAAGAAAACCCAAGGTTTACAAATCTCCTAAAAATAATACGTATCCTTTCGACCTCTCCCAATTTATTCCTCGAAAACATAAAAGTTTATCCAACCCACGGCGTTCCATATCCAATTTCTCCATCTGATCCTCCATATTCCTGCCCCAAGCACCCGTGCACCGTTGTTCCGGCATTTTGAGCCCACATTTCGTCCTTATTGTCTGGCTTAACCTGACTACACTTCCACCACAACTTCCCGTGCCGTGTTGAAAGGTTTGAATTGCTAACTAATCCCTGATCCCTAAATGTATGTGTTGATGATTCTACTGATGGCATGTCTACCTCACCCCCATGTCCGTTCTCCTACCTTCAAGTTTCCTCGTTGACTCCTCCTCTTAAGGCAACGTCGTCACCAGCCGCTCAGGTGGGTACTGAGCCGTTCAATGTACCAGCAGACACAAAAAGAGGAATCATGGACGTCAAATGTTGCATTCTGGTACTGAATCACCCGATTGTGTACCAAATCGTCTTGGGCCCTTTCTCCAAATCTCTATACTAACATCTAGCCAGTCATTTCGTCCAGAATGAGCCAGTTCTCGGACTCCCGTCAGAACCCGGGGACTCCGCAGGACCAACTGCTGCTGTCAATCTTTGCGCCTCCGGAATCACAACCAAAACAGCATGTTTCTGTCAGCAACTTGACCAAAAACTTGATGTCGAGACCTCAGCTGCTCCATGATGCCCCACAACAGCACCACCACGCGGCGCCATCTGACCAACTTCAGCGTAACCCTAATCCTCCGCTGTATTCCGCTTCGATATCGTCGTCACATGGCCGGTTCTTGCCTGGAGAGTCGGTAGGATCTAACTTTCCTGGTAGTCTCCCAGATCCAGCATCTGCATCTACGGCATCGTCGTTTTCCCAGACACAGGCAAACTTCTTTTCAAACAACGGCGGTTCACTGTATACTCCGACCAACGGAAACATGAACTATATCCCATTGGGTCATAATACTCCCACAGTCGTGCTGACCTCTTACACCTCCAACTACTCGTACACACCTTCGTTCCACAGTGCATCTGGCCCGAATGACCAGACTACTGCCCAGTTTCAGCCGGGATTTTTGAGTTCCTCCTACAAAGCTGCCCCTGGGAACCCCACTACTAATGTTTCCATGGATTCTGCCAACCCAAACTTATCTGTGCATACTCCGTCGTCTCTGTATCGAAACAGCGTGGCCCTGGGTCCTGCTCTGTTCAAGAACACGGATCACTTTGCCCACCTGCTTCCCAACAACTCGTTTGGAGCTAGAACCATGCAACCTCCTCCAATGGCTAGAATGACATCTGACAACCTGGTCAGAAGTTCGACTGAGACCCACAGCCAACAGGCACAGAACCAGAACCAACTTAACCAAAATAGCCAACACCAAAACCAAAATCAACCTCAAAACCGCTCTGGGCCGGACTCTATCAACATTCCAGGACAAGGGAACACACAAAATTTTTATCAGGGAAGTTATGGGTCACAGGGACTTGCACCACAGGATACTCAGGGAAGCATTGGTCTGAGCCAGATGAACCATGTAAATCAAGGCCAGCCGTTCTTGCCCACTGAACCCGACCATTACATGACATATAAAGAGTACCTAGAAATACTCAACAAACGGGATGCTAACGTGCTGAGCGAAGACACAGGTTACGAAGAACATTTGAACATAGTGGATTATCCGGTTAACGAGTTGATCACCATGCTTGCATGTCTATTGACGAAAATCATTGAAGCTAACGATAAACTTCACCCCAACCACTTCGAGAACACCATTGCAATTAGACAGAAGCTCAAGGAACAGAAGAAAATTAGAAGAATGCAGAGGCAACAAGAAAGTGGCGAGGATGATGATATGAACACTGTCACGAGCCAGGACGATGCAAATGATGTGGCATCATCTGATGACGAAGAAGACGAATTAAAGAATCGATACTTAGCTAACGTTTTAGCATTTCATGGTACCAATATCCCAGGAATTTCGCTTCATGCGTACCTCACTAGAGTGCTCAAGTACTGTCCTGTAACCAATGAGGTATTCTTGTCACTTTTGGTGTACTTCGACCGGATTGCAAAGAAAGCTAACAATTTGCGCAAGAAGAAGAAGGACGACGAGGAAGACAATGACGACACCGAGCAACTATTCGTGATGGACTCTTATAATATCCACCGTCTCATTATTCTGGGCATCACTGTGAGCTCGAAGTTCTTTAGCGATATTTTTTACAAGAACCTTAGGTATGCGAAAGTTGGTGGGTTGCCCTTAGAGGAACTCAACTATTTGGAGCTACAGTTTTTGCTCTTGCTTGACTTCAAGCTCATGATTTCCGTGGAAGATCTTCAAAATTACGGCGATTTGTTGCTCAAGTTCTGGAAACGAGAGCAGTTGGCCAACGAGCTAGTCAATGGCACAAAAAACAACGATGCGCCCCCAATCCCTGGAATGTGATTAAATACATAAAATCAAACTATTAATGAACTAACTCCGCACTTAACTCCGTTATCCGAGCCCGCTAACGGTGATTACTTATAGAATTCTGCATATAATATGTGATAGCCGTCGTCCTTTTTCCCGTTTTTTCCGTTCATTTAAGTATACTAGATTGAGCCACCTATTTTATCACTTAGCTATTTAAAGAATACACTCCGCCTCCAAAAAGGGATATATTTGTGGCTGTGTTTTCGCTTCGGACTTTTCTTCAGCCTCTTATATATTTAGCACCTGGGATGTGCTAATCTTGGCGATCACTAACTTTTGCAACCAAAACTCTAAACTTCAACACCGATGAGTTCCTCACTTACATATATCGACCCAACCGCTACGGTGGGCTTAATGCAAACCTTGTCGAGTGCATTGGCGGTGGTTTCTACTGCCACAGCAAATGCTCCTCTTTATACCAATTCCGATTACATCCGCGGAGCTACAAACTCTCTCAACATCATCAGTGCACAAGGCATCTTGGCCACTGCAACGGATGCACAATCTCAAGCTCAAGCTACGGCGATCATTGAGAGTGCGATCCTGGATTTGGCAGCACTTAGCTTCGATGAAAACTTGTACAATGAGTGGTTGACTTTATGGCCCAACGTGGTGTTCGCAGTTGTATTTGGTATCTTGTTGACGATTCACGTTCTACTCACCTTGTTATCTGGTTATTGGTACTTTGGCGCTGTTCTTCTGATTGGAAGTGGTCTCACCTTTGCAGGGTATTTGTCAAGATGCATTTCTGTGGGTAATGAAAGCGATGAAAATCCATTCTTGTCACAGTTCATCACTTTGACCATTTCGCCAGCATTCGTAATGGCAGGTCTCTATTACATGTTGGGACGTATGTTGGTGTTCCATGGTGACCATTTTTCTATCATGCGTCCCCGGTGGTTCTCATACATATTCATTTCGTGTGATATCCTCTCCATTGTCATCCAAGCTATTGGAGGTGGAGTGGCTGCTGGAGCTTTGTCAGAGAAACAGAGCACTCTGACGGGAACACATACCATGGTAGCTGGTATTGCATTCCAGGTGGTTTCCATGTCGTTTTTCATTTTCGTCTTGGCAGAGTTTGTTATTAAATCACTCTTCCATAACACTAACCAGGTGCCTTTCTCGCTCAGCAACTTGTTTGCGTTACTCTTCAATACCAAAAGAGGCAAGGAGTTGAGAGAGTTTTTGGAACCCAACTACGTTCCCAATTACCTGGAGGTTAGACAAAAGAAACTCTTCCCCTATGTGACCTTGTCTTTGTTTGCAGGCACAGCATTCATTTACATCAGATGTATCTACCGTTTGGTAGAGTTGTCACAGGGCTGGAGTGGATTCTTAATCAGACACCAGGCGTTCTTGATGTCGCTCGATGCTTTGCAAGTAGCTTTCACATGTGGATTGATGATTATTTTCCACCCATACTTCTCATGGGGAGCACGAAAGTTGGTGAAGTTAAGCGACCGTCTGGTCAACAACATAGAGCTCGAGAAGATCATCACACGAGATCTTGAGAACGGTTCTGTTGATGATGACGAGGACCAAAGTGTTTGTGGGTCGGCAATCAACGTTCAGATGGACAATTCCATCTTCAACAATAGAGTCGAGTCAGATCAAGACAAGAATTTTGCGTGAGTTAGTTGTGGAGAGCACATATCTTCCCTTTGTCATTTACTCGTTTAGTTAGTCATTTATTCGTTTCAGTTAGTCGTTTATTCATTTTGATAGAGTCATTTAAGTAGGTTGGTTAAATCTACAAGATTTAACAGTAACCATTAAGTATGCCTCCAACCAATATTCATGCGCACTTCGAAATAACAGTCATTGCTTTTCCACAATAATTAAGTGTGGAGAACCCACATGTACGGCGCGGGCGCCCATTATTATGTCAAAATCAAGGCTCTATTAGAAAAGCCCCGCAAAGCCTATCTTACTTCATTTGGTAGAAGCTAAGACAATAGTGGTGAGAATGCCTAAATTGGCAAAGAGTGGTCGTAAATGAGCACTATACACAGGCATCTAACAAACTTCTTTTCCGTTTTGGGTAAACATAGCGAATTGGGCAAATCCAATTCTACCATCGCTATTTTTGTAATTTACCCTATAAAATGGCTCATACACCCCAAAAATCTCCTAACTCTCTGTTCAGCTTTTCTTCCTTAAAATATGACTAACCAGTTGGCCAAGCTCACAGGTGAATGGTCCACCAGTGTACTTCCTACCCAGACCACCTTGACCCACATAGATCCTACTCACATCTATGGAGTGGTGGAGACGTTATTGTCCATTTCTTCAGCTCTCCCTACGGTGACGAAGAACTTGGATTTATACCACATGGCCCGTGCCGCTAAGGGGGCAAAAGCTTCTCTCCTGGTGATTTCTGCTCAGTACCAAATTGCTACAGCTACAAATACCCAGAACTTGCCTCTCATGACCCAAATCATCTGGAACGCCACCATGGAACTTCAGGACTTGGAAAAGGGATTCAATTTGTATCAGATGGATTTGAGTTTCCTTGCCAATCTTGTATTCGCCGTGATTTTCGCTATCATCTTGGTTGTTCACATCGGCATTGGTGCATGGAGAAAACATGTCTACTTCAGCGTATGTGTCTGCATTGGTGTTGCATTGGAATTTGCCGGATATGTCGCTAGACTCATGTCCATTGGCAACTACTCGGACAAGGTGACTTATTTAACCCAGATCATCTCCCTAACATTGGCTCCAGCATTCATTATGGCCGGAGTATACTTTTTGCTTGCACAACTTTTGGCCATTTATGGTCGGCAATATTCGAGGATCCCACCTCTCTGGTTCTCATACATTTTCATCTTTTGTGATGTCTCCAGTTTGGCTATCCAATCTGGAGGAGGTGGCTTGACTGCCATTAGGCTCCAGAACTTGGAGTCCTTACTGAAAGGTACGCATATAATTGTCAGCGGAATTGCTATTCAGGTGGTTTCCATGACGCTATTCCTCTACCTTTTCTTTGACTTTCTTTATCGCATTTACTTCCGTGCCAGTCCTGAAGTCAAGTTCCTGGTCCGCAATTTCTTCAGCCTCATCTTCCAGACTTCTAGAGGGCGCCGAATGACCGAAAACCACTTGAATGCAAACTACAATCCAAAGTTCGAACACATTTGGACTCGGAGAAGCTTCGGATACTACCCATTGGTTTTGTTCCTCTCGGTGTTATTCATCTACATTCGCTGTGTCTATCGTCTAGTAGAGTTGAGTGAAGGTTGGACCGGATACTTGATTACCCATGAGGAATATGTCATGTCATTGGATGCAATGATGGTGTTGATCACATGTATAATGCTTGCTCCATTCCACCCTGGAATCATGATGGGTGCCAACTCTGAAATTACCATGAAGGAGATTAAGACTGAGGCAGATTTGGAGACTACTGAGAAAGGCAGCAATAACAATTACGGCTTCCAGCAACGTCAAAACCATCAAAGTCGCCAGGATCAATACCAAAATGACTACTCCTACAGAAGACTGATGGACTCGTTCCGAAGTGACAGCGACCTTGAAAAAGATGATGTCAAATACTTTGAGAGACAGGTTTCGTCATCAAGTGCTGATACCCTGGCATCGTCATCACCACAAATGGAGTCTGTTAATGTATACAATTACCATAGTCGAGTGGTCACGCCTCCTCCAGTTGCTCGCAAAGGACCTTTTGAAGATGGAGGTATAATATCCATGCCATACGAGTCGACGACATCCACTCCAAGACAAAGTGTATCCGACTTGAGTCGAGGAACATCTAGAAAGAGCAAGAAAACGTATTCGAGGCGGCAGGCGCTGGTTCCTTCGTTCAATCCATATGAGAGAATTCACGAAGGCAAGTTATCAACTTATGGGCCATACGAACAGTACAGCACGCGATTAGAAGAAGTTGACGATGAAAATCCGTTCAGCGATGCACATGCGGATGTTGAATCACAGATATCGAATGATGAATTTCTCTTCACGTTCGATAATAAGTAGATAATATGAATCATCTGGGTCCGGATCAGAGAGGTGTAATGTGCGCAGGAAACTACTTAAAGATGCATATCGGTTAACTATACCTTATCTCCGCTATCCGGAAAAGAGGGGGCGTAGGAACCATCGCCCGCAGATAACACAGGGATAAAAGAAGAAAGCAATAAAACAACGTAAAAATAAAAAAAAGAAAAGAAAAAGGTCAAAATCTTGCCCAGCACTTTGAGAACTGTGTATATCAAGCCATGGAACAGTAAACGATAACGTTGAGTATTCTACAGATCCCAATCATTCACCAGTAAACGACACCAGCCGCATCTATTAAACATCTATAAAACAAACCAATCACCATCAACTCAGAGAACGAGGAATCCATGCGGGAGCATTCTTGACACAGTAACTGTCTGCACAGCCGCAAGATTTGACCTTGGAAACATCCGTTTGAGAGTCTTGCACTATAAGGCAAGGATGGTAGTTTGGCACTTCAGGCTGTCTTGCCTCGACTCTTGGAGGGATATACGTATCGGAAATGTGCAAGCACAAGCTTGGGGAAGGCATTACTATGAGAGGAAATTGGGAAAAGATGGGAATTAATGATTGAGAATAAAGGAGCCAGTCACTAGGGTTGGGAATGTCATTCTTATATAGATAGCGTATCGGGACAGGGTTCCGCAATTGCTGTGCCGTATCAAGGTAAACAGGGAGGGACAAAGAAGATAAATATAGGGCGATTATACATTTATTAATTTTTATTTTATCTTCAACAATCTCTTTCTGTATGCTTCTTTCCATGTAGCTTGATGTAGGTGATACTTTCAGTTGATAATTTGATAATTATAAGTTCTCGTTATTATACTTCCCGTATGCTGTAGTTACTACTGTGGAAGGTCTCATGCGATTGAGTCACTGGCCTGCACCACGGGAACATGTTCCCGGGACCTGTCTGAAGCCAGTCTTCAAAAGACAGGTGACCATAGGTGACCATTCCTTTACAAGGAAGATGTGGGCCGGCGAATGGAGAACTAACTAGGGTGAATACAGGCTAAAGTGTGTCAAATCGCTATTGGTAACCAACCCTGACTATAGAAGTCCATAGTTATTTATATGGATGGCCTTTAATGACCATAGATGGCTACAGGCGATTAGAGATGACCATAGCTAGGTGAGTATAGAGAACACTCAAACACCATTAGATTGGAAAATCAACGGGATATTAATATAGAATGTCACGTTCAATGCATTGATGACATTAAATCCATTTATCATTTAAAAACAGAAATCATTGACTAATCCATAGTTGAAAGTTACTACATCACACAAAACAAATTTTGAACATCTACGCATTAATACTGAAGCTGTGTATTAGAATTATCATGACCGAGTGCGAGAAGCTTACTTGGAAGCCTTCTTCTCCTTCTCCTGCTGGTCCTTCAACACTCTCTTGACAATCTTCTGCTCCTCAATCAAGAAAGCTCTGACGATTCTCTCCTTGACACAGTTGGCACATCTGGAACCACCGTAGGCTCTCTGGACGGTCTTGTGGGTCTTAGAGACCGAAGCGTACTGTCTTGGTCTCAAAGAAGAGACACCTGGCAAAGCAATACCACAGTCTCCGCACTTGACCTTAGAGGCCTGCTTCTTGACGTGCTGGGCAACCAACTTTCCACCTGGGGTCTTGACGACCTTGATCTTGTTGGATCTGGTGTTGTCTAAATTGTTAGTAGATGGATATGGGAAATGGAACATTAAACATGTAATATTTCAAAGCATCATCAATGTGGATTCGATGGAACTATTCAACTTGGTATTCAAATTTCTTCTGGGATTACTTCACAATTTTCTCATGGATATTGAAGGATTTTCAAAAGAGAATTTCATGGACATCGAAGAATTTTCATGATCATTGAACATTGAAGTTTTGGAAGAAACTTTGGAAATAATACATATTCATATGTTGCAAAGGTCTTGGAGTTTCATATCACTCATATATCACACATACATGGAGTCTGTCTTCTGTAAGTCACACGCTGAGCCATTTTTGATGTTGGTGAATTAACGAAAATTCAGTGTTAAGATGTGAGAATTTTTCTGGAGGATGGTGGTGGAGAGCCTGCAGAATATATGGTGTAGAGGTGTGTGTCGCGGGATGTGATGTGTGGTCACGTGAATAAACGGATACTAGGGCTTATGCCCTAGGTGCCAGAATACCAAGAAGAATGGTATGAATTTGCAATTGAAATTAATTGTGGCTCTTGCTTAGAGTATAATGGAAGATGAAAAGAATAGATAGAAGATGGTTGGAACATGTTGGCAGAAAAGTAAACTGTATTACATTCACATGTTCCAAGTCAATCTTACACTTATAGATTGTGACATAGAGTGATATAGGAACTATTGTAGATAATGTTCAGGAATGTGAATTTAAGTTATATGGACATGGAATTGGCTTGAAGTAAATCATTTGTCATGTCGAGTTAAACTTCGCAGTTAATTTAAATATCACGTCTACCTCGATATTCATTTTAAGTTATTTCACTTATTCATTATGTTTACTCTACTTCTTGGATGACACATTGATTTTCTATTCTTAGTCGAGTGACAATTCAGTAAGAATGTCTATCAAACAGTGTAATTGAAATACAGGAAAATTGGCTTTAAGAAGTGACTTGTGTGAAACTGGAGGACAGCTATTGTCGACAGAGAAGTAATCCCATGCCAACCATTGTCTTGAAACAGGAATTGTTCATATGACAATAGACTATTGCCGAGAGTTCATACCCAAAATGGCACAATGAAAGGCGGGATCTCTAAAATAATTCTAGAAATCGTGACAATGCGAGACTGGGCTATAATAAAGTAGCAATCAGTGGAAATTGTTAGGTAACAGTTGAAGGTTTGGCCGCTTCGAAAATTCTGAGGCAAACAATATCGATTTACATTTAAGAAACAGAATAGCTCTATCTTAAGCCCTTATTCTACCGTACTCAATCTCTGTTCCGAGTCCAAATTGTCTCCTCTTCTACATCAATTAACAGCCCATACTATTTTGAACTATCTACAACTTCTGGTCGTCCTTCTCAACAGCAACAACCTCCATCTCCAAGTCAACGCCCAATGGCAACTCCTTGACAGCAACACAAGATCTGGCAGGCTTGTGGTCGGAAAAGTACTTGGCGTAAACTCCGTTGAACTCACCAAATTGAGTCTTCATGTCAGTCAAGAAGATGTTGGCCTTAACAATATGGTTCAAAGACGAGTTGGAGGCCTCCAAAATGTTGGAGACGTTCTGGATAACCTGCTCGGCCTGTTCGGCAATAGTTGGGTTCTCGCTCAATGGCTTGTTCTCTGGGGTGTAAGGAATCTGGCCAGACACGTAGATGAAACCTGAGGTTAGTACAATTAATAAATGGGAGCGGGGGTCTTGCTTATTGCTGCTTCTTGCCAACGATATGAATCCAATAACATCTGATTTGATATGATCATATCCAGTATCATCCAATAGAATCAATAATCGCTAATTTCATAACAAACATCCTATCAATTCTAGTCAAATTACCATGCAAGCATCACTCATGGCAGCCCATTGAACTCTATAGTTGAACTAAAATTGCATTACATACCGTTAACCTTGATAGCCTGCGAGTAAGAGGCAGCTGGTGGTGGAGCATTGGCAGTTTTCACCTATGTTGGTTAGTATGAAATCACAAATAACGCAATGGTATGGGTTAAGACATACAGGAGTAATGAGAGTTCTCTGGGACATCTTGTACACGTTCTTAGAAGCTTGACGGAAAGAATTGGAAATCATTTAGCATTAGTGACTAAAGGAGTCATATATTAGATAACCGTCCGATCGAGGGTGTACGGGTTTTCCCTTAACCGGCACTCAATTGCCGATGATATTCCTATTGTTCCAATTTATGCAATTATAAAATGTAAGTCATGCTAATGTAGCCATTGTAAGTATCACATATAGAACGCCCTAATTAAACCTTTGTTCTAACACAACTCATGATACAATTGTAAACATTGCATCTAATACATACTTATGATACCATTATTATCATTACATACAATTTATGCTCATGATTCCATTATATATAATACATGCTACTTTTTCTTCTTCTTCGGCTTCTTCTTCTTCTTTTTCTTTTTGTCGTGTTTCTCTTGAAACTGGCCCTCGCCATTGAGAAACTCATCATTGAATTCAGACTCTGCCACCTCCTCGACTTTGGGTGCCTTTTCCGTGTAGTCTCTAGAGGAATTGACTCTTTTAATCCGCTCAAAGTTCTTCTGTATAACCTTTGAGCTCGCCACCCTGAGCATTTCACTTGCATCCACTTGTGGCAATGGATATTCCTGGATGTATGACCTTAAGTTGCCGAATATGTCACAACAACCTACTTTTGATTTTAAAGTCTCTCCATGACTTTGCAAATATGCTTCAACCACATCCAGCTCGTCGAAAAAAAGAGGTGCTTCTATAAGTCGATTTCTTGCGGCACCAATTTTAGCTTCAAGACCATTGATGAAGATCTCTAACTTCTCTTCGCGTGTCAATTCTGCTGACTCTGAGTCGCTCGAATCATTCTCTTTGGATGATGGAGAATTTGATAGCTCTCTTGAAGCTTGAGTTTGGGATTGGATGGAAGACTGCAGAAATTTTGGTGCCTTTATTCCCATATCTCTGAAGAATTCGTCAATAGCTTCATCGTCCTCCAATCCCCCATGGATAGCAATGTCAAGGAGTCTCCGGGATGGCAATATGAATTCAAGATTGGTTTCTTCCAGAATTCCAGCGCCTTTGAAAACTTCTATAATTTTCTCGTAATTAACTATGCTGTGCAGCGCATCATCGTCTCCCCAAGAATACCTTAGTAAGGGTTCTTCCTTCATTTCAGGCGGATCTCCCCCATATTTTATCTTTGCTACATCGAAATATAGACGGCGCGCCTCTGGAACACGGCCGATCCATGGGAATAGCAAAACCTGCAAGTCTTGTGAGTAATCTTCAAAGTCATCTGCGTGATCATTTGAAAGAACTATGATTTTCTCGTCAATCAACCTCAGAATCAAGAGACAGAGACAAGAAACAATCTTCTCCGCCCGCTGTTTCGGAACATCTTGAAGATCAGCTTTAACTTCGCTGAATTCTGAAACCAACCAAGGGCCAGAATTGATTAAGAATTCGTGTAATAGCATCAGCTTTTCTACAGGCGACAATTCCAAGGTTCCTTGACGAGAGAATTTATACGGCGAGTTTCGCTTGGGGGAGTTGCCTCTGTATCCAGCTACCAACTCATAAACGTGGTTAATGAGTGAAATGTGGAGGTTCACACTGTGGCACAAGAACCAAATGATCAGCCGTCTCAACCCATTGACCATGAGAAGTTCGTCCATCATGGCGCATGCTGTTTTGGGGTTGAACACTAGAATGAGTTCAAATGCAGTGAGGTATCTTCTCTGGATAAGATATGGCTTTTGTTGAAGAGCTTCCTCAATCAAATCAGGCTTTGCGGGAGAAACCAAAAATACATGAATCCGATCAATGAAGTCGTGGTCTCCATCTAATGCACGGGTGGCAGCATATGCCACTGTATTGAGTAATGATTGTCCAACGTGCTGAAGAAACTTGGGCATGTACTCAATCTCCAACAGTGTGAAGACTTTGAGACCCTCTTCAAGTTCCTCGATACAGCTGAAGAAGTGGTCCGAACCTTCCTTTTTCGAACTGGCTGTATACTCATCGAGAAGAGCTTTGAACTCTGGAGTTAAGTTGACATTTGTACCCCTAACCTGATCTCTCCAATCTCTGCCAAGTTCGTCAAATTCGATGTCGTCTTTGTCTTTTCGGAGTGCCATTGGGAATCCCGCTTCTTGAGCAGTCTCGGACTCGCTGTCCTCCTCGTCTGAATCGTAGTGTCCGAAAACATACTTAACGTCATCGTCAAGTTTATCGTCATAGTAGAGATCCGTCAATAAATCCTGACACAAGCCATCTGGGTCTGAACGGAATATCGCATCTCTGTCTCTACGTTCTTTGTCACCAACAGGATACTCTGGATCTTTTCCAGTAGTGAAGTTTAAATCGTTGTCGAGTGTATAACAAGGAGTGAACTTGGTCTTTAGTCTCAAGATGAGCATTGCCAAAGCAAAATGTTCGAGTCGGGTATGAAGACTTCCACCTCCGGCCATTTCTCGACTCAACGGGTCGAAAAAATCTAGAATCAGAAGTTTTTCCATGTCATGGACTACCATTTCGTGAGTCGTTCTCAGATTGTCAGGCTTTTTCAGTTTGAAGAAATCCTCCAACACCGCTGCAAGCACAATTCTCACTGCACTCGAACCCATGAGCGCTCTCTTGACTTTATCGGGCGTGTCAAAATACTCTCCCTTCTTGGACCAGGCATCTTCTTCCAATTGTCTGTCCAATTCCAATGCCAATTGAATTATACATGAATGAGTTTTCCAAAGACGAACAAAGTGGTCAGTAAAGGGACTCAAAATGCTCTCGCGGAACATGAGATGCAAACTCATAATTATAGTACAAGACATGTAATATAGTGTTTTTAGAGGCTGCTCATCGTCGTCAGATGATAGTTTCGGGAGCCAGAATCGACTTCCAGCATCCCAGTGATTTTTATCGTTCTCCAAATGACGCACTCGGAGCTCATCCTCCACCCGAAGCGCTACATTAATGGCTTGTAGGATCTCAAAAAACTTCATAGAAAGAGTGAACTTGAGTTTGTTCAGATCTGCTCGAATGGGAGCCAACTGAGGGTGGATGTCGTTGTTGTCGGAGTTGTGAGCTTCATGCCTCATTTCCAATAGAATCTGGTAACCTAGTGCTGTACAGGCATCAGCCAATCCTCTAACACTAAGCTGGTAGTCTCCACTCTCACCAGGTTGTGTCATGGGGTCGCAGAGCGCCGCCATCATGTAGAATAGTCGCAGTAGTAGTTTGTCATCTTCGTTGAGTTCTAGTATATCGAAAAGATAGGTATGCAGCTCAAACAAGTCAACCGAGGGGCCGCCGTGGAGCGGGAGCTCGAACTCCATGATAGGTTGTTCGTCTTCGTCGGTGTCCATGGCATAACCTAAGATAGAAGTAGAAGATGTGAAGATGGTTTGTGAGCGCACTGTATGTCTGACTGAAGCAGGAATTTTTGGGGTTTGGTGGTAAGGCCAGATAACTTGGGAAAAAAATCTTGAGGAAGGTATGAAGTGAATGGAAAATACAAATGAGTGGAAGAAAATTAGACTTGATGAATTGGATGGGTGGCGATGGGAAATGGAGGTAAGAAATGTACATCGCCAATTCGCAGCCATATAGTGAGTGTGGAGATGGAGTTTCAATATCACCATTGAGAATGTGGAAAAGCTTCAGTGAAACAAGACAGAGCAATTTGAGAATTGAGGTTTTGAAGGAGGAAATTAATTATGAAGCGACGTTCCTTCAGGGCGAGTAAACTTGTTCAAGATATCATTAGTTTCATATTGTTGATGTGGAGTTAAGGAAGATAAGCGATGACAAAGTACCATCGAGACTTATGGACGAGAAATTTAGTAAGCACTAGTCAATCACACATAGGACGAAATACTGAATACCTGGTCCAAACCTTTTCCAAAGATTCCTCTCACTTTGCGTGCATCTCGTCTCGAGTATGCAACTAAAATAGCCATGCTGATGGCAAACACAACGCTCTCAATTCTCAAATTGCGTGGGGTTGGCTCAGCGGAAACTAGCGTTCCCACGCCTCTAGGAGCAACGAAAAGGGCCAACTCTTTTCTCCGCTGTGGGGTATCAACGAAACAACTGAATCCACTTAAGAAACAGCCGGATGCAACACAAATGGTATCATCCCAACGTTCAGGAGGAACATTCGGGAAGAGCTTCGGGAGCAATCTCGTTCTGGCCAAACAGACACCGTACCAATTTAAAAAGATGAATGAACCAAGGAAACATGAAGAACGGATGGACGACTTCAACGAGCGCAAAAGACGAGAAACAAAGGTAGTATTTCTTCGAGGAAACATCAACATGAACAAGTTGATACCTCCGTATAGCTTAAAAGCAAACTGGAAGCCACGTACAAATCTCCACAACGCATGAAGCTCGCAATTCTTGGTCTTAAATGCGTGCACAGCCTCGCAAGACAAAGGAACATTGGTTACCAATGAGCCTTCTCTAGGGTCTCTTCCATATCTCGCACAATAGCGTTCCATCATCTCATCGCCTGGCCCAGGCTCTCCATACTTGACCTTCTTCTCTTTGATCTGCTTGAGCAAGGAAACGATGTCGTCGTCCATATTGGCTGCCTGGGTGATCCAGTTTCGGTAAGCTGGCGGTAATCTCTCGGGGTGAAAGAACCATGAGTACATGATTAGTGTGGAGGAGGCTATAAAAAGGGCACCATCTCCAAGAGACGCGTAAGAGCCACCTCCGAGTCCCAGCAATGCCGACGACAACGTTGTGTCTACCGCACGGGTCGCTATCAACAACGTCAAATCTAAAGAATTGTGGCGGCCATAAGACACCACATGTTTCTGAAATCTGGGGAAAGTGGTGAGGGAAGCAATGAAGCTGGCCAAAAACGTGCTGACAGCCAAGTTTGCCCGTGTAGACAATAACCCAGAGCGTTTCAAGAAGTAGAAAAATATGGGCTCCATGATATTGATACGAAGCAGCAATTGGCCCGCCAACGCAGGGAACTTTTCACCTCTGAAAGCTGCTCTGATCAGTTTCCAGATCCGTGGGATGATCTCATGATACTTCTTGCTTCTACTAAGCCGGAAGATTGTACTGATGATCTTGGGCAATACAATGTAGATGTAGGCAAAGATGAATGCACGTAGGGACAGTGATACCACTCGGGTGTTGAAGTATTTGAGATAAGTCTTGAATAAGACTCTGGATTGGGGTGATTTCAAGACGGCCCTAAAGATGGGCCTGAGTACGGGTTTTACAACGGGTCCAGCCAAGCGTGTTAGCGGAGCCAACGGTTGTGCAAACACTTTATTACCCATGAAGAAGAAAGTGCTTGATTGTTGTGGACAGCGAGTCGATTATTATGATGTGGAGTACCGAGGATGAGACGCATTGGATAGAGGACGTTGGGTCATAGGTTTATGAAGATTGATACAAATGATTATTCGGATATAGAGGATTTTTGGGAGATTTTGGGCTTTTGGGGTTTCTTTATGGTTTTTTTGGTAGAATTTAGGTGGTATTACTATGGTACTTAAAGGTGGTGTGGTCTATATTATGGTGCAAGGTATTCAAGTCTCGTGCACACAGTACGTGGAATAGTTCGTGGTGTACTGGAAAAACATCAAAATCTTCGACATGGATAGATGATGGCAAGTATCGATTAAAGATGTACGAAACTCAGGAGTTCAGTAGTATTTGTAGGATATGAAGGTTCCTTCTTGGTGAAGGTTCGTCTGTTGAAGAAATTGCTGTGTAAAAGGTTCCAAAGCCATGTCAAAATAACTAAAATTCCATTTAGTTAAGGTTGAACTTTGCAACCAATTCTTAATATCTTTAGTGATACCTGATAAGTCTTAATTAAATGAAAAATGAATTTTGACTTTTGGTTCAGCTCTGAGGATCTATCGGATGTTTTGCCTTATTGCGTAACTTCCCCAAGACCTCTCCCTACTCCCATCAATACAAATGTCAAATACTAGCGAAATCTCAAATGATTTGATGCTTTTATCAACATAACATGCTTTATTATCAATTTAAATCCATCATCAATTCTTTCAATAAGGAATTAAGAAGAAAAAAAAATTGGATTAAACCTTACACTGCTCTCTGGTGATAAACCTTCAATATAAACATTTCGTATGATTTTACCACATTTCTACAAAACTCAACACTATCTATAAAAAAACCAGAATACCTCCAAATCGAGAACTTTCACAAATCAATCACCCATATCCAATTCTCTTACATACCATATTTATCCAAGAATCAATACTTCAATTTTCTAACCAATTAATTGACATTGGCCCTCTTAATTCTGGACACATACTGCACATAATAACAAACGTCCTTCACTCCCCATTCCCATCCAACTCCCATCACCAACTCTCGATAGACCTTTAAATTTACTCCATCCACAAACACACCCCTCACACAACACTCATCACCTCACCAACTATATAAACGCATGTTTCTGTCCACATTCTCCATGCTACCTATAATGCGTCCACTGGTCACTATCTGCAGGACAAATGCGTTGGCCAGTTGTTCAACCAAACTGACCCACCAATTGATCCACCATTCGAAATACTACCAACACACTCCATTGGAACACCGCAATTTGCACAAATAGATCGATTGAAGACACCACGTGTACAATCAGCATTATATTGCCTTCCACGCCTTCTATTTCCTCGGAATTTCTTTGTTGATAGTGTTGTGATTTCCCTTGTCGCCATATAATGAAAATCAAGGAAATCATAGGAACCTCGACGTTCGCATGGAGCTCCGACGTGATTCCGCTCTTGGCAGTGGGATCCGCGGCTGGTGCTATTGATTTGAACTTCTCGGCACTTTCGCTGCTCGAGTTGTGGGACCCATTCGGTCCAAACTCCAACTCTGCCATTTTTTCGGCCAATCTCGACGACAAGTTCTGTGCATTGGCATGGCTGAGGCCCTTCGGCAACTACAGACGCGGTGTGTTGGTCGGCGCAATAGAAACAGGCGAACTCAAGTTCTGGGACGCCGACGTTTTGGTGTCCACCAAATCTTTGTCTAAGGCTACGATCCACACATCCACCAAGCACAGCGGTGCCGTTAAGTGCTTGCTGTTCAACCCACACCTGCCCCATGTGTTGGCCACTGGTGGAAAAAACGGTGAAATATATATATGGGACATTAGAACATTTGCTGACCCATTCGCTCCGGGCAGAGCCATGACTCCAATGGACGAGATTCTGTGTGTCTCCTGGAACAATGCAGTCAGCCATATCTTGGCCACAACGAGCAATGGTGGCTACACCAGTATCTGGGACTTGAAGTCCAAACGTGAAGTGTTGCACTTGTCATACAATGGAGATCTTGGTAGAGCAGACTTTTCATGCGTTTCGTGGCACCCTCTGCAACTGACCAAATTAGCTACTGCCAGTCAGAGCGATGGCTGTCCATTGATTATGACCTGGGATTTGAGAAATGCCAGCGAGCCCGAGAAGATCTTACAGGGTCACCAGAAGGGTATTTTGTCCATTGACTGGTGTTTACAGGATCCCGAGTTTTTAATTTCCAGTGGAAAGGACAATTCCACAATCTTGTGGAACCCAATCTCTGGTATCAAGTTGGGCGAGTACCCTGTTGCTGCCAATTGGACCTTCCTCACCAAATTTGCGCCTAAAGCTCCAGATGTGATCGCTACCGCATCTTTTGACGGTAAAATCGTCATCCAGACTTTGCAGGATACCTCTCCGCCGCTCTCAGAGCAAGTGAAGGCTAGCGATGAGAAGGATTTCTGGTCAAATATTGCAACCACCGAGAATCACCGTGCTGAGTTTGACGTCCAACAAGCCCCACTGTGGTTGAAGAACCCAAGCGGTGTCAGCTTTGGTTTCGGATCCAAAATCGTAGTGTTCAAATCCGAAAATGGCAAGAGTTCTGTATCTATCTCTAAAGTTGCAACCGATAACCTTTCAAATGCTTTTGCTGACGAGTTGTGTTCTGCAGCACAGTCCAACAACTACACCGAGATCATCAACGCCAAAATAAAGGAGGAGGGCGAAAATTCCGACTGGGAGCTTTTGCATAAATTGGCTGAGCACGGCAAAAGCCATCTCTTCCAAAACATTGTCGAGGGCTCTGAAGTTCAAACTAGCGAAGACTCTAACGGCACCGAACAGAAAGACGATACCTTAGAAGATAACGAAGATGCTACTGATGGAGCATTCTTCCAAAACCTTGCCCACGACTTTAAGAACCAGAAGAATCTGAGTCGCGATGCTGTGTACGTCCCATCTGGCGAGTTCAAAATCTTGGACACTAACCAGAGTGCCACAGAAGCCGCTTTGACAAGAAGCATCTTGAGCAACAAGATTGAAGATGCAGTTACCGTCTGTTTGGAGGAAGGTAAGTTGATGGAAGCCTTGGTTTTATCTTTGGACCTGAGCGCAAGTGTTAAGGAGAAGGTCAAGAACCACTATTTCAAGAATCATAATGACGTATTATCTCGTTTGATTTACTCAGCCTCCTCTGGAGATGTGTTGGATATTGTTTCTAATGCAGATATTGCTAACTGGAAGGAGATTGCCTCGAGCATCTCTGCCTATTCCAAGGACGAGCTTGACTTCAACTCGAAGATTGAGGAGTTGGGTGACCGCATCTTGGCTTCCGACTCTGGAGATAAGGAGAGCCGTGACAATGCTTTATTGTGTTACTTGGCAGGTGGTGCTTTGGACAAGGTCTGTGCAATTTGGCTCAAGGAAATGGCCCACTTGGAAAAGTCATTGTTGCATGGTCAAGATGCTGTAGCAAGTCCTTTCGACGCCAGATGGTCTGCTTTGGGCAATTTTGTCGAGAAACTTGCTGCTTACAGATCTATTTCTCACATTAACGAGCCACTTTCTGGTCCATCTATTGAACCAGTTTGCAAGGCGGTCTTTGAGTTCTCCAGCATGACTGCCACTGGTGGACATTTCGAATTGGCTAACCATTTTTTGAACATCTTGCCTGAGGATTTCGCTGGCTTGAAGGCCGAGAAGTTGCGTATCGCAACTGCCTTGGGATTAAACACCAATAAGGAACCAGCGAAGGCCAATAACTACGGTAGGAAGAAGAGCATCTATGCTGCTAATGGCTTGAACACTAACAGGTACCAGAACCCTCGGGCCTCAATAAGTCATGCTGTTCCTGCTTTGCGTAATCCGCTGATCCATGCCTTGCCTCTGGATATTCCAAGAGCCTCAGTGAGTCATCCTGTTTCTGGTTTGCGTAATGCACTGATCCATGCCTTATCTCCAGAAATTCCAAGAATGACTCCAGCCGCACCAACAAAGAGACCATCTTACAGTGCTGCAGTGCCCACCAACCCATACATGCCTTCTGGCGCAGCAGCAGGTGGAGCGGGCGTTGCACCAGCTAATCCTTACTCAATGGGAGCTTCCGTTTCAGATCCAATCTCAAACCCGAACATAGCTCTTGGTAACCCTCAACAGCCAGCTATGCCCGTGGGTCCGACCGGATCAGTTCGCCCTCCTTCAACTCCAACAATTGCTGCTCCATTCACTCCTCTGGCCCCACAGTATTCTGTTCCAGCACGTCCTGCTTCGGCTATGGCTGTCTCCAACGCTCCACCACCAAAGCCATCTTATAAGGTGGAAACTGATGGGTGGAACGACTTGCCAGACACCTTCAAAACACTGAAGCCAGCTAGACGTGCTGCTGCAGCGACCCCAGGAGTTGCTCTGAGTTCCCCAGTTGTGGCATCCACACCAACTCACGCACCTGCCAAGAAGCCAGTTGTTTCGTCTCCTGTGATCCCTCCCCCTCCAAAGAATGTGTCTAGATTACCCTCGAAGACGAGTGTCACAATGGCACCTCTGCAATCTCGTAACACTCTGGCCAGCAACAAGTATGCCCCACCCCCAGGTTCTTCACCTGTGCAGCCACCCAACGGTGGCTCATCTTTGCACAATCACTCGAACCTGAGTGGAAACATCGCTTCTGCACCACCAAAGAATCCTTACGCTCCAAGTGCGGCACCTGCCGGTCCTTCAAAGGTGACATATGCTCCTCCACCAAGCAACACGTTTGCCCCTGCGAAAAGTGCAAATATATCGCCAACTGGAGGTCACCTACCAAACCCTTATGCTCCATCTGCACCTGTGAACCCTCCAGTGAGACCTTCGTCTCGTCAACTGGGATCACCTATCGCCAGACCACCATCTAGGCAATTTGTGCAACCTTCTCCACCGAAGCCACCAACTAGTAGCTCCAGACATGCACAACCATCTGGTCAGATTGCGCCTCCTCCTATGAGAGCTGCTTCCTCGCAAGTGCCTTCACCACATTTGCCAGGTCCCCCAGTTAGTGCTCCACCCGTGAGTGCTCCACCCGTGAGTGCACCACCTGTAAGCGCACCACCTGCGAGGGCCCCACCTTCAAGTGCCCCTCCTGTAAGTGCACCACCTGTGAGTGCTCCGCCTGTGAGTGTCCCTCCAGTCAGCGCTCCTCCAGCTAATACTCCACCTGTGAGTGCTCCACCAACCTCTAGAACAGTCTCTGGCGCCCCACCAAAATTGTCCGCGCCACCTACTCATGGTGGGCCCAGGTCTCAAATGACGCCCCCTCCTCCACGTTCTGCCCGCACGGGAAGAACAGCTTCCATTTCGTCTGTGACGCTGACATTGACTACAACCTATCCAGTTGGTGGTGGAGACAGATCACAGATTCCCGAAGGCTCCAAACCTATCTTCACGACATTTACAAAGTACTTGGAGGAGATCAAGCCAGCAGCCCCACCAAAATACACCAAACATGTTGCAGACATGGAGAAGAGACTCAACATCTTGTTCGACCATTTGAACAAGCAGGATCTTTTGACAGAAGGTGCTGTGGAGTTGTTGAGGGATGTTGCATCCAAGTTGGAGAACAAGAACTACACTGGTGCAGCAAGTTCCAACGACGCAATTCTTGCTCAACATGCCAACGAGGTAGGTGCATGGCACACTGGAGTCAAGCGCTTAATCACCATGGCCGAGGCGTTCGACTCGTAATCGAATCTTTGATTCTACCAAAATGTATACAAATTTAGTCATTTTTTACTATCCTAGACAACCTTAACTGAAAACAACCTCATATAATTTTGCACCTTCTTCATCTGCTTCGTCGTGAACACCGTCAAATTCAAGTAACACGAATCTGCCCATTGTGTTATCCGGGAATTCAATCGATGTGGTGTTATGATTCGTTGGCAAGATAATCTTGGGCTGGTCTTCAATATTGAAAGGTGAGCTAATCGAGACAGAGCTTGAAAACACCTCATCGAAGACGTCATTCTGAGTAGTTGTTTGTCCGTTAGAATTAGCAAACCAGTACTTTTTGTATAGTCCATTACCAAAATCCACTTGACTCAAGTAGTCAATAGACAGTTCAAACTCTTCATTCTTAGAAATCAGAATTTTGACACTGGTGGGTGGACGGTCACCCCAATTGATAGTTCCAGAGGTCAACTTTGTCTTTGACTTGAGATCAATCAAAATTTTACCAGTTGTATTGAACAAGCCCTGCCAATGAGTGGTATTATCGCCATCGTTAACCAGAACGGTGGCATCGCCATACGCTCCATCGGTGATATTGGTGAATGAAGCCTTATAGCACTCTGTTAAACTGTTAGAGAAAGCCTCACTTGTATCAAACAATGGTAAGACTACCTGATCTCCTTGGGAAATAGCAAAACGGGTGGAGTTGTGAAGTCTAGAGCCAAGAACAATTTCGATCTCGTCAACAGATCCTGGCTCTTGGCTATGATCCGTCACAACCAACCCCGAACTCGTCAAATTCAAAGATAATGTATGATTCATGTAGTGAATTCCTTGGAAGACTACTCCACTAGGCAAATTTTTGAGCTTGATGGGATCTAACTTCAACTCACGAACGATTTTGCCATTTTCAACGCGGAAATCGTAGCGGAGCCCAAGAAGACCCTTTAAAACAGCTTGTAAAAGACCCCCATGAGCAGTCATGAATGGGAACGCGGGATGGGTGCCTCCGTTTGTTTTATAAACATCATTATTCTGCTCTGAAAACTGAGCAAATGGACCACGCAAGAATGGCTGTACGGCTTTCAGCAAGTACGACTGCGATGAACAGCCAGTATCCTGCAAAGCTGAAGCAACAATCAGAAAAATGGGGAACGTCATGGCTGGTCCGAAACTGACTTGCTTCGTCAGGTAGAACTCCATATTCGCAACAGCTTGATCATGAGTAATAAGTTCATTCTCAAGAGGGTAGGTGATCATGATTACATCTGCCTGTTTGATTCCAACAGAAGAATTCATGCCTGTGTACTCTAGAACAATGTCATCGTCATCGGGCGATGTTGGAAGATGAACGTTGCCCAAAATCTTAGTGAAAAGTTCAGGAACTGGCTTACCCAAGTGTTGAAGCACTGCTTGGGCCCATTTCATAGTGAGCGATATAGCCGCATTGGTATATGCACCGTTATCGACATGATTGGCGTATTCGTCAGGATCCGTCAAGTTTCGAGTGGTGTACTTCCCTAAAGTATCATTATACTCGACATAGGAGGCCAAGAAGGTTGCAGCATCATTAATCAAAGGATATGCAACCAGTTCAAGGAATTCATCGTCCGCTGCTCCACTCAAATATGCTTCCCATGCTGCTATGGCCACTGCAAAATTGATATGGTACTCATAGTCAAAACAAGGTCCAGTGGAAGTACAGTTTCCGTATCTACCTGATGTCCATGGGTACGCAGCACCTTGGAAAGATTTTGGAGCCAGAGGGCTGTGTATGTTATCGAGTGCCTGTTGATGAGTATGGACTCTGTAGTTGATAAGACTACGAGCGTGCAGAGGATTCCAAGGTAACAAGCCGTTCATGATCCAAAGGTCAGTATCCCAGAAGACCATTCCAGCATAAGAATCAGAAGAAAGTCCTCCAACAGATAATGCTGCAGTGACTCCCGAAGCCATAGAACGGGTGTTCGCAGAAAGATGAAAGAGCGATGATCTAGTAGCGAGCGTAAGTAAAAGGTCATCAGGAAATTCAACCTGAAGTCCAGAAGAAACAATATCGGCCCAAGAATTCCGGTGAGACGTAAGAACAGAAGATAAGTCGCCACATTTCAAAGACGTTGCACGCGCTTTGGAGAGTACCAGATCATACAGCTTGTATGTATCTGGATCTATGTCCGAGGTGACTATACCCACGAACTTAGACACACTCAATTCCTCACCAGGTTCCAATTGAAAAACAAGCGTCTGTGACACATTGTTGGACGATGACGAGAAAATTGAATCAATACATTTGTTCTCCAGGAAGCGCAAGCTCGAGTAAGTGGCAGCATAAACGTCTGCAACTCCAATAGGCTGGTACTGCAAGTATATGCCACTTCCAGGCTCCACTTTTGCATCTTTTATGTTACACCGTTGGGCAGTATCACCGCTCAACATGTCTGAAACGTTGAACTGAACTACGTTAGATGCGGTGTTGGTGATCTTCAAGTCCACAACTCCCAAATTTGGATTGTCCCGGTGAGCAAACACATCATACTGGACATGTAAGGAGTCAAGCCAAACAAACAGAGTAGACACCACTCCATCTGCCAACGACATGTTCTGAACATACAGGGAAATAGAGCCCCATGTATCGCTCAGTTGTTGAGGATCCAATGCAAACAACTTTCCATCTGCTCCATGAGAAACTATGGAGAGCCCGGTCCATTGAGGAATGGCCGAAATGACACTCTCGTAGCCATACTGAAGAAGCCAGGGAAAGTTTGTCTCTGTGGTGTTTTTTTGAGCATCAAAGAAACCAGCTGCAAACGCTCCAGCATATCTCCTATTGAAGAGAGGCCAACCATTGGAAAGATCGTCTTCTGACGCAGAAACATCAACAGAAAGCGTGTCGTAGGCAAAACCCTGGCCTAAAACAGGGATCCGAGAACCGATGTATCCATTGGCCACGTATGGTTGTCTCTGGTATTGGTGGAATGTAACGAAATCGAGTGTTCCCAATACGTTCTCCAGAGTATCGTAGAATGCATTATTTGAATGCTGAAGATGTACAAAAATGGCCTTGTTGGCTTCAGAATCAACAAGTTCCTGAAGCTTCAGAGTATCAGGCAGCGCTTTGATGAATGCCTCTGAATGGAAATCAAGTGGGAATCCATTCGCTACTGACTCAAGTAGAGTCAAGTACGAAATGATAGCTAACACAGCAACCATCATCAATAGTTTCAATAGCAACCTTTTACGAGAGAAAAGTCTCACAAACGCTAGTTTGGGCTTGGATGAACTGAATCGTAGCATCTTTATACCATGCGGCATTCCATTTTAGTGGAGGAAGACTACAGCAATAGTAATGACTATTACAATGTGGAGAATCCCTGCATGTATGGGGAGAGTTATAGGATGAGTTGGAGCCCAGAACGTCGGGGTTGCCAGTGGAAATGTTGAGGAGCTTAAACATGACGAGCGAATGGGGAAATCGTTGGTCCATAAATGTGATTCAGGGATCCAATTTTGTTGTGGTGATTGGAGTTGGCGAGCTGGGTGCAAAATGTATGTGAGTTTGAGTATGCGACTTTGGATAATGCAAGATGGTGTTAATAGGTCTACACCATTTATTAAACTTTTAGTAAATAATATTCTGATGATTAAGACAACAGGCGAATTGAGCCTAAAATCACACTCTCTTTCCCAGGCCAGATTATCTCGCCATAATTATAATACACTATACAACACTAATATACATATCCCAGTAGGGATCCTTGCGATATGATTGATGAATGCCTCGGTCACCGCGTAACCTTGGACTTAGGAGCGTCCAACCTCGAAATACCTCGAAGAAGCTCCTTGCATGAGATGTGATGAGTCGATTCGGCGCCGTAGCCACGACCCATGAAATTCTGGACAACTTGTGCAACCTGTGCTTGGAGAAGTTCTTTTTCAACCTTGGCCACAAGTTTGACCGTCTGGCCCATCTGATACAGCATGTGGTAAAGCTTGTCTACGGATTCCTCAAGCTTTTTTGCAACGTTCTCCTTCACCTCGTCGGTGCCAGCTTGCATTTGTTTCAACAAG